>Ga0041059_1000421_pt1 | contig 31448 bp, 39 predicted proteins | sample AraColnosormetaG_FD_56232 | JGI IMG/M metagenome (GOLD analysis project Ga0041059, IMG submission 56232) | Arabidopsis roots microbial communities from North Carolina, USA - Col MF nosort | ecosystem: Host-associated > Plants > Roots > Unclassified | place: USA: North Carolina | collected...
TTTTTTTTTTTTTTTTTCGTATCAAGCTTGAAGATTGCACTGTTGCAAGTAGGTGTGATGGTAAGGGACGTGTATGTTCCAGTAACGTTTGTAATTCTCTTTTCCAATGTCCAACCACGGCTTCATGACCCCATCGTAGTGTATAACTGCCGCTTGTTCGATGTCAACCGCTTTGACTCCTGATTCGCGACCTAACCCCATCACATGCCATCTCTTGTCCAATGCTAATGTTTGCCTATAGAAAGTCAACCAACCTATTGGTAAGCTCCCAGCTTTCCACAATGGTCTCTTTGTTCCCTGCCAAAAAAACAAATTCCCCAAAACCATTGTTAGGTTTACGCCCATTACATAGACAAGATATGTTGTTGCTTGTAACCATTCTTCTTCTAGGAGATGATCTTTAGCACTAGCTTGCTTATGTTCTTTGCTAGTTACAGCAATGTTATTTGTGTTCTAAATTCAAAACCTTTCATCCTCGATATAGCCAACCTAAAACCTAATAATTATTACAATCTTTTTCATATATAATGACGAATCAACAAATCTAAGAACCCATTTGAAAACTTTGAATATGGCTACAGTGTTATTTCCATAGGGAGAGCAAGTGCAGTAGAGTGTGTGTGTGTATATAGCGTACCAGGTTGAAGTATTTTATGTATGTAGAAGTCAACTTCCGTATTCTCCATTCTTCGAGATCAATTAGATTCATCCCGAAAGCCCATGTGCAAGCTCTAGGACTAAATTTCCCAGCGACCCATGTGTCTGAGAAATTAATAAATGTGCTCATTGATCGAAATGAAGATTCACCTTCAAGACAAGTCTCTACAGCTCCAACCACCTTTCCTTTCATATCAATGCTCCACAGTCTACTTAAATCTCTTTGAACAACTACATCATGGTCCAAGAGTACCATCTTGTTCAAACCCGGGAATATATCCGGGAGATAGAAGCGTGCGTGATTGAGTGTAGAAATGAATCTTGGGTCATTAGAGTTTTGCTTCATCAGTAATTGATCATAATCTCTAGGCAGGACATCCATATCATCAATGTTTAGGATTTGGATAGTAGCTTTACTTTGAATGTTTAGCAGAAACCACATTGAGATTGCTGGGTAATTAAGTGAATCAGTCACGACATGGAAGACTATTCTTTCTGGCTCCTGCAAACAGCAATCAGAAGCCACATTAATAAGTGGCGGAAGTAAATGAGAAGATATAGTGTAAGACACTCTAAAATTAGGTATAACATATAATGATAACCAAGTAGAAATTTGTATAAGAAATGCATGATACCTTTGATGAAGATATCGTAGAGTTAACAACGACTGAAGAAGCCAAAACATTGTCAGAGAAGACAACATAATGATTGAAATTAGCGTCAAAATAATTTTGCTGGTTAGGCATCTGCCTTTTTTCAGGATCCAGTGAAAAGTATTCTGATGTCAGCCGCATTGAGAGACAGTGAAGCCCTTTTGGGGTGGTCCTTGCTGCAAGCTGCATTAGATACGCTGCTTGATTTTTCTGCGCCTGAACTTGTTCTTCTGTGTTATAATTCATGGCACGGAGTTTGGTAGCGATGGCAGGGCAATTGTTAAAGACACGACTAGCCTTATATAACACATTTTCCATGGGCTTCACCCTGCGGAGAGCGCTGAAAGAAACAATCATGTCAGAGGTTACTAAAATAATATTCTTAAACAGCACGACTTTTGGCACTAAAAGGTTGTAGTTGTAACAGCAAATTTCTGAATGCAATTATGGTATGTTCTCCTTTTGAATCAAGCAGTTGTGCTTACCCCTTTGATAAGTCCTTGTCCTTTGTTGCATCACCAACAGACCGTTCCAGCTCTTTCAGCCGACCTCTCAACTCCTTCACAACTTGAGAGTTACTTCCAGGTGGAGCGAAATTCAGGTAGGCTTTAGCTTGAATAATTTTGTCTCTGATCTCCTTCGTTTTCACATCTGTTGCTCTGTCGGGCTGAACCCTTGTGTTCTTTTCACCCTTAGATAAAGGGGGCTTGAAATCCGTTTTATTAGCAAGTTGGTTGACTGTTGGTAGAATTTGACCCTGACACAAAAAAAACCCAATAAATTGTAATCATGAAACATCTAATAATTTGATGGAAAGTGAAACTTGGCTTTTCTATTCCTTAGATAAACTAATCAACATGGACCGCAATGACTTGTAATCTGATTCTAGGATTCAATATCGGAGTTATTCCATACCCTGAGCAATCATCAAGTTCATGTTACTTTATATCAGCTGGACTGATCAAGTTCATGTTATCTTCAAATCAGTTGTATTTATATATACACACCTTTTCATCAGAGCTAACTGTCATCTTCTGTGAAACAATCACTTGTTCTTCCCTGTTTTTGTAAGTATTACCTACAACCCATGATTACGACAGATAAAAAATCTGAGGAGTTAATGACATCAGAGCAAATCAAAGCAAGATTGAAAATATGATCCCACCACCATCACTTTCAGCAGACGAATTAAACTCCCCATCCTTGAAGAGAATGAGCCTTGGCCCCTTCAAGCCTTCTCCATCCTCCTAAATCACAGAGAGAAAAAACTTCAACAAAACGCATGGTCAAAAGGTTTTAAGGAGATGACCTAGAGGAACCTGTAACTTCCAACTTACATGTTCAATAGCGCTAAGTCTAAGGTCATTTGTCGTGAATCTCTGCAGAATAATGGTAGCATGTCAACAACAGTGTATTGCTCGAGAAATATAAAGCATAAAGAGAATGATAAAACAAGACTGAGATCTGAAAACTTGGCACAAAATCAACAGCATGCTGAAAACAGATGAATCCAGAGATTGAAGACTAAGGAACACATACAATTTTGGATAACTCTTCAATAAATTCTCTACGACCTGCAAGAAGACAATCGGCAATGGAAAATCAAAACAAATGTCAGATGAAAAAATCCCAAGACCAAGACAACTTCTAACAAAAGCAAGCGAATTTCATGTGAATCAATCTAAAATCAAAGCAATCAAGCATTTCCACACGATCGTCAAGTACAATGAAATGAAAATAAGAAGGAGAGGAGACGAAACTGACCAACGGGAGTGATGCTCTTAAGCCGATTCGATACGAAAATAAGCGGAGCGAATACAGATATCGATAGCAGAGCGAGGATCAAAATCCTCTGCCATCGACGAATTTGTTTCATGAATCTACAAATAAAAAAAAATCCCCAAATCTATCTTCCTCGATGACTATTCTTATCACATCAAACCCTGAATCGTTCTCCAGGAAGAAGTAGCAAGAGACTCACAAATCTCGGAGATATCCTGCTTGATCAACAAGCAAAAGAACGAAACGTGAAGAACTTAGGGTTTCTGGGATTGCTTTTCTCTAGTGGGAGATTCTATTCCTCGCTTGAATTTCTGGATTTGGGGTCGGAGAGAGGAGTTTTAGATTCAGAGCTTCTTCATGCATCATCGGGGGATTGTGCTCACTTATATATATTTAATTAACAGAAATAATCATTGTTTAATTTGTGTTAGGTCTCTATAAAATTAAATTAATGTTATTGGTCGAACGAATTAATTTGTTTATAACTTTATAGTATATAGTTTTTTGGGTGTTCGTGTTGACATGTCAAATGTTATTAGGGTGAAAGGAAGCAGTGATGCGGATCAGGTGCGGGCAGGTGTACATGTGAAGACATGTGATTATGCCGTTGATGAAGCTGTAAGTAATTTAATGTGATCAGTCTTCTTTGCAAATTTTATCAATCACCAGTCAGACGAAGACACGTGGATAAAGTTTTTCCTCCCTCCTCTTAGAAGACAAGAAAGGAACTTCAGTCTCATATCAATGGATGATTAGCCTATTATTATGAAAAAGATATCTAGCATGTCGGCCAAAAAAAATTATGGCATAAATAGAATTGTAACGAAAAATGACTTTTGCCGATTCTGTTCATTATTTTTCAACAAAAATGTTAACTGGTTAACGAAAAATGTTTAACTAAGTCAAATGGGTGTTAACGTTGACTATGGATGCTTTTTTTTTTTTGAGCCAAGTAAGATTACATTTTGGGTTTTTTCTTTATTTAATGAAGTTGTTGGCAATTTGCTTAATTCGCTATTGGAACGACGGGTCTTTTCATTTATTATGTGTAAAATGGTGGAGGTAGATTATGGAGTACATAACACTCGGTTTAATAAATCATGACAGTATCATATAAAGATACTTAATATGCGCAAAGCTTTGAATGATCAAAATCGCTAGCTAGTGTATCATCAAATTGTTGCCGAAAATCTTAACTTTGACGTCGGTTAAAACACTAATCAGCATAGGACACATAAAACTACATACGTACATATGAAAATTTCTCTGTTTTTCCTAATCACCATTCATCTGTATGCTACTAAAAATCGAGGTGTCAATATTGAAAGTTTGAAACCTTATTAGCCTTCATGCTTCGATTAGCGAATGGGTACATAAGCCTTCTACAGGCCCTTTGGAACAAAACCTCTTATCTGATGTTATCTCGTACCCCATTATACGAATGACGAATCGTTACATTTGGTCGTTGATTCGAATGTTCCATATTCATTGATTAATGTAAACGAAATCCATTATTATAGTTATACAAATCATTTTTACCATCATCTGATTATAATATGAAGAGTTCACCATCATTTACTTTTCAAAATATTAGGATAGCAAATAACAATTTCTCACCCAAAAAGTTGAAAAGAAATTTATGTCGTTCAACTTTTTTTTTTTACAAAACTCTTCTTTCCTAATTAGATTAACCAAAATAAAGAATGTTTGACCTAGTTTTCCTAATTAAAGTAACACAAAGATTTTGACCCAAAAAAAAACGTCTTTGAGCGCTCGTTTTCTTGTCGACGAGAGAGCTCTTAAGACAGAACACAAAGATAAAAAGAGAAACCCTTGTTCCAATAAAATAAAAAGAAGTGACACATCGCGTCTCTTAAATTTTAATAGACGACGACGGCCACTTCTTGTCCGAATCGTACGTCAATTCTTCTTCCATCTCTCTCGCACCATAACATTTATTCTTCAGATCACCAGCGACCGAGCGAAAGAAACGACACTTCTTCGCCGTTTTCGTCCACATGCAGTTTTGGGGATAGCACGTTGTGAGTGATTAAGCCCAACAGATAAAGAGAAAGATGATGATTAAGGTGAAGAAGGAGACGATGAGGGCATGCTTAAGCTGCTCTATCTGCGACAATATCCTCCGTGACGCCACCACTATCTCCGAGTGCCTCCACACATGTCAGTTCCTCTTTTTAACCCACCAAATGTTTCGAAATTCGCTGACATTGGCTTTGATTTCTTCTCAATTTGGATGATTATATTATAGCTCTGTCTTCTTCGTCTCGTCCTATAATCGATACAATTGAAAAGTGGGTCAATGAATAGTTTTTGTTGACCAAAAAGAATATGCAATTTTGACTGCTTCAATCTCTCCTTCTTCGTCTTTCTAGTGATAGTTGATTCAGCATTTTCATGTATAGTTTCCTTGTGGGTTTCAGCTTCTTACTTGTATGCAATTCAATTTGAGTTTTTTCTTATACCAAGTATGAAATTTGCTCACATTTATTATAAGTCATGTTGTTAGTTGCTATCTACTGGAATGGAATAACTTTTTAGATTACTTTCGTACGCAGTTTGTAGGAAATGCATCTATGAGAAGATCACGGAGGATGAGATAGAGACTTGTCCCGTATGCAATATCGACCTCGGTAGCACCCCATTGGAGAAGCTGAGGTAAGCTATTCGTGTTCTGTATTTCAGACTCTACCAGTTCTCATCAAAATATGGTTTAGTTTGGTTAAATTTCTTTGCTCCTTGTTCATCTAATTTGTGGACTCAATCCAATTGCTTTTCTTGTTGGTGAAATGAACTGCTATAACACAATCTCTGGAATCTTGTTCATTTAATACACGTAGCACAATGGTTTTTATGAGAGAGAGACCATTTATAGGATGTTGTAGGAGAATCTAAATAGATCTCTTTTGTACTTTCCTTTTTCTTACTCGTTATTGTACTGATGGGAGCCACTTGTGTGCATGGTTTTAGGCCTGACCACAATTTGCAAGACTTGAGGGCCAAAATCTTTGCTCTAAAACGAAGAAAAGTGAAAGCTCCTGGAATTGTGTCCTTACCAGGAAAGAGGAAGGAGAGATCTATATCTTCTTTGGTTGTGAGCACACCTATGGTGTCAGCACAAGCTGGAACAACGAGAAGAAGAACTAAAGCACCTACAAGAAAAGAGTTACGTAATGGTTCTTTGGCTGAGAGAACTGTGAAGAAGGAAGAATCTTCTGGGGATGAGCTTCTGGAGAGCACAAGCTCACCCGACACTCTTAACAAATTCACTCAGAATAAAAGACAGTCAAAGAAGGTGATCACTGAACTACTCTATTTTCTCGTAATGACTTCATATTTGACATGATTTGGTTACATATTTATTTTTGTTTGGTACACTTCAAAAGTAAATATTCAGTAAAAATATTTGATACTGTTATTGGTCTCACATTCATTTGAGTTATTTTGTTTTTTGCAGTCATGTAAAGAGTCCATCTCCAATAAAGAAAACAAGGATGGTGATGAACCCTGGGATTCCAAAATGGATTGGAAACCTTTGAACTTTCTGGTTGAAGTGGCAAATGGGACAAAGCCCTTGAAGTCTTCTGCTTCTCAAGGGTCAGGTTCAAAATCTGAGCACGCGAATGTATCTCGCAATCAATTTCAAGGGAGTAAAACCAAAACTAAGAATAAAAAGAGAAAATGTAAACGTGAGGATGACAAGAGTAATAATGGTGATCCTACAACATCAGAAACTGTTACTCCTAAAAGAATGCGTACAACTCAACGCAAAAGGTCTGCCACCACTTTAGGCGATTCAAGGAATTTGCCACAACCAGATGAGTCAAGTGCAAAACAGGAGAGGAGAAATGGTCCCGTTTGGTTCTCACTTGTGGCGTCCAATGATCAGTGAGATTTTTGCTCTCATATCTGAAACTATTTCCTTTCATGATCTTTCTCTCTTTCTTCATTTTGTTTCTCTTCTCTTGGTATATTGACAAGGGCTTACTGGTTACAGGGAAGGAGGAACTTCTTTACCTCAAATTCCAGCAAATTTTTTGAGAATAAGGTAGGTTACAGTTTAGGTATTCTTTGTTTTATATATCCTGTGTTGTCGCTGCATCTTACATAGTCCCTCATTTTTCTGTTATGAGGAATTCTTTTGTTGGGGAAGATAATCCAATGTCTCATTCTGTGATAGGGATGGAAATACAACAGTTTCTTTCATCCAAAAGTACCTCATGAGGAAGCTAGATCTCGAGAGTGAAAATGAGGTAAGGGTCTTTATATGCACTATGGCACGAGAAAGGATAGAACGTTTGAATATAATGGAACTTATATGTTTGGTTGATAAAAAATGGACATACTTATGGTTTATGTTCAGATAGAGATAAAGTGTATGGGAGAAGCGGTGATCCCAACGCTGACGCTTTACAATTTAGTGGATCTATGGCTCCAGAAAAGTTCAAACCACCAACGGTTTGCTGCATTGGTAGGTTCTTCTGCAAAGGATTTTACGATGGTTCTTGTCTATGCTCGGAAGCTACCAGAGTGCAACATGTAAAGGACTTTAAAGACTCATGTTGTTGCAGAAGAAGATTCTGTGGAGACAGGGTAATCTTTTCTTTTCGGTTTATGGAATCTCTCAAAGCATTACAAGAGAGAACATTACTAGAACTACAGGAGCAGTCGAATGTGTTGTGAAATTAGTATTAATATTTTTTTCTATAGACGAAATATACACTCATGAGTCGCTTTTCTGTGCAAGAAAATACAAAATTTGTTTCCCTTTTCTTTCTTCTTCTTCTACTATGTGTCCTCTCTGGACTTGCATGTAACATTGTTGTCACTTTCTAATCAAATGTTGTAGTTTAAGATGTTTTAGATTGATTTATATGCATTTATTTGGGTACTACATCATTTCTATGGAAACTAAGGTTTTCAAGAATTACTGTTCAAGTGTTGACTGTGGATGACGAATGTAGTAGAACTGTGATGACCTATATGGAGGTAGAAAACTACCAAATTAACTACATAAAACTTATCTGACAAAAGACGAATGAAGTTCATTATCACTATTTTGTGTTATCGTGAGTACCACTATGTGGTGACAACCATCATGCTTAATATGAGTAACATATTTATATAACAAATTGTTATGATGTTCAAAAAATGTTACGAGTATGCAATTTAACAGATTCTTTTTAATTCATGCTTTACATATAGCCATGATGCTTAACGATATCCAAAAGAAAACAAAAAAAAATCATTGAAGAGATTGCACCTAGACTAGATTGCCTCTCGGATGACCTTGTACATGTGTTGCTCTTAAGAAACGTAATCTATGCATCATAACTAAAGGAAAGTTATACATGTGTTTTAATATCAATTAAAATTGGTTGATTACATACTTAAACTAGTAAATCACAATCTATGAATAATCCGGACTCTTTTTAACATAGACACATGACACATCAACAAGTAGTGTGCAACATATTCTAGAGGATGGTCATCTTAGGTAGTATTCATTCAAATGATTTTGGATCAAAAAGTAATTGAAATCCCACGTTTATTGGTTCGGTTCACTCCTTGATTAGTCAAGTTTCATATTAACATAATTTTCATCGAAATTCTCTTTAGCATTATTCGAAAAACCAAATATACTGTAATACTAGCAAGAAAAACAATAGTTTTGACATATCTTGCTTCATAACCGAATATCTCATTACAAAATAATCCATTTTTCACGTTTAGATAATCAAACGAACCCTCACAGAATTTTCTACACAATGCAAAAAACAAAAACGAATTTCATCGAGTATATCACGAGTTATGGTCAAATGAATCGAGTCTAAAAGCACAACAAATATGACCAAAGCATCTAATCCACATCCACTAACTTACTCATCCCACCATCTACACTCCTTCTTTCTCTGCCGTCGATAAAATTTGATCCAACGATTAATATTCAAACCTGAGAAAAGAGTAGCGATCCGCGTAGTCATTGTTTTAACCAATCAGAAGCCAGATATGAATTGCCGTCTAATACACATCTAACTATATAAATCGGACGTTTCCAATGATCCTCTTCACAATCCTCATAATCACTTTCGAAATTACATTTACGCTTTCTTGCAATCAAATTTTCCGATCTTAAGTTCAGAAGACGATGTCAGAGGTGGAAATAGAGAACGCTGCTACGATCGAAGGAAACACCGCTGCGGATGCGCCGGTGACGGATGCGGCCGTTGAGAAGAAGCCTGCAGCGAAAGGACGAAAGACGAAGAATGTTAAGGAAGTGAAGGAGAAGAAGACTGTTGCTGCCGCTCCGAAGAAGAGAACTGTTTCATCTCATCCTACTTACGAAGAGGTAAAAATGAGATTCGATTTCGTTTATTCGTGTTTCTTATTAAGCCGGATTCTGATTTTGGAATTTAGAAATTGATTTTTGTGTTCTTTGTTGATGCGATTTCAGATGATTAAGGATGCGATTGTTACGTTGAAAGAGAGAACTGGATCTAGCCAATACGCGATTCAGAAGTTCATCGAGGAGAAGCGTAAGGAGCTTCCTCCAACATTCAGAAAGCTGTTGCTTCTCAATCTGAAGAGACTCGTTGCTTCTGGGAAGCTTGTGAAGGTCAAAGCCTCGTTTAAACTCCCATCGGCGTCGGCTAAAGCATCATCCCCTAAGGCGGCAGCGGAGAAATCTGCTCCTGCGAAGAAGAAACCGGCGACTGTGGCGGTTACCAAGGCGAAGAGAAAGGTCGCTGCGGCTTCCAAGGCTAAGAAAACAATCGCCGTTAAACCTAAGACTGCTGCTGCTAAGAAAGTGACCGCGAAGGCTAAGGCTAAGCCCGTTCCTCGTGCCACTGCTGCTGCAACTAAGAGGAAAGCTGTTGATGCGAAGCCCAAGGCTAAGGCTAGACCAGCCAAGGCAGCCAAAACGGCCAAGGTTACATCTCCGGCTAAGAAAGCTGTTGCTGCCACGAAGAAAGTTGCTACGGTGGCCACAAAGAAGAAGACTCCGGTTAAGAAGGTTGTGAAGCCAAAGACGGTTAAGTCTCCAGCAAAGAGGGCTTCTTCTAGGGTTAAGAAGTGAAGTTAGGGTTTGTAGGTAGAAGAATGGTTAACGATAGTTTAGACTTGTATAATTCAATCATCTTTATGCGACTTTGTTTGCTTTTCTTCTTTCAGTGTTCTTGTTATTCACAGTTCCTTTGGACTACCCCTTAAATCATATATAGATTTCATCAATGAAGCAAACTCGAGTTTCTTTGCAGCTAATTTGTGTCAGGCTAGTGCTGTTCTTGTTGAGTTATAGTAAACATGGATGTTATTATACAATCAACAAACTTTTACAACATTGAAGTTATACAATGAACAAGTTTCTGTTCTTCCTTGTCAACTCTGCCCTTGTTTTCTATGTTTACCATTTTCAGCTTTTGGTGTTGTTGATGAGATGTTGTTTAGATCTTTTTTCAACTTTCTGAATGGAATATTTGAGTTCCTGTTGAATGCTAAACCTTGAAGGTGAAAGAACAATGTCTTTCCAGATTGAACCTGCTTCACAAGCAGGGTTGGGTTGTCTATAGAGCTCGTAAATGGAGCCTGCGTTCTCGTTTAACCCTCCTACTCGCTTCAAACAATCTATCTCTTCTGTATCTACTAGCAATGTCTTTTCCTTTTCTTTCCAACCTATCAGCTGTTTCACAATCACACTTCACCTATTAGTATTTTTCTTATCTACTATTATCTATGCACCATTGATAAGATGTTCTTGTTAACTCTTAGTGCAGGAGAACTATAACTAGCCTAGGGGTGAGTTGGGGCTTTCTAAGTTGGTCTAGGATCTTGGCTTAGGCATTGGTCGAGAGTTTGAAATTTCTCTTGTTCAAATCGGTTAAGTTCTTTGTTGCATTGAGTTAAAGTATAAGTTTATCGGTTCCAATTTCAAAACTAACCTTTGGAGAGCCTTCCAGCGCGTTAGTGCAGTAGAGCCTAGCATTGTCGACAAGGCTGCAATATGTAGGAAATGCTTCCGCAAACCGTTTGTGAGATCTCAGCTGTGATCTCACCCTAACTGCTCTTCTGCACATGATAGCTCTCCTACAATCTCAGCCAAAAACACTCTTTTAAGTTAATAAGAGACAAACTTGAAAGATAGATTGAAAGATAAGATGGTGCTTTGTACTCACCTAATGCCTCTTATAACTGCTAAATACGCATCGCACACAACTCCAACTAGTTCTATTCTATACGGTTTTCTCCTACGACCATCCTCTTGAATCTGTTGCCTTTCACCAATTCGTTCCCAATAGTTCTCTGTTATAACTCCATCATCACCAACCTTGTATCCAGCTCCCATTCTGTAATGGTGTCGGTGTACGTTCCTCGCCATTGTTATTGTCTGCACCACAAAAGGTACCCAAGAGAGTGTCCCATCCATTATCACATCCCTTCCTTCGTTCAGAGCCGTCACTAGCAGGGATGAAGCTGCATCTGTTGATGACTGATGAACCTATATATTCTCACAAAACAATTTCAAACCTCAGAATCAACATTTTCATGACTCCGACAGGTTCTTGAAGATGTTTGTGGATGGCTTACCAATTCAGCTGTCTGGATCATATCGACATGGCCACGAGAGCTTAAGGCTCTGTAAATGACATCAGACTCTTTGAAAGCATCAGCTTCAATCACCACAGAGTCTGCTCCTGCCCAGAATGCTCTGCTTCCATAGTGAAAACCATTTGGTTAGCTTCTTTGCTTCAGCTACATAGATATATACGTTTCTCTATATGTATAGTAGAAGTGATAATTATATAATGAGATCTTTATTTACTCTTTGAGTATGTCCTTAAGCACAGTGCTTTTCCCTGCACCCATCCCACCACCCATAAGGAGTAGCACTGGACTTCTGTCTTTGTGAGCCACTGGTGCCATAACTTCTGTGCACTGCGAGTCATCCACAGACGCGAGCCCCATTGCTCTCATTTCCTCTACCAAAGTGTTGAACACTCTTGCCACTTTTAAGTTCTTAGTCACCCTCTTAATCCTCAGCTCCCTAGATACATATACACACAAAATCAATTATTCGTCAATCACTAAAACAGAACACACGGCTTTCTAATACAAAATAAATCCTGTTTCTGTTTCTTTTGTTCATTACCTTGTAGCTGCCATCACAATTTGTTTCAGCTTCCTCTTTGGCTCAGCATCAGCGCTCAGTACCTGAGATTCATATATTATGACATTGAGTGCTTTGGTCTACAATGTGTTGTAATAAGAGAAAGGTTTTTTTCTTTTCACACAAACCTGAGTAATCATGAGATCGGCGTGGCTCCAGTGAAACGCAAAGTAGCTGAGAATGCATCTTTCAAACTCCTCAACAAGCTTAATGAAGAGGGTATCAGCATCAGGTTCTTCAGAGAAAAAGCTGTAAATGTCTTCTTCACAACATTCAGATTTACTTATGTATTCTGCTGCTAACTTGCAGAGATTTGGACACTCTCTTCTGTCCTTGAATCCCATTTGCCTTGCTACGTTTCATGTCCCAAATCAGGAAAAAAAGCGTTAACTTTTGGTACAAGGCATTCCTTGCTCATGGAGGATAATGTGTTTATATATTTTACCGACGTAATGAGAGAATCTCTCGAGTTTCTCATGGCCTTTGTGTTTGTGAGATGATTTGAGACGAGGGATGATTTTGGTGTCACGTAGCCTCCGCAGACGGTAATGCACTGCGGCTGCTATCATTAAACCTATCGATGACACCACCAATATCTGAGAGTATGTCGAAGTTCTGTTGCCTGAATATTCTGTCAAAAACAACAACACAATCAGGAATAAGATTTTTTTCTTCTTCTTCAAAACCTGTAATATCAAAAACTTCACCTCTCTGCATGACGATGGATTGATTAGTGAATGGTGTGTGTTTTGTTGAAACTCAGATTGTTCTTCGTCGCCATTGTTGTTGTTTCTTGAGTCTTCATTGTGTTTTCATTTTCCGTAATCTGTGGCGAAGATTAAGGAATCTGATTTCTTTACCACCATCCAATTTGGTACTAAAAATAGCTGAGGAGATCAATTGGTCTTGGAAAACTCTATTTATAGGCAGAGATCCCCTCAAATATTCAACAAAACTGTATGCAAAACCAAGTACCATATTTTAGGTGTCCAAAATCAAGTAAAAGATTATCAGATTCGACCCAATGATTTTTTCCGTAGTTCATTGAGAAATTGGTCAAATAAAAATTGATCAAGTTCATGTCGAAAAAGATGTAAAAGGAAGTAGCATGTTACATTAACCTAAAACCATAGTAAATTATAATTTCTAACTACTGAGAGCAAATCCTCTACCAAAAAATATCCTAAAAACCTAAGAAACCCCACAAATAGTACAACTGTTACATTACATAGGAGCAGTGCAAGTTGTTCTGAAATGGCCTGTCTGATTACACCGACCACAATGAACCACACGCCTCACACGGTCACGATCCTCTGCCCTTACTCTCCTCTTCCTCGGAGCACCTTTCATAGCCTTTGGTGTTTTTATTACATTTTCACTGTCTCTCTCTGAATCATTTTCTTTCCACTGAACTTTGTCTGATATTGGCTCTAGAGTTTCTGCATAAGCTCTTCTGTAATTCTCCACTGTGAAACAACTCTCTGTGTATCTATAAACGTCCTCTTCGCAAGACAAGAGAGCTCCAACGGCGTGGCTACAGGGCAAACCATAAACCTGCCACCGGCCGCATAAACAAGAACAGTTTTCGATATTTACAACGACGTTTCCTTCACAAGTCATGACTTCAAATTCTGCTTCGTTTGCTCTGTAAACTCGGTGAGCACGAGATTGTTCTATAGCAGCAAGCATTTGTTTCTCAGCAGAAGGAACAAGCACATTAGACCAATGCAAGCTTGTTTCACGGCGTTCTTTCAACATATTTATCAAATGGCGGTGGATACACTCCATCGTTTGGATTATAGGAAGACCTGAGGTATCTTCAACCCAATTGCTGAGTGACTCGGTAATAACATTTGCAGTTAATTGTCCAAACCTTGTTCCTTCAAAGTATGATGATGCCCATCGAGCAGGAGACTTGTTTTGGATCCATAACGAAGCTTCCGGGGATATCTGCTCGATCTTGTTGATTTTTGATTTGAACTCGAGAACTGTGAGACAATGCGCAGCCTCCCAAAAAAGGTCTACAAGAACAGAGCTTTGGAATTCTCTTTGGAATCGTTCTGTGAGATAATGGAGACAAAAGCCATGAAATGCTGCTGGGAAATTAGCCTCTACCCCATCAACAACGGGTCTCTCTCCGCTGGACAATATGGTAAGCTTTGGCATATTCTCATCTAGAATCTTACGAAGCTCGGAGAGAAACCGATGCCAGTTGTCATCGTTCTCTTCGTTAACAATAGCGAATGCCAAAGGAAACACAGCTCCATCTCCATCAAATCCAGTGGCAAGCAGCAACGTCCCTGGATATTTGCTCTTTAAAACTGTACTGTCCAGTGCAATAAGAGGCCGGCAAGCATTTAAAAAACCAGAGATTGATGCTTGGAAAGAAATAAACAAGTGTTGAAAGCACCCATCAATGGGATTCACATGAACCACAGCGACGCTCCCAGGATTAGACCTTCTGATTTCATCACAGTATTGGGGAAGAAGGCGATATTCTTCTTCAAATGACCCACGAAGAGTAGACCCGCGAAGAGTAGCCATTATGCGCTCTTTCCCCCTCCATGCCTGCTTGTAGGACAGTGAAATACCATGAACTCGATAAATCTCCTCTAGTATCTCCTTTGGTTTGAAATGAGGATTTTCTTTCAGCTTTTCAGCAACAACATCAGCAACCCACTGGACTGAAGCTTGCTGATGACCAAGATGCGAAATCCCACCACAAGTATGACTCCCGTGAATAGTCCTTATCGTAAAAGTTGGAGCATTAGAAACTTTGGCGCAGTGAATCCTCCATGGGCAACCCTTGCTGTTGCACTTTGCTGTGAAGCGAGTCTTGTCAGATTTAATCGTTCGCATCTCAAAACGCAGAGAAATTGCTGCATTTTTAATCGCTCTCCTACAAGCATAGGCATCAGAAAATTCCATACCAACGACCATTTCATGGTCAGTACCAGCACCGGACATGGACCAGCATTGAGAGCTAGGAGAAGGCATGACTGATTTCTGAGAAAACTCGGTGCTTTGACTCATCTCCAACTCTAATTTATCATCGGTATCTTGAGACTCTACCTTATGGATAGCGCCCGTGGCTTCAATAACAGTTGATTTATCAATCTCAGAGTCATCATTATCAGGAAAGGAGCGATAGCCGTCATTTTGGTTAACATCTAAACATGCCACTTCTTTCGTTTCATCGATCCCTCTGTGGTCCTGGAGGTTGTTCCAGAGCTCATTTCCGTTACAGGAGGCACCAATCTGGAGGTTGATATCGAGAAGTTGTTCGAAGGCGGAATTGTAGTCATGACCAACGAAGAGTTCATAGTTGTGTCGACTACCCGTGAAATGATCTTGTCTAAACGAGATATCACGGTTCTCAGACTTCACAAGCTCGTCGTTTGCCATTCTAATAACTAAAAGAAAACACTGCAGAATCTAATCAGATTATTACAGAAGATCCTGAAACTCACTTCTTGCTGTGTCCTTTAGAAAATTACCTGTCAACATAAAAGACAATGCATGGAGGAGACAAAACATCATCAAAAACAAACCCAATTCGAAAATTTACCAACTTGATCATGCAAGCACATTCAGCAGAATACAAACAAGCCCAAAATCCAATGCTTTCGAATATAAGAAACAGAGAACAGAAGCAAATTGCAGAAAAGCAAACAAACAAAAAAAAAGGAGGATTTTGAAACTTACAATAGAAAAATTTGAGAAGACTCTAAATCCATTGAAACTCAATTAAAGAAACGAGTACACAATTAAAGGGAATCGCACATTGAAAGAGAAGGAATTTGGCGGGTAAGAAATTGAGTGTAGGGTTTAACTGTTTCAAGGAGAAAAATATTATTCTCGACAAAGGAGAAGAAGAGGCGACAGGATTGATATCATCAGGTTAAAAAGGTAACTCTGTAACCTTGTTAGGTGTTTTAAGGGTATGTTGGTCATTTCATATCCGTCGCTTAAGTTGGAAATAGCATCTCATTGGTATAAACGCCTAAGATTTATTTACTTTATTCGAGGTCACATTGGCCCAATCCATGATTTACTAATTAGTGTTAATGACTTCAACGCGTCTACGATGACGTAATTTTGTTTTTGTAGATTTTGATACGTTCTACATTATTAATGGTGATTGGCGAAATTAACACAAAACTCCTCGGATTGAAGTAAATCTTCAAGTTTGGTACTAACATAACTTCCACAAAATCCCGACCAAACTATCGCATCTTAACGACTTTAACAATATGAAGACAAACAGAAAATAGTGCCAAACTTCTCTTTATGTGAACTATTTATCACTAATGTTGTAAGATCACCTTCTCTTTCATATCTCCCAAAGAAAAAAATATTGCCAACCAATCATTTACCTGAAATTTCTTCATCCACTAATAAGATTCAGCTGAAACAAAAAATCTCCATCATTACCCGATGTTATCTTCTGGTTTACAAGTCTCTATGCAAATCCTTGAGAGCCATCAAAGGTCTCCAAAATCACGCCGCCAAAGAAAATATGTGTGTCAGGCGAGTTTGTTTCAAAGATTCAAGATGAAGCCTTCACACAACACCTCCCAAGTTCAAGTTCTGCAAGCAATTCAGAAACCACTTTTTCCATTGAGATTGTTTCTATCAGCTGCTTGTTGCTCCTCCCATCCTTTATCATCCCTTTTGAAAGAAGATTGATTCTAGATGACTCTGAATTTTCAGCCAGGAGTTGTTCGAAAAACTTCTCTTCATCATTGAGTTTCGAGGCCTTCATCAGATCCACCACCTGATGCCTTTTTGCAACATTTCTACCTGCTCCACAGCCCATTGCAGTTGCTGCTCCAACCGCATTTGCAATTGTTAAGGTATTAACAAGCGGCATGTTGCGTATATAACCTAATGCAATTGCAGCCACAAAACTGTCTCCACATCCAACAGTGTCAACCACTTCCACCTGATGATGATCATGTTTTCGTAAAGAAAATTAGATCACTACACAAACTTACTTACTCTATGATACATACATAATAATTCAATTTTCAACACCTTGATGTGAATGCCGAAAATGAACGATATTTATGATCTGTAAGCAGGTACCTTAAACGCAGGTGCCACTGAGACACTAGATTTCGTCACTAGAATTGAACCCTTTGGGCCCATCTTTACAATCACCCATTTCGTTCCCTTTCCGTTCCTCAGAATTTCTTGTCCTGCTTTAACAGGGTTCCTGATGCCAGTTAGAGCCTCCACCTAAGTAATTCATTAAAGAGGTCAACAATAATTTGACACAGTAGAGAAATTTTCAGCATTAGCGAGAGATGCACAATGTACCTCCTCAGATGTTAGAAGAAGAACATCACTCATTCTTAAGAAATGAGCAAGTGCTCTACGCTCATCAGGAGTTCCCTTGGACAGACTCTTTCCCCGTGGTCCAGGATCGAAGAAGATAGCTGTCCCAACTTTGGCAGCGTAATCTATCGTTGACATAATAAAACTAGGGCTGAAATCGTCAAAGTCATAACCATTGCAGAAAAGAACTTTTGACTGTCTGATTGCCATCTTTACTTCATCAGATAGGTCAGTGATCCAACTGAAAGCAGGTTCCTCCTTGAAATCAGCTCGACTAAAAAAAGAGAAACAACTAGAGAGAATAAGTTCCTATAGTAGTAAACAAGAATATTACCCATCAGAAATTTGTTTCACAAATAGACAAAAGAATTAGGAATAAAATGGGACAGAAATTCCCTGAGTCAACAAATTCAAAGAACTAGGCATTGGAGGCAAGTATGACAATATCACCCACTAGCGTTTGTCTCAATATTAGAAACAAGATCTCTAAACAAGAAAGCCATATCTTTCTAGACATATAGCATTAAGAACACTATCAGCAAGAAAAATATTCCGATAGAAAATCTGGTATCTACACTTTTTTGTTTCCAAAAAAGTTCTATCAAATGAAAAGTTATATTTCTAGGTCCCCATCACCATCCCCATCACAGTTCATGAATGAGATGATGCATTCACTATATACCCTTAGCAACCGTTTCCCCACATAAACCAGCTCTACCATCCATAGATATTATCAAGTTTTGGCGTGGCAAAAAGCAGTACCTGCAAAACCCATGCCTCTGCAAAGGATCCACAAGAACCCAGCAAATGAGAGTTTCACAGAATGAGCTGGTATCTTTTTCATTTGTTCCTCCATTCAATGCAACCGTACCTATTCCTTCCTCATGAAGCACATCAAGAAGAAACTCACCATAGATTTCATCCCCAACGTGACCAATAGCAACACAATGAAGCCCCAATCTAGCAGCTGCTATAGCCATGTTACAGTTGCCACCTGCTTCCCAGTATTTCTATAAGCAAAACAGGGAACATATACTTCACTATTAACATCAACAGACTCAACAATACTTTAACCTTAATTCAACTGAAACGAGAAAACAAAGATTCAATTTTCTCATCAAAGAGATTGAGCTAAGAAGTTCTTTCGATCAATCCGAACTAAGGCAGAACAAATTATACATACAATGTTCGAAATTATCACCATTGAAACACTAAGAAGCAGTTAAAGTCAAGATTTAGAACCCAAACCTTATCTGGGGGAGACATAGAGAGTTCGTCCATGAGGGCCTTGCGTTCTCCACGAGAAGGAGGGGGCAATTCGTGAACACTGAGAACAATGTCGACGCAGAGATTACCCAAGGTTGAGACATCTATAGGTTTCTCGACCACCGCGACATCTCCAGTTTCCCCGAAAGAACAGATGGAGGAGGAGCCATCGGCGTATATAACCGGAGATACATCAGCGGCGCTGCTCCGGCAGCGGAGGCAAACAGAGCTGGTCACATGAGGGACTCTAGCGAATGGCGGGAGGAGAGGATTAGGGCTTTGGGTGGAGAAATTGGAGAGGGATAACGCATAGTGAGGAGAGAAGGAGTGAAATTTTAGGGAAAAAGCGTGGTGATACATTCAGAAAAACCCAGGAAAAAAGAATGAAGAAGAAAGAGAGTTGATTTTGAATCTGCTTCGTCGTTCTCTCTCAGCTTCTCCTTCGTCTTCAATCTTCTTGAAATGAGATACTTTATTGTTCTTCACCATTTGAGGAAGAAGAAGGAAGGCTTTCTTGTTCTGTGGTAAACTAAACCGGAGTGAAATTGGAATATGAAATTATACCGAACCGGGTTTGATGTGGTTATTTAAACCGCCTTGAAATTAAAACGGGAGGTTTTATAAGAAAGGGTTTTTCATCTTTACCTGATTTATACTTGTCGACGGCGGACACCAACAGCTTTCTTCATCGTTTAGAGCTCACTTCAAGCCATGGCCGCCGACGAACTGATGCCGTCTCACAGGTCACACAGGACTCCCAAATCAGGTCCTACCGCGAGGAAGAAATCTGAACTAGATAAGAAGAAGCGTGGAATCTCCGTTGACAAGCAGAAAAACCTTAAGGTGGGTTACTCCTACTTGTCCTCTCTTTGTCAATGTCTTTTAAGAGTTTCTTCGTTGATTGGGGTGTTTATAGGAACAATCGATTTTACTTGGTTCTGCAGGCGTTTGGTGTTAAATCGGTTGTTCATGCGAAGAAAGCAAAACATCACGCTGCGGAGAAGGAGCAAAAGCGGCTTCATCTTCCGAAAATTGATCGTAATTATGGCGAAGCTCCTCCTTTCGTCGTCGTGGTTCAAGGCCCCCCAGGAGTACTGTCTTTGAGACTGATGTTGCATTTTCACTCTCGGTTTTGCTTATTTTCTCACAAGTTTTGATTGTTCCTGTAGGTTGGAAAGTCTCTCGTGATTAAATCTCTTGTGAAGGAATTTACAAAACAGAATGTACCCGAGGTTCGAGGACCTATTACCATTGTACAAGGTTCTGTGCTGTATTTGTTTATTGCTTCTTCTTCTTTTCTTTTTTTGTGTATGCATCTATCTTGAATTTTAGGGTTGGAATTTACTCCTGCTCTCATTTTGGCTGGTCATGGATTTAGGTAAACAGAGAAGGTTTCAATTTGTGGAGTGCCCGAATGATATCAATGCGATGGTGGATTGTGCAAAGGTTGCTGATCTAGCCCTACTTGTTGTAGACGGGAGTTATGGTTTTGAGATGGTGAGACACTATTTTTCTGTAGCTTTCTCCTCTTTCCATAATGATCTAGATTGTGAAGAATCTTTCTTATGTATACAAGATCACTGTTGGGCCTTTTTTGTGATCTACATTTTTTTGTGATAAACAACTAAGGTTTGACACGTGAACTGTCTTTTAATCTGTTTCACCCTCAGGAAACCTTTGAATTCCTCAATATTATGCAAGTGCATGGATTTCCTAGAGTTATGGGTGTTCTCACTCACCTTGATAAGTTCAATGATGTTAAGAAGCTGAGAAAAACAAAACATCATCTCAAGCATCGGTTTTGGACTGAAATATATCATGGAGCTAAATTGTTTTATTTATCTGGTCTCATTCATGGGAAGTAAGTATCTGAATTGGTGCATCACCAACATGAATGACATGTGCAAGGAGCGTCTGAGGTTCACCTTTGATTTATCTTTTATTGGTAGGTATACGCCGCGTGAAGTTCACAACCTCGCCCGCTTTGTAATTGTTATCAAGCCTCAGCCATTGACATGGCGAACAGCACATCCTTATGTGTTGGTTGATCGCCTTGAAGATGTTACCCCTCCGGAGAAAGTTCAGATGGATAAGAAATGCGATAGAAATATCACTGTGTTTGGTTACCTACGTGGTTGTAACTTCAAAAAAAGGATGAAGGTATGTCATCACTGTCCTTAGATACTGGTTCATCTGAACCTTTTTCTATGGCCTGAATCCTTGACCTATTTGTTTGCTTAGCAGTATGTGGCGCAAAATACTCAATATTTTGGGAAAAGACCAATTTTTAAATTGAGCCTAGAGATGAGCTGATTTGATGTCAATTTGATGTTATATATACAGTCTTCCTTACTGGTATTCGTCCATAGATTCTTAGCGATTCACATATATTTAGAACTACCTAAAGTAACCCGTTGTATTCACACGTAGCTAGTTCTCTCATCGAGTGAAGTTCTAAGAGGAGGAGCATAAATTTGTATACCTTCTGTGTTGTACTGAAATTTTCTTTGCTTCTTTATCTAGTGGAATGATTTTGTGTGCAAAATGGTATCTTAGCTGTTACAGTTTACCTTTCTTTCATGTTTAACATGCATCTGATATAATTTCTTATGATTATCAGGTTCATATTGCTGGAGTTGGTGACTTCATTGTAGCTGGGGTGACTGCTTTAACTGATCCTTGTCCTTTACCTTCAGCTGGCAAGAAAAAAGGGCTGAGGGACAGGGATAAGCTTTTCTATGCTCCTATGTCCGGGATTGGAGATCTTGTGTATGACAAAGATGCTGTTTACATCAACATAAATAGTCACCAAGTTCAGTACTCTAAAACTGACGATGGAAAGGGAGAACCTACTAATAAAGGTTATTTTATGGTGTTTTATTGTCATATGCTTGGTCTGTATGTAACTGCAGTAGTCTCTTTTGAGTGTCTTGCTCATTTCATGTTTAAAGAATTTCTACATATTTTAAATTTGGTTTACATCATTCTCCATGATAGAAACCCAATAGTTTTTGCTCACTTTTTGTAGCTCTAGCATCTCTGATTGTGACATTTTTTCTTTTGGCAGGAAAGGGCAGAGATGTTGGTGAAGATTTGGTAAAGTCGTTGCAGAACACAAAGTATTCTGTTGATGAGAAACTAGATAAGACATTCATTAACTTTTTTGGCAAAAAGACTAGTGCCAGTTCAGAAACAAAACTTAAGGCTGAAGATGCGTATCACTCTTTGCCGGAAGGTTCTGACAGTGAGTCTCAATCTGGCGATGATGAGGAGGATATAGTAGGTAATGAAAGTGAAATGAAGCAGGAAACTGAGATTCATGGTGGAAGGTTGAGGAGGAAAGCTATCTTCAAGACGGTAATTTCCTTACTGGATCTGATTTTCGTAATGCTTCTATTTACATTGCAGTCACATCTTCAGTTGGATAATACTAGTGACTATGAGTTCAAGAGTTAGTGAATGTGAATTTGCTTTTTTCATTAGTTTGTATTCTTCTTGCTTCATTCACCACTACTGTCAGACAATTTGGAAAGAAATGGTGAAACAGTGTAAGTAGGTTAAGTCATTGCAGTTCTAGTGGGATCACTGTAGTGAAAAAGTTTTTGGGAAGCGGTATGAGTATCTATCTGATGTTGACTCATTATATCTTCACAATTAAGTGGTTGTCTCCATGTCTGGCTGTGTGTGACGCAGGACTTGAATGAAGATGATTTTGAGGAAGCAGACGATCTTGAATTGGATTCATATGACCCAGATACATATGATTTTGAGGAAGCAGACGATGCTGAATCAGACGATAATGAAGTTGAAGATGGTGGAGATGACTCTGCTTCCGATTCAGCCGATGGTGAACCAGGGGATTATCAGATAGATGGTATGTTAATTCTATGTTTGAATATACTTTCGTATAGATAATGTCATGAGAGTTATGGGACATCTATGAGAAGGTTTTAGATTTTCTTCTGAAAGTACATTGTCCTTTCTCTTTTGAGTTTTTGTTCATTTCTAAACATTTTTACCTTACATGGTCTGTCAGATAAGGACTCTGGTAACATATCACAATGGAAAGCACCCTTGAAGGAGATAGCCAGAAAGAAGAACCCCAACTTGATGCAAATTGTGTATGGAGCATCATCATTAGCTACTCCCTTGATAAATGAGAACCATGACATTAGTGATGATGACGAAAGTGATGATGAAGACTTCTTTAAGCCAAAAGGAGAACAACACAAGGTTTGTCATCTCAAGTTTGACAAAATTTGGTGATCCTTTTAATCTCTTGGAAAGGAATATTAATCGTTATTTTTTCATATAAATCCAGAATTTAGGTGGTGGATTGGATGTGGGATATGTCAACTCAGAGGATTGTTCTAAATTTGTGAATTATGGATACCTAAAGAATTGGAAAGAGAAAGAAGTATGTGAGAGCATTCGTGATCGATTTACCACTGGTGATTGGTCAAAAGCTGCTCTGAGAGACAAAAATTTAGGTACTGGCGGTGAGGGAGAAGATGATGAACTTTATGGTGATTTTGAGGATCTAGAGACGGGAGAGAAGCACAAAAGCCATGAGAACTTGGAATCGGGTGCAAATGAAAATGAAGATGAAGATGCAGAAGTCGTTGAGCGTAGGCTAAAGAAGCTGGCTCGTCGAGCAAAATTTGATGCAGAATATCCTTTTTACCCGAATGACATCATTTAACTTATGTAAGCACGATATCATTTGCTGTCTTTCATCTCTGTTTTAGGCCAATAAGTTGTCTACTGCTGTCTGTGTTTATTATTCTCTGAAACAACTCACATGAAAATATGGTGAAGAATTATAGCTTAGTTTATCAAATGGGTCACTAAGTTCTAAGTTCATATATCGCTCTGGTCAGGGAGTTTCATGGTTGCTGTTTAGATATTCTTCCTCTGCATGTCTTATATGTCATATTTGGTTTTATGCTACTGTTTCTATTTGCATTTTGGCAAGTTGCTTTTGGTTCAACCTTAACTTCGTTGTACAAGCAATAAATCCGAGTTAGAGGAGGATGACAATGATAAAGGTGATGGGAACAATCCTCGTAGTCAAGCCGATGAACCAGGATACGCTGATAAAGTAAGTAGATTTTGCTGCAGGCAGCTAAGATATATATCCACTGTTTTAAAACTCACTATTTGCTTTGCAGTTGAAGGAAGCGCAGGAAATTACAAAACAGAGGAATGAGTTAGAATACAATGATCTTGACGAGGAAACTCGAATTGAGTTAGCAGGATTCCGGACTGGAACATACTTGAGGCTGGAGATTCACAATGTTCCTTATGAGATGGTTGAATTCTTTGATCCTTGTCATCCAATTCTAGTTGGAGGTATTGGTTTCGGCGAGGACAATGTTGGATATATGCAGGTAAGCTACAAAGATTTTCTTTTCTTCTGGCCCAAATGAAGGTCCAAATGGGCACACTGCTCTTTTCAGCTTAAAAGATGAAATATCTTTTTCTTATTTAAAGGTAATTGAAAGATGATATTTTATTTGATAGATGCTTATCGTATCACATGTATCTTTCTACTTAGGCCCGGTTGAAGAAACATAGGTGGCATAAGAAAGTACTAAAGACAAGAGATCCTATTATTGTGTCTATTGGATGGAGACGCTATCAGACTATTCCTGTATTTGCCATTGAAGATCGCAATGGCAGGCATCGAATGCTCAAGTATACTCCAGAACACATGCACTGCCTTGCTTCGTTCTGGGGTCCTCTTGTCCCACCCAACACTGGCTTTGTCGCTTTCCAGAACCTGTCAAACAATCAGGTATGTGATTGCACTCTGCTGCTTGAGATTTTGATCCCAAGTTAACTTAGAGTGTGTTTGAACTTTTGTGATAGAGAATCGATCTTCTGTAATTCAAAGTGCGTCTTCATGAAATGGGTAGTGTGAGTTTAGGACTGACCAATAGTGAATAATCGTATGGATACTTAGTGTGTTTTGAATGAGAAAAGTTAGAAGATGCTTTCTTCCTCCTGGTCGATGTCACAACCTAAAATGACAGTTATGCTTTCATATTGTTGGAGCAGGATTTAGCACACATATCAGTCCATTCTGCTCCATTGTTTATTGTTACGATATCATGCAACTGTTCAAAATTATTTCTATTAGTTAGAAACCCCTAATGGCCCACATATCATGTAAGGGGAATTTATCGGTTGTTTCTTTGGTTAGATCTGTTGTATTCTTCTCCTGCTGAGTAGCTCTCCTGGTGTGTGCTTCAGGCAGGATTTAGGATAACAGCGACTTCTGTAGTTCTGGAGTTTAATCACCAGGCCCGTATTGTAAAGAAAATCAAGCTGGTTGGGACTCCGTGCAAGATCAAGAAAAAGACTGCATTTATCAAAGACATGTTCACTTCTGACCTTGAAATAGCTCGATTTGAAGGTTCATCTGTTCGGACAGTTAGTGGCATTAGAGGACAAGTAAAAAAGGTATGCTTTTGATCTCCTTGTAATTCCTAGTTTTTCCACATATGTTGGCTCTCCGGTTTTCTAATAAGCTTTCTTTTGTCAGGCTGGAAAAAACATGCTTGATAACAAGGCTGAAGAAGGGATTGCGAGGTGTACCTTTGAAGATCAAATCCATATGAGCGACATGGTATTCTTAAGGGCTTGGACTACAGTGGAAGTTCCACAATTTTACAATCCTCTAACGACAGCCTTGCAACCCCGCGATAAGACCTGGAATGGGATGAAAACTTTTGGCGAACTCCGTAGAGAGCTGAATATTCCTATTCCAGTGAATAAGGATTCACTCTACAAGGTAAAGCCATAAAGTGCGGTAGCATTGATATATATTTGAAGGTCTAAACCTAAAGTTTATGTGGGGAACTAAAGAGCGGCTATCTCGCTAATTTCTCTCTCTTTTGTGTAACATTTTGCAGGCAATCGAAAGAAAGCAAAAGAAGTTCAATCCACTACAGATTCCAAAGCGTCTAGAAAAAGATTTACCGTTTATGTCGAAACCCAAAAATATACCAAAGCGGAAAAGACCATCACTAGAGGATAAAAGAGCAGTTATAATGGAACCGAAAGAAAGAAAAGAGCATACTATCATCCAGCAATTCCAGCTGCTTCAACATCACACGGTAATGTTTTAAAAACTAATAGCATCATACTATCATGCAGCATAAAATCTTTGATTGATCTTGTCTGACTTGATGGAGAAAAAAAAAACATGCAGATGAAGAAGAAAAAGGCAACGGATCAGAAGAAGAGGAAAGAGTATGAAGCAGAGAAAGCTAAGAATGAGGAAATAAATAAGAAACGTAGGAGAGAAGAGAGACGGGACAGATATCGTGAGGAAGATAAACAGAAAAAGAAGACGAGAAGAAGCCTTGATTAATTTATTAATACCTTATTTCAACTTTTGTGTAATACTAAAAGTTTTGTTTTCATCTCTATTGTTCTTCTGTGTTGTTTTTTACTTTAAAACTTATGAATTTATCAATCACATTTCTCGAATGATCACTTTCTACCCCAAATTTTTGAAATACTGAAACTTTTCTTGGTTACTCTAATTATCACTACGTTTTGTGCAAGCAAAAATAGATTAGACTGTTAGGATTTGCTAATGAATGTTAAAAGAAAAATGTAATTAAACAGAACTGGTAAAAAGCTGACAAAACTGGAATGGGTGGGAACATCGTCTTCCCCTTCCCCTTCTTCATCTTCTTCGTATAAACCCTAAACCCTAAATTCTCTCTATCGGTTAGCTATGAACAAAACAGTCGTAAGATGTCTTCTTTCTCGTTCACACCATCCTTTGATTCATTTCTCCACCAATTTATCTCTTCTCCACAGAGTTTTCACCTGTAGCCGTTATCTCACTGCTAGGTTTATGTCCACTCCTCCGCCGGATGACATGTTTGGTTTCGACGATCCTTTCTCCCCCAGTGATTCGCGGGAAGTTGTGGATTTGACTAAAGAGTACTCCTTTTTGCACGATTCTCTTGTCGACTATGGAAACGTTAATGTTCATCAAGTAGTGCCCATTATTACTCAATCCTCTATTGACGCTAGAGCCATTGCAGATGCTGTTTCTGGTGTCGACGATGTGTTTGGGAGAAAATCCCAGAAGTTTCTTAGGCAATTTAGAGAGAAATTGAGTGAGAGTTTAGTGATTGAGGTGTTGCGTTTGATAGCAAGACCATCTGCTGTTATCAGTTTCTTCGTTTGGGCAGGTAGGCAGATAGGTTATAAGCATACTGCACCTGTGTATAACGCTTTGGTTGACCTTATTGTACGTGATGATGACGAAAAAGTTCCCGAAGAATTCCTGCAACAGATTAGAGATGATGATAAGGAAGTGTTTGGCGAATTTCTCAATGTGTTGGTAAGGAAACATTGCAGGAATGGGTCATTTAGTATTGCGCTTGAGGAGTTAGGGAGGCTCAAGGATTTTAGGTTCAGACCTTCAAGATCGACTTATAATTGTTTGATTCAGGCATTTCTCAAGGCTGATCGTTTGGACTCTGCATCTTTGATTCATAGGGAAATGTCTCTTGCAAATCTTAGGATGGATGGGTTTACACTTAGATGCTTTGCTTATTCTCTCTGTAAAGTAGGAAAGTGGAGGGAAGCTCTAACATTGGTGGAAACGGAAAATTTTGTGCCTGATACTGTGTTTTATACAAAATTGATATCTGGTCTGTGTGAAGCTTCGCTTTTTGAAGAGGCTATGGATTTCCTGAATAGGATGCGTGCTACTTCCTGCCTTCCAAATGTTGTTACATATTCAACTTTGCTGTGTGGATGCTTGAACAAAAAACAGCTGGGTAGGTGTAAAAGGGTGCTTAATATGATGATGATGGAAGGTTGTTATCCAAGTCCCAAGATTTTTAATTCTCTTGTACATGCTTATTGCACATCAGGAGATCATTCATATGCATACAAATTGCTCAAAAAAATGGTTAAATGTGGTCACATGCCAGGATATGTTGTCTACAATATATTGATTGGGAGTATTTGTGGTGACAAAGACTCCCTTAATTGTGATCTGTTGGACTTAGCTGAGAAAGCTTATAGTGAAATGCTTGCTGCAGGGGTTGTTCTGAATAAGATTAATGTCAGTAGCTTCACACGGTGTCTTTGTAGTGCTGGGAAATATGAAAAGGCATTTAGTGTTATCCGTGAAATGATTGGTCAGGGATTTATACCAGATACCAGTACCTATTCCAAAGTCCTTAATTATTTATGTAATGCTTCGAAAATGGAGTTGGCGTTTTTGTTATTTGAAGAAATGAAAAGGGGTGGCCTTGTTGCTGATGTCTACACGTATACTATTATGGTAGATAGTTTCTGTAAAGCTGGTCTAATTGAACAGGCTCGTAAGTGGTTCAATGAAATGAGAGAGGTTGGTTGTACACCTAACGTCGTCACATATACCGCTCTTATCCATGCTTATCTTAAGGCTAAGAAGGTCAGCTATGCAAATGAGCTGTTTGAAACGATGCTGTCTGAAGGGTGTCTCCCTAATATTGTTACATATTCTGCCTTAATTGATGGCCATTGCAAAGCTGGACAAGTGGAGAAAGCCTGCCAGATTTTTGAAAGAATGTGTGGCAGCAAAGATGTCCCAGATGTAGATATGTACTTCAAGCAGTATGATGACAACAGCGAGAGGCCAAATGTAGTTACATATGGAGCTTTACTGGATGGTTTCTGCAAGTCGCATAGGGTCGAAGAAGCTCGTAAGTTGTTGGATGCTATGTCTATGGAAGGTTGTGAACCGAATCAGATTGTATATGATGCTCTCATTGATGGACTCTGTAAGGTTGGGAAACTAGACGAAGCACAAGAAGTGAAAACTGAGATGTCTGAGCATGGATTCCCTGCAACCTTATATACTTACAGTTCTCTAATTGATCGTTATTTCAAAGTCAAGCGCCAAGATTTAGCCTCAAAAGTATTATCTAAGATGCTTGAGAATTCCTGTGCGCCCAATGTGGTTATATACACTGAGATGATTGATGGCTTATGCAAGGTTGGTAAAACTGATGAAGCTTATAAGCTTATGCAAATGATGGAAGAAAAAGGGTGTCAGCCCAATGTTGTGACATATACAGCGATGATTGATGGATTTGGAATGATTGGTAAAATAGAAACATGCCTTGAGCTCTTAGAGCGAATGGGTTCCAAAGGTGTTGCTCCAAATTATGTTACTTACAGGGTCTTGATAGATCATTGTTGCAAAAATGGTGCACTGGATGTGGCCCACAATCTTCTCGAAGAAATGAAACAGACACATTGGCCTACACACACAGCAGGATATCGCAAAGTCATTGAAGGATTCAATAAAGAGTTCATAGAGTCTCTAGGGCTTCTCGATGAGATAGGCCAGGATGATACTGCCCCTTTTCTTTCTGTATATAGGCTTTTGATTGATAATCTTATTAAAGCTCAAAGACTGGAAATGGCTCTTAGGCTTCTTGAAGAGGTTGCAACATTTTCAGCCACGTTGGTTGACTACAGTAGCACATATAACTCACTGATTGAAAGCCTTTGCCTTGCTAATAAAGTGGAAACGGCTTTTCAGTTGTTCTCAGAAATGACAAAGAAAGGTGTCATTCCGGAGATGCAATCATTCTGTAGTCTAATCAAGGGACTTTTCCGAAACAGCAAGATCAGTGAAGCACTATTGCTTCTAGATTTCATATCTCATATGGTTTGTCCTCTCTGACTCTTTCTTCTAAGTTTGAAAACTGCAGTAGTCGTTAATGTTTGTCAAGCTTTATTTCTTTGCGATGTTCACTTGAATCTATGTGTATTTGACTAGAGCTAATTATCTAGTGGAAGAAAAGGCATTTACCGTGGTAGTTTATATTGTTTATTTGTTCTCTCCATCATTGTGAGCAGTGATAATGCAGATTGGTACTTTTTCTGGTATTCATTACTTAATTGTCTCAATTTTGCAGGAAATTCAGTGGATAGAAGAAAAGAAAACATCTGATGGGACTTAGGCATATTGGTTTATGATGTCTAGTTCTGATATTCTCAGCTAGTTGGTGCATCTGATGTTGAGCATCCTAGTCAAACCCTGAAAATTCGAAGGTTGGAAGCTATGGATAATGCATGAGGCGTGTAGGATTTTTGGACCAAAATTCTTTGTAAGTTCATTGGTTTTAGATCACATAGTCAGAAATCATGTCTTTTCCGGTTTTTCCTATGAATATGTTTATGTATGCAGGTTCTGCTTTGTACATGATGTGTAAAATTATACTTGTAATGACTCTCAACAGAGTTGAATGGCCTCCTTTGAACACTCTATGCATCAGATATGCAGAGCTCAGCTTCTCTCTCAGATCACAGTATTTGCTTCTTCTGGGGTGACTCAGTTTCCCACTCTTTAGTAGTCCAAACATTTTTAGATGCTGTGTTTTCTGTTTATAAGAACCTTTACTTCACTGGTCAATTCTCAGCTAATATATGAAAGATAAATTCATACTTGTTTTGTAATCGATACATGATATGTTCTTTACTGTTGCACCTTTCCATATTGATGATGATGTTAGGGATGTTGTATCTTGAAAAGAACGTATTTGCATAGATGAGTAGTAGTATGCAATCGATGCATGCTTTGTATTGAAAGTTTATTACTCTATTGCTAATCCAGGCATAACGTGTTACAGTTCCTGCGGAATGAGCTTGGATGAACACGGACACACAGGAAAGGGACCAAGAAGATCTCAAAGCATTAACAAAGTATCTCTGTCCGAAGACACAAGGTAAGGCACTCATCGTTTTGTTGGATTTTTACCTGAGAAGACAGTCCATATAGATGTAGGTGGTTACATGACGATAGTTTTGCAGGTAAAATATGGTGACAAAACCATCAAAAGCTTTTGTGCAAAATGGAGGAGTTCTATCTAACGAGAAGCTGGGTTTTTTTGCTTGAAACAGTTTGGTTGCTATCACACTTAGCATGACAACACACTACCTAATGAATGAAGAAGGCCCAATAAGGTGTCAGATATGATATGCATAAAGCCAGTGTTTGTGTATAATACGGGACAAGGGCCCTTTACTGTACATATAGATTTATTTTGGTTTACCCTACAGTCTACAGATCAATGTATACTTTATTTTGTTTTTTGTTATTAAATAAGATGAGAGATCTTCCCCTCTGTTAATATGTCTGGCTTGTTTTGGATTTTATGTTAATGCACTGGCTTTCTGACATTGGAACACTATCTATTATGGAAGATCATTTTAAAGGATTAATCTATCTATGTATGTATGTCGTTTAGGGAAAGAAAACAATATTGGCAAAAGATAACAATAGCTAAAACTTGTAAAGAAATTCAACTTTTCCTTTTTTCATTAGTATAGAAAATCCCAACTTGGTAAAAGAAGACTTGAGAGTCAAATGTTGTTACTATAAAACAAATATGACCACCATTGACCGGAAAACGAGAAGATTTTTTCGTAATTCGTTGTTAATTTCTCTCGTTGGTCAGATATATTTCGATATCTATTATTATTATTTGGTGATTTTTTCATATCTGGAAATTGAGTAAGTAACGATTTATTTT
>Ga0041059_1000422_pt1 | contig 31440 bp, 15 predicted proteins | sample AraColnosormetaG_FD_56232 | JGI IMG/M metagenome (GOLD analysis project Ga0041059, IMG submission 56232) | Arabidopsis roots microbial communities from North Carolina, USA - Col MF nosort | ecosystem: Host-associated > Plants > Roots > Unclassified | place: USA: North Carolina | collected...
CAAAATCAAAATGTAAAAAATGAGAGAGAGAAACCAAAAATAATAATGAGAAAATAGTCTATTAAGAAAAGATGTACGTAAGAATTAAGTTAAAATGTAACACTAAAATAAAAGAAAAAATCAAATGTATGATAAGACCCTCATCAAACCATTATATTGAAGTAAATTATATATGTATGAAAATGAAATATCAAAGAGTTCTTTTACTCTCACTTATGACACGCTAAATTAAAACCACTAAAAACCATAATATTAATTTCACGGCTACAAGTTGATGCTTCCTCAAACTTACTACGTTCCAATGCCGGGCACTGATTAAATATGGACTTCACATCTTTTTTTTTTTTTTAGATATTCATTTCCAAACGGTCTATTGACAGATGGGCTAAGAATTTCACGGGTTACAAAAAAGTGGTCCAAATCGGAACATAATAGAAACAAGATCAGTAAAACGACGGTTCACCGGCCGGAGACGCAGCCTTCACCTTCTATATCCGATGCAAATTTAACATATTTCGAACGAATCTATGAGATCTATATGAGAATTTTGCTTCTTGGGTTTTATACGGTTCGGGAAAGTGGATGTATCAAGTTGTGACAAGAAGCATCAAAGAATATGACTTTGTCCAGTCATTTTTATGGTATAGTGATGATCGTCAATGATCATAATTGGCTAGGAAGAAAGAGCACATGTGCATTCATATGATTATCATAATTGTGCATATCATATGCTTTTATGGGCATAGTTGTCGATAGAAACAAAACATGCGTCGAGGAAAAAACAAAAGAATAGTTAAAACTTAGAATCTTTGATTCTCATGAGCCATGAGGCCATGTGCTTTTTCTCTCCCACGTTATATGTTTTACCATCCTTATAATTTGCTCCCCCGACTTCTCTCACTTTCAGACGAAAAGAACTGCTGTCGCGATTTTTGAACAATTATGGAAAATAATTTAGATGTGAAGGAAGCCGTAAAAATAGTTATTATACTTTTTGTCCATATATATAGAATTCGTGATGATTATGTTGTGGATGACAATTGGTGGTAGATAGAAACCTTTACTATCGCCATTGTTATGGGCTAATTAATCAAGTTTGGTAACAAATCAACATAATAGGACCAATAACAACAACTACTGCAGATCTTACTATTATTCTTTTTATTAATTCATCAGTATATTTTATTATTTTTTCTTGATTGTTTATCCGATTGATCTTGTAAGAGATAACTTTTGATTATTACATAACTTACTTCAACATGTTAAATGACACAATAAAATAGACAATTTATTTTTGATATCCTTTTGAAAAATATTAAATAAATATTTGTAATGACTGTGTTGCACTAAAAAATCGAGATAACCCCATGAGTGATAATTTGGTAACATAATCTAAACTTAGAGACAATTAACTAATTAAGTTATTATCTGAGAAATAAATTAGACAATATTTTTATTCGTGTGTGTAATTTTTGTGGTATAATATTTTTTCTTATATTGTTTCAATTCTACGGATGTTTTGGATAAAAAGGTTAATCAAATTTATAAAATGTAAAATTTTGCTTGAACAAATGAACCAAAATGTTTACTAATTGGCTAATTGCTGGAAAAAAACAGTTATATAATTTTTGTTAACAAAAAAAATGTTTGATGTAAATAATTAATTCACAGCTAAAAGTCAATTTCCTCATTTATTTTTGATTAAAGAAAGTAATAAAAAACAATTAAGTATACCATTCGCTGTACAAGAGTCGTTTAGTTCTGTCGGCTCGACAACCGACTCAAGCCGGCTCGAGTCGCTAAGTGAATCCACTCGCTGTCTGTCGGTGGACAAAGCCGGCTCCAATCTGATCACTCTCTCTCACCAGCACACACACAGCTCTCTCTCTTCCCTCTCTCTCTCCCCCGCTTTATACTTTGTTGAGTCAAAATCACAGACGAAGAAGAAGAAGAAACCTCTCTCTCACTCCTCTCTCCTTTCTCTCGTCTTATTCGCTTCTCTTCTACGTAACAGATTGTTCATCTTCTTCTCCTTGTTGCATTGAGGTGAGTTCAATTTGATCTATCAATGTCTAAATGCATGCTTTTTGAATTATCGGATCTCTTGTGTTTGATTTCATTGATAGAGATCCAATTATGATCTAGATCTGAAGAATCCTGTTTTTTGAGTTCCTATTGGTTAAAAAGTTTCCTCATTTAGCTTTAGTTCGAATCTGGAATGTTAAACGATTCGGATCGAGATTTAGCAGTAGTAGAATTCAGTTAGGTAGAGTGATATTTTTATACTATTAGTCTTCAATTATAATATAATTGCATTGAGCTTTTCCTACTTCACTGTATCGTTTTCTATTGTAAAGATTGATCCTTTTTATATATTATGCAGGGGGTGTTGTTGATGTTCTGACGATCTGATTTGAGTAGATCTGGGTAGGGGGCAAGGTCTCTGGGTCTACTTTTGATTTGAGAATTTTTTAAGTGAAGTGAAGATATGACAAGTGCTCTTGGATGGAGATTTCCTTCCACTAATGGAAATGGCCTTGCCCCAAGTGACACGGTAATAATTACTTGATTCAGTATTAACATTCATCACACGGGTTTATGGAAAAGCTTGTTTAGTTGATATACTGCAATCTTTCTGAGTTGCAAAGTCAGATCTGGTGTATTAGCAGGATGATTAAGCTGATATGTCCCTTGCATTTTGAATCTGATTTGAAAAAAGTACTTGAGCTAAGTCCATTGTTAATTAATGGCTTTGTACCAGTCAGTTATATCTGATAGAGTGTCATGATAAAGGTTATAGTTTTTCCATTGCATAGGAGCGAAAAGGTCTTGTTGCTCTTTTAACTTATTTTCTGTTGTTTGGTCTTGATTGCAGGAGAGAAATGGGGATATGAAGATGCATGATTCAGAGCCCCCAACTCCACATTCAACCACAAAGATGAGTTTGAGGTAACGCATATATGTATTTGGTACTGCATGGGAGCTAATCATCGTGATAAAATTGAGGTTTTATCTGTATTTGTTGCACCACCATCTTGGTTTAACAATGCCTGTGGAAATTAATATTATCTGGATTGGTTTCCTATGTTATCCTTTCAAATGAGACATTTTAAGCAGAAAGGCACACCTATTAGCGAATTAGTATCTAACTTTCCCCATCCCCTGCAGAGACCGGACAACCAGCATGGAAGATCCAGATGGGACATTAGCAAGTGTTGCCCAATGCATTGAGCAGCTGCGCCAAGGTTCATCATCTGCACAAGAAAGAGAATATTGTCTGAAGCAGTTACTGGACCTTATAGAAATGCGTGAGAATGCATTCAGTGCTGTCGGATCACACTCCCAAGCTGTGCCAGTACTTGTCTCTCTTCTCCGATCGGGATCAGTTGGAGTGAAGATACAAGCTGCAACCGTCTTGGGTTCACTCTGCAAGGAGAACGAACTTAGAGTTAAGGTGTTACTTGGGGGATGCATTCCTCCATTGCTTGGTCTTCTCAAGTCCAGTTCAGTCGAAGGGCAGATCGCTGCAGCAAAGACAATCTATGCTGTTTCTGAAGGTGGGGTTAAAGACCATGTTGGATCAAAAATATTTTCCACTGAGGGAGTTGTACCGGTTCTGTGGGACCAATTGCGCAGTGGAAATAAAAAAGGAGAGGTTGATGGTTTGTTAACTGGTGCACTTAAGAACCTTTCTAGTACCACAGAGGGATTTTGGTCTGAGACAATTCGAGCTGGGGGAGTGGATGTACTTGTGAAGCTGCTCACAAGCGGGCAGTCAAGTACACTATCTAATGTCTGCTTCCTTCTTGCGTGTATGATGATGGAAGACGCCTCTGTTTGTTCCAGTGTATTGACTGCAGACATTACAAAACAGCTTCTCAAATTATTAGGATCGGGTAATGAAGCCCCAGTGAGGGCAGAGGCTGCTGCTGCTCTCAAGTCGCTTTCTGCTCAATCTAAGGAAGCAAAGCGGGAAATCGCTAATTCTAATGGTATTCCTGTTTTAATAAATGCAACAATAGCTCCATCTAAAGAATTCATGCAAGGTGAATATGCGCAAGCATTACAAGAAAATGCAATGTGTGCCCTTGCTAATATTTCCGGTGGTTTGTCATATGTCATATCAAGCCTTGGTCAGAGCCTTGAATCTTGCTCTTCGCCTGCTCAGACTGCCGACACCCTTGGGGCTTTAGCTTCAGCATTGATGATATATGATGGCAAGGCAGAAACTACAAGAGCATCAGATCCATTGGTCGTTGAACAGACTCTGCTGAAGCAGTTTAAGCCTCGTCTACCATTCTTGGTGCAAGAACGTACAATTGAAGCACTTGCAAGTTTGTATGGGAATTCCATACTCTCTGTCAAACTTTCCAACTCGGATGCAAAACGTTTGCTTGTTGGTCTAATAACGATGGCGGTGAATGAGGTTCAAGATGAGCTTGTAAAGGCTCTTCTGATGCTGTGTAACCATGAAGGTAGCCTGTGGCAAGCACTACAGGGCCGTGAAGGGATCCAATTGCTAATATCTCTTTTGGGTCTTTCATCCGAACAGCAGCAAGAATGTGCTGTTGCACTTCTTTGCCTTTTGTCTAACGAAAATGATGAAAGCAAGTGGGCCATCACTGCTGCTGGAGGTATACCTCCACTTGTTCAAATTCTAGAGACTGGGTCGGCCAAAGCCAGGGAAGACTCTGCAACTATCCTTAGGAACTTGTGCAATCATAGCGAAGATATACGTGCTTGTGTTGAAAGTGCGGATGCTGTCCCTGCTCTCTTATGGCTACTAAAGAATGGTAGTCCAAATGGTAAAGAAATTGCCGCCAAGACATTGAATCATTTGATTCATAAATCAGATACTGCAACTATCAGTCAGCTTACTGCTTTGCTGACCAGTGATCTACCTGAGTCTAAAATTTACGTTTTGGATGCATTGAAGAGTATGCTTTCTGTGGTCCCATTCAATGACATGCTACGTGAAGGCAGTGCTTCCAATGATGCTATTGAGACAATGATCAAGTTGATGAGCTCTGGTAAAGAAGAAACTCAAGCAAATTCAGCATCAGCTCTTGCAGCTATCTTCCAGAGCAGAAAGGATTTGCGTGAGAGTGCTCTAGCCCTCAAAACTCTCTTGTCGGCCATAAAACTGTTAAATGTGGATTCGGAGAGGATCCTTGTTGAGTCTTGCCGCTGCCTGGCTGCAATTTTACTTTCAATTAAGGAGAATCGCGATGTGGCCATTTCTGCCAGAGAAGCATTGCCTACCATAGTATCTCTAGCCAACTCTTCTGTTCTAGAAGTTGCTGAGCAAGGAATGTGCGCTTTGGCTAATCTTATATTGGACAGTGAAGTGTCAGAGAAGGTCATTGTCGAAGATATCATCTTGTCCGCCACTAGAATCTTACGTGAAGGTACAGTGTCTGGGAAGACACTTGCTGCTGCGGCAATTGCCCGCCTCCTTAGTCGTCGCCGAATTGATTCTGCATTGACAGATTCTGTGAACCGAGCTGGAACAGTGCTTACCTTAGTGTCTCTTCTAGAATCTGCCGATGGAAGATCTGATGCAATATCAGAGGCCCTAGATGCGCTTGCTATATTCTCAAGGTCAGGAGCTAATGGAAATGTAAAACCAGCTTGGGCTGTTTTGGCTGAATCTCCCAACAGTATGGCCCCAATAGTCTCATCTATAGTGAGTGTTGCTAATCCTTCACTACAGGACAAAGCTATTGAAGTTTTGTCAAGACTTTGCCGAGATCAGCCTATTGTTTTGGGAAACATGGTCAACAATGCCAGAGATTGCGTGTCATCTATAGCTAAAAGGGTGATAAATACCAGGGACCCGAAAATAAAAATTGGTGGAGCTGCTATTATTATCTGTGCTGCCAAAGTTGACGACCAGAAGATGATAGAAAATCTGAATGAGACACAATTGTGTGCCAAATTCGTTCAAGCACTTGTGGGGATCCTAGATTCTGTGCAAGATCAGGAAAAGGATGAGAAAGATAAAATCTGCATATGCATTCATCCCAAAGAAAAGGAAGAAGATGAAGAAGAAGAGGCAACAGAAAATAGGGAGGGTTCCACGGGGGCAACAGTTATTTCTGGAGACAATTTAGCCATCTGGTTGCTCTCGGTTCTTTCTTGTCATGATGAAAAGAGCAGAGCAGTAATATTGGAGTCAGAAGGCATTGAGTTGATTACTGACAGAATAGGCAACCGTTTTCTCCAGGTATTCAACTCTCTTATAGATTAAAATCTTTGAGATCACAACTTATCAAAGTTTCAGAAGTATGGATAAAAAAAAACATATTATGAATCTGTGATAGCGTTTAACATTCTAACTCATTTTGGAATGCTAGGTTGTCGTTTATGTTGCTTTAATACCTTTTTTACATTTCAGGCTGATAATGGAGAAGATGCCAACATTTGGGTTTGTGCTTTATTGCTGGCCATACTTTTCCAAGACAGAGAAATCACTCGCGCACATGCAACAATGAAGGCTGTTCCAGTGCTCTCAAATCTTGTGAAGTCAGAGGAATACGCAGACAGATATTTTGCAGCACAAGCTCTAGCTAGTCTTGTCTGTAACGGTAGTCGCGGAACTCTTCTATCTGTTGCAAACTCCGGTGCTGCGGCTGGGTTTATATCATTGCTTGGTTGTTCTGATGATGACATAAAAGAACTTCTGCAGCTGTCGCAGGAGTTCACTTTAGTGCGGTACCCAGACCAGGTTGCCCTTGAAAGGCTTTTCCGAGTTGAAGATATTAGAGTTGGGGCTACTTCTCGAAAGGCGATTCCCTTACTAGTTGAACTTCTTAAACCAATTCCAGACCGCCCCGGTGCTCCTCTACTTTCACTTAATCTTCTAACTCAGCTTGCTGGGGACTGTCCACAAAATATGATTGTCATGGTAGAGTCAGGTGCTCTTGAGGGTCTCTCGAAATATCTTTCCCTTGGACCTCAGGACGAGCAAGAGGAAGCTGCAACAGGTCTTTTAGGCATCTTATTTAGCAGTGCTGAAATTCGAAGGCATGAGTCAGCATTTGGCGCGGTCAGCCAACTTGTAGCTGTTTTGCGTCTAGGTGGAAGGGGGGCAAGGTACAGTGCCGCCAAGGCATTGGATAGTCTCTTTACTGCTGACCATATAAGAAATGCAGAGTCTTCTAGACAAGCTGTTCAGCCATTGGTAGAGATTCTCAACACTGGTTCAGAGAGGGAGCAGCATGCTGCTATTGCTGCACTTGTTAGGTTGTTGAGTGATAATCCATCACGGGCTCTGGCAGTTGCAGATGTGGAGATGAATGCGGTGGATGTTCTCTGCAGGATCCTTTCTTCAAACTATACGATGGAACTGAAGGGAGATGCTGCAGAGCTGTGTTATGTTCTGTTTGCAAATACAAGGATTAGATCTACAGTTGCTGCAGCGCGTTGTGTTGAGCCACTTGTCTCTCTTCTTGTGACTGAGTTCAGCCCTGCTCAGCATTCAGTTGTGCGTGCACTGGACAAGCTTGTCGACGATGAACAACTGGCTGAACTAGTTGCAGCTCATGGCGCTGTGGTACCTCTTGTTGGCCTTCTCTATGGTAAAAACTATGTGCTTCATGAGGCTATATCCAGGGCTCTAGTAAAGTTGGGTAAGGACAGGCCTGCTTGTAAACTGGAAATGGTGAAAGCTGGAGTTATCGACTGCGTACTTGATATTCTCCACGAAGCTCCAGATTTTCTATGTGCTGCGTTTTCAGAACTGCTTCGAATCCTCACAAATAATGCTACTATTGCCAAGGGACAATCTGCTGCGAAAGTGGTGGAGCCACTTTTCCATTTGCTGACGAGGTTGGAGTTTGGAGCTGATGGACAGCACAGTGCTCTGCAAGTTCTGGTAAATATCTTAGAACATCCACAATGCCGCGCTGATTATACACTTACACCGCACCAAGTAATTGAGCCTTTAATTCCGCTACTGGAATCTCCATCCCCAGCAGTCCAGCAGTTGGCAGCTGAGCTTCTATCTCATCTTCTCTACGAGGAGCATCTGCAGAAAGATCCATTAACGCAACTTGCGATTGGTCCTCTAATCCATGTGCTGGGATCCGGCATACACCTATTACAGCAGAGAGCTGTGAAAGCTCTCGTCAGCATTGCTCTAACATGGCCAAATGAAATAGCTAAAGAAGGTGGTGTGAGTGAGCTGTCAAAGGTGATACTGCAAGCTGATCCATCGCTCTCCAATGTGTTATGGGAGTCTGCAGCATCAATTTTGGTTATCATCTTGCAATTTAGCTCCGAATTTTACCTGGAAGTTCCTGTTGCTGTTCTTGTAAGACTGCTTCGTTCTGCATCTGAAAACACCGTGGTTGGTGCACTTAACGCTCTTCTAGTGTTGGAAAGCGATGATGGAACCAGTGCAGAGTCCATGGCTGAAAGTGGTGCCATAGAAGCTCTGCTTGATCTTTTAAGGTCTCATCAGTGTGAGGACACAGCAGCGAGACTGCTCGAGGTACTGCTCAACAACGTGAAGATTAGAGATTCAAAAGCCACCAAGACTGCAATCTTGCCATTGTCTCAGTACCTCTTGGATCCACAAACTCAAGCTCAGCAGGCGCGGTTACTAGCAACTTTGGCCCTTGGTGATCTTTTCCAGAATGAAGCTCTTGCTAGAAGCACCGATGCAGCTTCTGCTTGCCGTGCTTTAGTCAATGTCCTTGAAGAACAACCCACAGAAGAAATGAAAGTAGTTGCTATATGTGCTCTGCAAAATCTCGTCATGTATAGCCGATCTAACAAAAGAGCAGTTGCCGAGGCAGGTGGTGTGCAGGTCGTCTTGGATCTGATCAGTTCCAGTGATCCTGAAACGTCTGTTCAGGCTGCAATGTTCGTAAAACTACTCTTCTCTAATCACACCGTTCAAGAGTACGCATCTAGCGAAACCGTCAGAGCAATAACTGGTGAGAAAATCTCTGTACCTTTTGTATCAATACGATCTGCTCATTCTTATTATATATCTTATATCTCAGATGTTGCTTCCTTTTAATTTGCAGCTGCCATTGAGAAAGACTTATGGGCCACTGGAACCGTGAATGATGAATACCTAAAAGCCTTAAACTCTTTGTTTAACAACTTCCCGCGTCTAAGAGCTACAGAGCCTGCAACACTAAGTATACCACATCTAGTTACATCCCTCAAGACAGGATCAGAAGCAACACAAGAAGCTGCCTTGGATGCATTGTTTCTTCTCAGACAAGCTTGGTCAGCCTGTCCTGCCGAAGTTTCCAGGGCCCAATCAGTTGCTGCTGCAGACGCCATCCCCCTACTTCAGTACCTAATCCAATCAGGTCCACCACGGTTCCAGGAGAAAGCTGAATTCCTCTTGCAGTGTTTGCCAGGTACTCTGGTAGTCACTATCAAACGTGGTAACAACATGAAGCAATCCGTTGGTAACCCGAGTGTGTTCTGCAAGATAACACTCGGCAACAATCCTCCTAGACAGACCAAGGTAGGAAAAGACTTATCACCCTTTCGTCAATTCACTGTGACTAGTAATTCCTTTAGATATCAACCGTATCTTTCGATTTTCTCAGGTGATATCGACAGGTCCTAATCCAGAGTGGGACGAGAGCTTCTCATGGTCATTTGAGAGCCCTCCCAAAGGTCAAAAACTCCACATTTCATGCAAGAACAAAAGCAAAATGGGAAAGGTATGTCATCAAACTTCACTCGTATTTTACAGTTTGAAAATTTGCCGGTTTAACTGAAACTGTGGCTTTTCGCCTCTTTCTTTCTGCAGAGTTCCTTTGGGAAAGTAACGATCCAAATCGATAGGGTGGTGATGCTGGGAGCAGTCGCAGGTGAATATAGTTTGTTACCAGAAAGCAAAAGTGGTCCCAGAAACCTTGAGATAGAATTCCAGTGGTCTAACAAGTAAACCACCACTTCATTTTTTGTTTTTGTTTGAGAGGTTTCTTAAATCGAAACTTCTGCTTCATTTTTTTGCCAAATTTTTTAAAAATCGTTTGATTTATAATGCTACTGTATATAGTTGGTATTGTAATGTAATGATTACAGTTTACAAATGTTTTTTTTTTATCTTCTTTTTTTCTTAACTGTGTGTTTACTGATTCAATTCATTTGTAACATTTTGTTGTCCTCATTTGTATGTTATGTATCTTCATATTTGTTCATCTTTTGGTGTGCCTATAAAGTTTAAACTTTAACGATGTGAGAACTTTTTTACTTTTCGCTTTTTTTGTACTAAGAAGTAAAAACAACGTTAACAAAAACAGCCTAAGTCCTCTTGGTCAGCATGTCTTGCCGAATCAGTTGCCGCAGGAGAAAAACCGAATTCCTCTTGCCGTGTTCGTCATGTTCATCACCGAAGTAAATGTCGTCGGCAACAGTCTCCAATGACGTCTGGCTATCTCGGTAAGGAATTTTACTTTTAACGTTTTGGTTCTAGAATAGAATAACTATTACTTAGAGCAAATTGTTCGGAATTGAATCGGGGAAACTGATCTAAAAAGAGAAAACAAAATTTCAGTGTGGTTGAAATGATTTTATTTTATCTTATATGTTTAAGAAATCTTAGGCTCTTTGACTCTAATTAACACCTGGAGAATCGGTGAAGAAAGCAGCACCATTTTCGACGTCATCAGTCTTAATGGCTCCATCGTGAGACATGAGAACTCTGTATATCCGCTTTGAACAAATCTCACCTAACCTTATGTCTCCTCCCACTAAACCTTCTACTTTCAAGTCTTTTAGTAGAAACTCCTTCTCATGAACCTGGAAAAAAAAAGACGCAAAAGAACATCTTCATTTGTTTAACCAACACTACACAATTGCTTTAGAAACAACAAACTAAGAAGAAACTCAAATCCAAGTATGTCTCACATGTTTTTACTTACCGATTTGTTACGATCCATATAAACCTTAAGAAGAGACTTCATGGAGGGATATTTCTTCCACACTGCTAAAGCGTATCGTGGCTGTACCTTTGGTATTGCTACTAACGCTTTTAACCTATAGACCGTAATAATTTTACTTATTGAACAGATTCAAAATGACTAAAACACAACCTATTTTCAAAATGTTCTACTTTACTTTACCATGGACTCTTTTTAATCAAATGCTTGTCAACTGAATCCTTGGAGACTAATGCACCATTAGCGCTTACTGATAACATAGTTAATTTCTTCCTGTGCATCACATAGTAGAGCCATGATTAGTTTCACTTCAAAATCATGCAGAGAAATACATTATTAGCCACACGTTCATCTATCAACTACAGCTCTACGTAATGTTGACCTCCCAGATATTCGGTAGTCAGCCTTGTATGATTTAAAGACTATAAGAGGCTTTACAGATCTTATTTCAAGACAAGCCTTACTGCCCATTTTTGTGATGACTCCCAATGTTAGATCTTTATTTCGTTAAGTTGTTAAACGCGTGAAGATGTATATGATTTAGACTTCACAGGTTTTCATCAAAATATTATTGCTTTGATTGGTCTAACGGGATTCATTGAGGAAAGAAATCAAAAATTCCATCCAACATCAATCGAGATAAAGTCTTCTGTAAGAGAAATCAAAATAGTAGATTTTTGGTACCTGAATTGGCAAGAGGCCAGACTGCTTGTTAGGCCAACAATATGTTCAGCCACCTCAGCCTCGTCTACACAGTGTCTGGAATGTACTTTAACATAGTGAGTAGTTAATTTTGCAAGTACCTGTGTAATACATATCAAATGCCCCAAAAGTATGTTTAAAAACACAAACATAGGAGCAACAAATAGGCTTTCCTCTACATACATTATCACTAGGTAATGTATTACCTCATCGATAGGAGGCCGTCTCCAATTTCCCGGATTTTTGTACTCTTCCTTTTCCCTAGAAGATTGGTTTTATTCAGCTTGATGACGGAAACATTAATATAACACCAAATCACTTTATCAAACACACCTTTTCTTTACGTAGGACATTAACTTATTCGTGAGGCAGCACACCGTATAAGATGGGTATCTGTCCTGAACTCTTGAGATGATTTCTAGAAATTTTCCATTAGCAACAAGATTACAAAATTCTTCAGCGTCATACACAAGTAGCAAATAAGGAATCTTGGGCCCTTGGGGGAAAAGCTGCACCAGAGAAAAGAGGATGTTAATAAAGAGTAAAATAAGATACTGGATACAGATGTTTCATATAGTTTTAGTCAAGTACTGACTTCAAAGACCCTTTAACCCATAGCAAAAGGGTTTCATTTCCTTTGTTATATTTCATAACATGTAACGCAATTCAATGTCAGGTGTAATGAAGTAATCTTCGATCGATTTCTTTCTAAGAAATATTGAAGACTTTCAAAATAGTTTTTCAAAACTCCTGCCATTCAAAGACTATCCAAAGATGAAATAATAGCTTTGACTACCTCCACTAAAATTACGAAGATATGAAACTTGCAACACAGAAGAGTATGATCCAAACGTCAAAGAAATTTTGAAACACATATTGAAGTAACATGCTTATCCTGAGATTAAACAAGAATACGGACCAGATTAGGGAGCTAGTTCTTGTTGCAAGTTCTGGATTCTAAGAACTAATTTTCATACATGACAAAAAAACAAAAGTGATTGAGAATTAATTGTACCGGAGCAATATCCTCTGGAATTGTCATCGTCCACACAATGGATCTCTCAATTGGATTAGGGCCTACGTGGATTGTAATGCCTTTCTCAGAGAACCTTGAAAGCAGAAGTCCTATGTTCACATTATACCAGAGGCACTCAGTGTCTATACTTAAAGTGACAAACCATTCATATGAAACAAAAAAAAGAGAGTCAAAGAAAAAACATCTATAGGATCTATTGAAAAGTAATACAAAGAATAGAGAAATTCCTCACCTCCAATGGATCCTTCAAGCACTTTAGTATCAATCTCGGCAACAATAGATTTAAGGGCTAACTTTCCCTTTTCCCATTTTTTCTTCTCCTTCTCTAATCTTTTACGCTCAGCCTCTTCTGCTTTTGAGGCTGCTTTCTCTAATCTCTCTTGCTGGATTATGGAAGCCAGTCAACAATTGATAAAGAAACAAAAAAATAGAAAAGTCATGTAAAGAACACTTACCTCTTTTCTTAACTTCTTTTCCTCCATTGCACTTGTTTTGTCTTCCTTCGACTGCCGCTTTTTTGGCAATGCCTCACCTGGAACTGGAAGAGTTGTAGTTCTGATCTTCTTTTTTCGACCAATTTTCTCAACGCTTATATCCTCTTTTTCTTGGTCAGAAACAACCTGATACCATTTAGAAATAAGAGTAAGAGAGAAACAAAATAAAAGAAAAAAACATCAGCACAACGTGAACTCTTAAAATACAAACAAATGAGACGTTATGGGAATCCAGAATTGTCACATTCTCAAAAAGACAGCTTTGCAAAATCATACAACGAATAAAGTCAACAATCCCTTAATCCTGTACCAATGATGAACAATATGGTACTAGTTCCTTGCAGATAAGTACCTCAATAGTATCATTAGTTGGCGAAGAGCGAAAACTGACTTCATGCATCCAACTAGTATCATCGTCTGAAAAAATACAGCAATCAGCATTTGTATGTGGACCCTACAAATGAAGTTCATCATGTATACTCTGATATATATGCACAATAATTTGGTTTTGGGGTAAGCATACCTAAATTTGTCTCAGGTATTCTAGTATTCTTATAGTATGCCTCACTGGTTTCGGCTTCCAATCCAAACCGAGGCTCCCTTAAACCAGCAAGCACGGATTCATTCTTCTTCGAAGTTTCAGGTCGAGGACTATCTTCAAACTCCGAATCCAGAGATATTATCCGTTTGCCTAGTGAGATTCCAAAAGAAACATAGAGATATTGTTTAGCCTGATGATTCTGCCTAAGATCCCCAGAAATCACAAAATTTTCGCTAGTAGAACAAGCTTTCCGGTATCAATTTCCTGTAGAAAATGCTAAAGCTAAACCTAAACACTGAGAATCGAGAAAATTCCGAGGACGAACATTAACTAACCGGAGAATTTGTCTTCGCGGTTAGAAGCTAAAGCTCTAGAACCAAAGGAACACTTGACGACAGAGAAATCATCGGAAAGAGGTGTCTCAGGGACGAAAATAGGAGTAAAAGAAGATTCCGGCGGTTGCTTCTGCGGTGTCGGATCTGAATCCGATATCAGTATCGCAGAGATTGGATATTTTCGAGCCCGTTTCGACAGTGATGGAAGTGGAGTAGTCTGATCCTCACCGTCAGAGATGAGAATGTGATCGTTCATGGAAGAGAGAGTTTTGAATTTCGACTGAGCGCGGGACTATCGAGGAAGATGATGATGATTCGAATTTCGAAATCGCCGATAACGAACGCAGAGGTTAAGCAACGTTTGGCTGCATGGTTATCTGTATTCAAAAAATATGGAGTGTTTGGATACAGGTTCATCTTCATTCTTCATCATATATCGAGTTTAGTAAATACGGCTACTGGATTTTGCTGACTATTATCGCTTTTATGGCCCAATAAGCGGCCTACAATGGACGACTTAACAAAAGTCACTGAAATTTTAATTGGTAACCGTTTTGGAGAATTGTGTCACTATTCTTCTTCATTTTTTCATTGAAAAAACAAGTATAGAACTTTCCAAAATATATGCTATATATCTAATAATATTTGTTCAAATTTTTGGTTTCTTTTTTTTTCTGGTAGGCCCAAATTTTTGGTTTCTATTATTAGATAGTTAACCCGCATTATATGTGAAATAAATTATTAAATAAATATATTGTAGTAAATTACAAAAGTTACTATGTTATTATTTGAAATTTGAAATTTGTTTGTTTATTATGTAATGTAAATTTTATTTAAAATAATTTGAACCAGCAATTTTTTGTATTAAAATTATTATTATTCATACATTGATTGATTTAAACATGTATATAAGTTCTATAAATAAATTAGTTCTTATGTTCATAATTTTAACGGAAAATTTTGGAATCTTCTGATTAAATTTAATTAATATTATATTTTTAGAATCTTCTGAATATTTATAATTTAATTAATTTTAATTGTTTTATATATTTTGAAATATTTTTATTTACAAAAGTATTGGTAATATCTGATTAGAAAAAATAAAGGTAGTTTATATATTAATATCTTTGTTAACATATAATTTTCATGTCTATATATTAAAAACAAAGATATTTGTATATAATACTAATAGTTAATTTTGTGAATAATCTAATAAAGGATGGACAATGATTTAAGTTGGTTGAGAATTTGTCTGGTTGTAACACGTCAGCATGACATCTCTGTAAATACCACGGTAGCTAAAAGTTATTCTTTAAGTGTGTTTTTCTATTAATATAATTCATTTTTACCCATTCCTCAGTTCGGACATTGTAATGTCCTCTTTACGTGAAATGTTTATTCATCAGAAGTTCAACATAAAATATCTTGCAAAATTATTTGATTGAAGATGATTTTCCATGAAGAAATGATGTCGTGCATGTTGATTGAAGAAATATATAAGGAAATGTATACACAAAGAGTTATACTTTGAAAAGAAGAGTAAAATATGAATATATCATAGCAAAAAAAAAAATCTACAACAATTAAATTAAAAGATATGTTATCCTAGATATAGGATCATATCTATATCTAATTAAAAACATGCATGCCTTAATACACATAATCACTTATATAGTTATATTCTATATGATCTTCAAATTGGGTAGCAATTAATATGTTACTGAATTATGCTTATTTTTCTGACTAGGTGAAATGCAGAAGAAGAAGAACTACTAATTTACGTAAATCAAAATCCAAAAATTCTATTTAACAAAATAAAATAAAAATCTAACCATTCTATTCAAAACATATGGTAATGAACAACCATAAAAAGCTGACATAATTAGCATCATCATCAACAACATAAGTGTCACAAACTAAATTCATTTAATTGGTTTATAATTTGATAAAGCAAATCGCATCTAAGACAGTGAAGACAACTTTTCTGCTCATGGTTCTTGCTTTTTTGATAACTTGGTCATGTTCTAGTGCTCAACCGATAGATCCTAACGCATGTTGGCAGACGATTAAACACCCACCACATGAATGTCTCGAGAGCATAAAGAGGATTTTCCACGGACATGTCCATGGGATCAAGAAAGAATGTTGCGAAACCGTAAGTACAATTTCTGATTTATGTTGGCCAATCATCTTCCCGAGCATGCCTTACATTCGCTTTCTATTGAAGGGTATTTGCACTGTCAAATACTCATTGCATTGAAGTGCCAATTTGAAGAGTATTTGCTTCATTTTTATATTATTAAGAATGACAATATTTATCTATTTTAATACTTGTCAAATGTATTCTACATATAATTATCTTACATATTTTTGTTGAATGAATTTAAAATCTGTGTTTTTTTTTTCATATAATAAAAGTACAACGAATGAAGGCGGTTAAAGATTGTTTGGCTCTAGTGAAAATTTCATCAACTAATGTCATCACATCAATTTGTTTTCGGAATGCCCCTTTCAATTAAACTCATTTCTACAATAAAGCTATCTCAAGATCAACATTACATACACAAAGAGAAACGAAATCACCATTACAAACACACTGATAAAATCAAACACAATTAATAAGGTATGAATGAAATACATGAAACCCTATGGACGGAAGTCGATTTCTTTGACAAAGAGGAGATATACACATGCGACGAAAGCATTGATGTTTGGGAATGATATGGCGGATAAATCGCAAACTCTAAAGCCCCAAATTCATGAAACGAGGTTGTTTGGTCTAGTTACTATGTTTCCTTTCTCGAGAAATTTAAATGGACATGCCATTGTTTTAAAATGATTTAATTATGTCATTGCGTTAATTTTGATTATATATATTACGTGTCATTTGATTAAGCATGTTTACATGGTAACGTAAGGTTCAGTGTACACTTGATTTCGAATCAAATCCCTCTTTTTCATTATACATATTTGGGGTTACTATTGATACCAAATGAGAAACTATAGATTTTCAACTCAAAATCTATCAGCAATGAGTTTATTGTTATATGCATGTCTCTTATATATCACTGAAAATGCAAGAGTACTTTGGTTTTGGGATATTATCCCTAACATGCCTCTTCAAAATGATGATAATTCTACCCATTTATTTCGATAGAACCTTATTATAGAGGATCATTCCCGGTAGGACAAAACTCTTTATTAAAACTCCAAAGCTCTTACAGAAACAAATGTGGTCACATTATGAATGGAACTAGCAAAATGAAACCCAAAGCTGAAAACAGGAAAGAGCTAGAAACTCCTCAATTATTATTTAGGACATTATATTGAACCATATCCTAATAAAAAACATCTAAGGTGGAGTCTGTGTTTTAGAGAAGCCAATGAACTCGACTTCAACCTTGAGCGCATCTTCCACCACTAAACCTTTAGATGCATTTTTAAGATCTGCAAATGGTACAAACTTCTCGAAACCCCATCCATTATTATTAGCTGTTGCATTAGGCCATCCATCCACTGTCCATCAAAAAAATATATGAATCAATCAAAAGTTTTAGTTGTTAACAAAATTAAAGGAAATATAAATAGGGAGAGCACACTGACCTAGCTTCTCCACGTGGTTGGATCGGATTTGGTCAAGAACTCTTAGCTTGGCTCGAACATAAGCCTTTTCATTAGACTCGCTCAACAAATAGACTGACGATGAATTGCCCTTTACAAAACCATCTCCATTTGGATATACCTTCAATACCCTATATCATTAACATTACTTATTAACACATTGACGTAAAGATACCGTAGTGTTTGTGTATATATCTATATGTTATGGAGAGAAGAGAGAGATTCACCAGCTACTTCCTCCAGAAGAAAAAAGGGCGGATGTGTAAGAGTCACTATAGAGAGTTGAAAATCTGTTGAGTTTCCATGTGTAAATGGGATCTTTGATGTTTTCTTCAAAGGAGAAAACTTCCCATTCATTCAAGGTTTGAGCAACGAAGATGTCAATTCCAAACACACACTGTTCTCCATCGAAAATGTATCCGGTTGTCAGCGTTGAGAACACCGATGTGGGTTGAAATTACGGCACTCCGTATTCAGGTTTGAATAAATGAAACCTCCTTGCCTCAGTTTGTACAACAACATTCATTTATAATAGATGTTCAGTTAAGTACTGGACCCAAAAGATAGTTACCATGCATGATACTTTATTTTTTCTGATTGATCAGAACGTTTGGTTAATAGTAAATGTGACATAGCATATCATTATTGTCCAAACATAGCAATAAACTGGAAATGAAGATCTTTTTTTTTTTGACAGCCTCGAAATGAAAATCTGCTAGCACTGAAACAACACTTTTCTAACCGGGTGGGGGGCAATAGGTTACATTACATACCTTGGTAGGTATAGTATTTGTCGTAGATTCTGTTGTAGACGAAGAACTTGACCTCTGCGTACACATCCTTTGGATTGGAGATGAGAGTTGAGTTATCGATTCTTGCGTAAAGCGAAACGTATCCAGTAGCGCCATCTTGTTTGTTTGCCTGGCTGCTCTATTCCGACCATTTATATGTGAATTTTTGTTATTTTTTGCCTAAGTGATTGAATAAAGCAACAATTATATATATATATATATATATATAAAAGATTTTCTTTGATGAAGATCATGGTTTGCTTTCCTTAATTAGCCAGCAGGTTTGATCCACGTTTGCCGACTAATTTTCTTCTTCCGTGACTGACATCTAACATCTATGGTGGATCCTCCTTGTTTAGTTGTAATTCGAGATGGGTTTTGTTTGTATAGATCCAACACGTCGTCAATATAGAAAATTACACCTGAAGAAACATTAAACTTAAATATCAAAGAGTATTTTTTTGTAACATAACAACTAGTTTTAAGTTCTCATTACGTATATAACTAAAAGATGTGCATGGAACAAATAAGATTTAAATGTAAATTTTTTTGCAGTCTAAACTTAAATTTAACAATTCTTATGTTGATCATCTTCAAATTAAAATGTTTTTCTTGTTTTGAAGTTCTGAAAAATTGATTAATTATTAACATTTTATGAAAAATAGTTGATGAGGTGATATTGTATATCTAGGATTATATATAAATAAATCTAGTCATCATTAGTAATTCTCTAATTTATTTGGCACAAAATTTACAAAAACGTTCAGGTGGCACTCTCTAGTTGGCGAAATGCTTAATTACTTTGGTAATATATATATGATACGTAAATGTATTTTGTAGTGAGTGTATTATATGTCCACGTACACAAAATTAAGTGACATTGTTGAAAAGGCTATCTTTTATAAAGGAAATGATCATGAATTTGAATGGCATATATACCAAGATATATGGAACTCTATTATCATATCTGCTAGGTGAAATGAGCAAACGAAAATCTACCAATTTGAATAAACTCATATCTCTAGTCATTCTACCAAAACAAAGTATAAAAAGCTCCACCATCATTAACATATTACAAAAAAAAAACTAAACAATTTTTTGGGTTTTTTAATTTAATTATAGAAAAAATGGAATCTAAGACGATGAAGATTATAATTTTTCTTATGGTTTTTGTTTTTGCAATGACTTGGTCTCCTTCGAGTGCTCAACCAACGGATCCGGAGGGGTGTTTTAAGGCGTTTAAAAGCACATCAAGAGGATGTCTCGAAAGCATAAAAGGAATTTTACATGGACATGTCCATGGGATCAAGAAAGAATGTTGTGAAACCGTTAGTATAGTTTCTGATATGTGTTGGCCAATAATTTTCCCAAGCATGCCTTACATTCGTTTTGTATTAAAGGGTATTTGTACTATTAAATACTCTTTGCATTGAGGCATTTGAGGATTCGTTATGTTTAATAAGTGAGAATAAAAGACCATCTATGATAATAAAATATGAACAATTCTTACATTCACCTCTTCTCTAATAACCAATTAAAAGTTGACATGTCATCTATTTAAAATAACAAATAAAATAAATCATTAATAATTCAAAACTGAATTAATTGTAAAGCCCACTAAGTCTCTTCCTAAATCCAAACTAACGAAAATAAAACTAAACCCTAATTCTCACTTTATAAGGCATTAACTCTAACCTTATTTATAGTTTTTCTCTATTCTTCTTCCCACACATACAAAAAAGATTAGTTTTATCGGAGGAAGGATATCATTATCATTGTTTCCACACAATTTGAATATAAGTCAAAATACTTATTTATATGTGCATCAAAATTTCTTAGTTTTTTTTTTTATTTTGGTGATTTTGTTGTACTAAAGTTCAAATAATGGCATCTGTGGAAAGAAAATACTAAGGATAAATAAGGTAAATATTAATTTAATTAATTTATTTAAATTCTAAAAAGGAAAATACATTATTAATTAAGAAAATGACCAATCAAAATAAACATATAAGATTTTGATATCTAACTTAGCATATTAATTTATTATTAATCATATATTTTTCTTTTCATCTTTACATGATTCTATTTTTGTGAAACAAATAAATCTTCATATAAAGAAAAGCTAGATTTTTTTCTGCATATGTCATTATTTGAATTTTGAAAAACGAATCGAAATTGTTCAATCTATGATAGAAAACTTGTAATGGGTCAAAAATTCAGACTTGAGTAATATATTTGTTTTAAACAAAAATAAATTTAACAAAAACTCCGACTGAGTAACGAGTTATAATTTGAATATTTTATATACTGCAATAAACTTTTTAATAATTTACTTTAGAACATTTAAAGATAGTCTTACTTTACTTGATATTTTTAAATAATATCATTATTAAAACGTTTCTTAGGACTTCTTACTACACGTTGGTCCTTGATCTTTGACATTGGTGACGGCTCCTTTCTCTCTCCAATCCAAGGAATCTGGTGCTTGAGTCATATTCTCGTAGAAGAACGGTTTGGAGTCGAGTATTTTCTTGTGATCACTCATATCAAAACATGTGTGAGCGTTGACAAACTCGACGTCGGTCAAGTTTGCAAACTTGTTGAGCTTGAGCTTGTACGGTTTTCTCTCCTTGTTGGTTTTGACAATATATTCTGCATTTTTTTTAAATACATCGAAACTACTTTCTGTTTGGTGGATGGGCACAAGATAGTGGCCCATCCACCTCTTGTACAACTTTTCCAGACCCTCATCACTTTTTAGCTTTGTCTCATTGTATTTGTTCCATGAGCTTTTAGCTCTAGAATGAGAAGAGTAAACATAAGAATAATTAAGATATGCTTAGTCATTTTGTTTGATTTCTTCTTTTTGATTGTTTTTAGTGCGAGAGTTAAGTAGACAAACGAACACATTCATATATACTTGGTGGATCAAACTTTTTTCTTAATTGCACTGAATGTGTGCATGTGATCGTTAACACAAAAATAGACAATTATATAGTTAATGCTTTAACCTTAAATTAGTTTTTGTCTCAACGAAATTATTAGCCTATCATCTTTTTACGTACCAGTTAAGTCCAAAGAGGTATGAGAAATGAGATGAACATGCGATCATTAACTGTTTCGATGTATTTGAAGATTTTTATGATGAAACAATGTTTTCTCGTCTTTGAAAGCAATATCTTCAAAGTCTTACGCGGCAATTCAAATAAGTCTGTTATTACTTTGTTGCATCGAATCATGTGATCGTTAGTTTAAAGGATTATCACTAGGTTCACTACTTTATCATTTTCTTCATTGTAGTTTATATGACATTTAATTTTCTGTCAATTAATATGATTGAATAAAACCATTTTAATCTGTTTCTTCTAATTTTTATGAGAATCATAAATTCTTTCTTTTTAGACAGTTACTATTATTAAGAAAGAAAAAAACATGTTCTAGGGGGATGGAGATTAGACATAAATATTTTGACCTTAACGAAGTCTTTGTAAATAAATATTATACAATCAGTAATTATCTTTTAAAGGCATATTGTCTATTTATTTTATGTCTAGCTTGTATATTGCTTTGTGGTTCTATAGATTATGTGTGCAGGGATGATCTTTTTCAATTTTCATTGAGGAACTTATTGCTCACACCTTCTTTTATAGATTTAAAAGACGATTAGGAGCATAGTGAGATTTATATGGTGCCTTAGGAGGAATTTTAAAGTCATTCATTTGATAATGGTTTTCAGTTATTAGTATGACCCAAAGAAATGTTCCGTTTCAACCAAATGTCACTTAATTAGGAGGTTTAGGCCAATACCAATTAATGTCGTTGATGTTTCTTACAAAATTGTAAGTTTCTTGTTGACTTTTTGAACATGCACAAAAATGATTAAAATTGTGAAGATCCACTCTGTATTAAATGTTTAAAATTACATCGAAAAATGTGAAAAGGGCCCATCTTTTATACTATTTGGCAAAGTTTTGATTAATCATAAGGTTGTAGCTTTGAACGTTTATTTGTGAAAATAAAACGAAACAAAGAAACTATATCAACCAGTAATTATCTTTTTTTCTTTTTAATATGATCAGTAATTATCTTTTAATTTCATCACACGAAAAACTTAATAATGTTTGATAAAAATCTCACAAACAACAAAGAACGGAACTTTTATTCGATCGAATCATTTTCATTATTGCCATCACACGTTCACAAGACAACAAAGAACAACTCTCCAAGTTACACACACACATACACATTTGACATTTCATTCACTACTCTCACACGATCCAAGAGAGAGTCTTCCGGATCTCAGACCCGACCCGACCGACACTTTCCCTAAGCGAAACTGGACAGTTATTCCGAACAGCACTGAGCTCATACGGCGATGTATCGGACGCAAGCCATTGCTCAACATCAAAGCTTTGGTACGAGCACTTTGCATGAACTCCGGCTGTCGTGACTTCCACGTAGTTAACATACCAACCGTGGTGGTCACCGGAGCCGTCAGAGGTCAGATTTAATGAACAGACTGGGCTCGGAAGACATGGTGCTTTCCCACTGAAAATGTCGAGATTACCCCTCTCGTAGTAGTTGTAACCTGGTCCCATTAAACCACCCCATGCTTCTAGGTTTCGGATCCCGATGTAGTCTCCGTATTTGTCGTAGACTCTAGCGCTTATGATCGAATCTGTACCGGCTTTGAAGGTTGATCCGGTTCTAAGGAAGAATGTGTAGACACAATCTGCTTCATCGTCCTGTGAAATCAAGAAAGTCATTTTTTTAAATGGGAAGAAACAGAAGTTTGTAGTCTAATAGTTTAAACTAATGTCATTGATGTTGTGTCATTATATACATATTCAAATCTGGTTAATGTGTGTGTCTAGTTCTAGACAAAATCATATATGAGAGGAAGCAAGTCAGATTTGGAAAACTTACGGCTAATGCGACAGCGGAGACGGTGGCGATGACGAGGAGGAGTGAGAGGAAGAGGACGTCACGGCGAGGCATCATCGGTGATATGGATGTATAAGAAAGAGAGATCTAGTCTATGGAAATATTAATAGAAATGTTGAAAATGCTAAAGTATATGAGAGTTTAGATTTCAATGATTTAATTATCGTCTGTTTTGGGAGTTGCGTATGAAGATGACGTGGTCGTTTTTGGTCCGTTGGAATGAGTAAGAAATAAGAATAAAAATACTTAAGGATCCTATAAGCACGTCGTTAACTCGGCGGACAGGTCGGCATGGGTTGTCAGATTTCGAAAAAAATTGCATATTTTTTTTTGTCACAAACGCAAATCTTCGTGAGATACAATACAAATGCACTTCATTTTTCGCCAATTAGAATGTAATGTAACAGTTTCCAGTGTAATGCTCGCAACATAACATGTTTCACGTGGATTGGGGCCGGGGAAGAATTAGAGAAACATTAATTTTTGTTTTTGCTTTTTGAAAGAAAACTTTCGACCATATGAAGGTAAGATTTCCTTTAATTTCCTTGATATTTTCATGTACATATGTTTGATTTATAAATGAAAATTAAGTGATTGTGTGTTTTTCAAAGAAAGAAAAATGAAATAAATTTTGGATAGTATTGTCAGCGAAGCAGCAACAAGGCCCACAAACATAATTTTGAATGGCCGGTTGCTGCGGATTAATGTGTGTAAATACATACATTCCGTTCATGTCAATCCCAACGTATATTCGTATATATGCATTTTTCGCTTTCTAAAGAAACAGAAGTTGCAAGAGAATTGAAATAAAAAACACTTTAATGAAAATTTGGTCCAGAAATACCACCCAAAAATGGTTTTAGTTCGAAACGTACAAAATAAAATAAGACTCGTTCATGATAAACATTACCAATATGTGCTAACCTTTTTAAGATTTTACTCATGTATGTCTTATATGCATATATAATTTATGTTAGAAAATCGATATCTTGTAAACAAAAAGTAACAACTTCGTTGATCATCATCAAATGCCATAATACTATATTATATGAGTTCTGTAATATAGTTTTCTAAATAACAGAAAAAGGGAAATTTAAGGTGAGCTGGCTAACTCTAAATAGCAAAATCTTCTCAAAACCAACCAAAAGTTTGAGTCATGCAACAACAACCACTTACTTTTCCCATGCAAACCCTAATTTTCGCATCCTCTCTTAATTCTCTCTCTTTCGTCTTCTCTGTAGACCAATCTCCACCACACATCTCGTAACTCCCACCTTTCTCCGATGGAGGGGCCACGGCGTCCTCCTTCCGCCACCGCCCCTGACTCTGACGATGACAAACCCGATGATCCTCCGTCCGTTTGGCACCGTCCAACCTCTAGCCTCCCCGCATTGCCATCTTTAGATCCTCCATCGCACGGTTCACACCATTGGCGTAATCATTCTCTTAATCTGTCTCCACTCCCAACGACATCTTCTCCGCCTCTTCCTCCTCCGGATTCAATCCCTGAGTTAGAGACGTACGTTGTCCAAGTCCCGAGAGATCAAGTCTATTGGACCCCTCCTCCGGAACATGCAAAATACGTCGAGAAACGCAGCAAGAACCCGGAGAAAAACAAAAAGAAAGGGTGTTCTAAACGTCTTTTGTGGTTCTTCATTATCTTGGTCATTTTCGGATTCTTACTCGGTGCAATCATTCTCATCCTCCATTTCGCTTTCAACCCCACTCTTCCTGTTTTCGCGGTCGAGAGATTGACCGTAAATCCTAGTAATTTTGAGGTCACATTAAGAGCCGAGAATCCAACGTCTAACATGGGAGTACGCTACATGATGGAAAAGAACGGGGTCGTTTCCTTAACGTACAAGAATAAGAGCCTGGGGAGCGGGAAATTTCCGGGGTTGTCCCAGGCCGCATCTGGATCCGACAAGGTCAATGTGAAGCTTAATGGGTCGACCAAGAACGCAGTTGTACAACCTCGTGGATCGAAGCAACCGGTTGTTCTGATGCTGAATATGGAGCTGAAGGCTGAGTATGAAGCAGGGCCGGTCAAACGGAACAAGGAAGTGGTGGTGACTTGTGATGTTAAGGTTAAGGGACTATTAGATGCGAAGAAGGTTGAGATTGTGTCGGAGAATTGTGAGAGTGAGTTCAAGAACTGACACTCGCTCTATATATATTTTATATATAACATGATTGTGTCGTTAGAGTTAACAATGTGCTTAATTAATTCATACTTTCTATGTAATGTTCAATTGTTCATTTTTTTTCCCTAATGTCTTTGTTTTTACTCTATATTGTTGAGCGACAAAAGAAAACGTGAACAAGAAGAACACAATAGAGTGAGCGTCTTTTTTTTTTTTTAAATGTACCTTTGCTTTTACAAATAAATTTAGTTTAGCCCAGATTACAAATAAACAGACTAGTCAGAACTTCTTAAAAACAGAAGATATAATTGGGCCTAAATGCAAAAGTAACATTTCACCTCCTAAGATTTTTCCTAGACCAAGTGTGTACAAGCAATACTCCGAAAACTTGATGGGATCATTCCCTCTTTTTTTTTTCTTTTTTTTTTTTTNATTCTCTTTTTGATAAGATCATTCTCATTTCTCAGTGTTGTTAGTTTTATTATAGAAATGTAACTTACATTTTGGGAATAAGTGCCGTCTGTACATTTCTATTAGTTTAACTTTCTCTTTTTCTGTTGGAATGTAAAATTTAGCTTCAACAAAGATATTTATATTTTAATTAATAGAGAATTTCAAAAGTTTGAAAGAAAAGATAGACTTTTAAAAGAATGAAGATTGAAAAGAAACAAATAGACTTTTAGAAGAATGGAAGTTGAAAAGAAACAATCTTGATCAGTACTTCTTCCTTCGAGCCAACATCTAATGAGGTCGTGAAGACAAGTCATATTAAAATATAGGTGCGAGGAGACCCGATCTGTTATTTTGTCGATCACTAGAGCTGACGGTTTACTGTTTCGTACGGTAAAAATTGAATATAGTCATTACACTATCGCTCACAACAAACATAAGAGATAGAAGCTGAGAATTTTGATAGTGCCATTGACGAGGTGGGGTTGCATATGCATCCAATCAGGAGTGAGATGCGAGCTTAGTAGAGGACCACCAACTTAAGGCCACGTTTTGAAGGAGAAAGGACTCATAAAAATATATGATCTTTGGCTTCGTCGAATTCGCCATAGTCCATAGAGGTACTTGTCTGCGAATGCAACTACCCGTTTAGAGGCGAATGTGTTAATAAACGGAAATGCTTTGCGAGAATCTGGCCTCACCATCTTATTGTTCAATAAGTGGAATGTATTAATAAGAAAATACAAATTATGAAAGTTTATACAAAAATATTTTTATATTTCACCGCAGATTTCAAAATGCAATGTTCTTTTTTTTTTGTGCGCTAGTTATTTTAAATATACTTGATTATTTTAAAAAATCGAATATACATAAAGAATCATTTATTCTATACCCCTACCATCTACCAAGAAAAGGTTGAGTGGTCATTTTCGCGAAACCACAGTGGAGAAACAATAATTGTGTATAAAGATATTCCACTAGAAAGTGAAACAAATAGGTCCAATTATTTATTAAGGGCACCTTTGGACCATTTTCACAGTCCTAATTATGACAACAATATTGTTATCTTCTAGCAAGAATATAAAAAGACAAATTTTATAGTTTATTATAAAATGAATTCTTCATTTCGGGTAAAGGTTGGATATATAAAATTGTATAGAAACCAGTAATAATAGTTAGGATATCAAAGAACTATTTGATGTATGATGTTTTGCAAGACACTATATTCATTTATTCTATTTTTTTTTGTGAGCGTACCAAACAAATCAAATTAAATACTATTTTATGTATGATGTTTTGCAAGAGACTATATCATTCTAAACTAACTAGCTAATATTGAATTTCACACATTTTGGGATGAGCGCAGTATCCAACTCTATTTAATGCTTTAAAATTTAAACATTTGCAATCTTGATGTAAAATACAAACATTCTTTTATCATATAATTCCACATGGTCGGTTGGTTGGAACGCACGCCTAGGCCTCACTCTTATTTGTGTTTCTCTCTTTTCCTTCACACCACTACATTCGAAAGTTCCGATACAAAAGAAAATTTCCTTTTTTGTTACTTTAAATTTTGGTGTCTAAAAAAGTTGACTATCCAATCAAAAGACATTTAGAGTTTGCCAAAAGATTTTTGTTTTTAGTCCACCTTTTAGACATGTCACAGAAAATTATTATTCAAGTGAAGGGATTGGTGATCAATGTTTTTGCTCCCTATAATTTGGGCATCTAAGTCACATGCATCCCCATGTTACCAAGTAGTTTGGAACATCTCACAGATCAACATATACATTCATTTACTGAGTCAATACATTTAAAATTACATATAGTTTTAGGCTTTCTATGGCACTAGATAATTGAGTCAAATCAAGTTTTGTTAGAACCGTCTGATTTACTTGAATCTTCTCTCTCTATATATATAAACAAATATAGAAAAATAAAGAACGGAAGAGACATTAGACCATCCTTATTGCAAGTCTCTTACTATAAATCTTAGGTATAATATATAATCAAAATAATATGTGAATAGTTTAGAAAAAGTCCTTAGCTAAGAGATAAAAGAAGGTTTAAGAACTTCAAACCATTACAAAAACTCTTAGCTATAATTTTTTCAATAATACAATTCATAAAATAGTTAAGAGATAAAATTAAGAGTCTACCATTAAGGTTGCTCTTAGGTGATTGGTTTCTCATTGAATACATTAAGGATCCTTCCATTTGATGTTATTGACAAGTTCACCATGGCCAAGCAGAACAAAGAGAACAACAGCACTCAAGTTACATTGTTAATTATTGATGTCAGTGAATGGAGACGATGGTGATAGCAAGACCTACGAGGCATATGTGTACCAGCCGCCCTGGCGTGATACTCCCTTGGTTCTTAACTATTTTGAATTTGCCAATTAGTCAATGTTGGCTCTCCCAATTCCCTTAATCAATTGTACAAAAATACATTATTTCTCAATTCATTTTTAAGTGATTATTTATTTTTAAATATTTTAGCGGATATAGGATGATGAACACACACTTTATATTAATTAAGTAATATATATTTGGTTTTTCTAAATTAAAATCATAGTATATGCAGAAAAAGTTATTAAGTTTTTGTATGCAGTAACATCGCATTTTAAGGTATATTTTTAAATCTTTATTAAAATCTTTCAAAATTAATAAGAATCAAATCCACAAATTGTTTTCAATAAGAGTACATTTTAAAGTAGATTTTTAAATTATTAGTTCGATAACACTGAATTTCGTTTGATTTTTTAAAATCTATGATTGAATAACATATGATTTATAAATTTTTACATCTATATATACATTTTTGCAGCCATTTTGTGAAATAAATCTTGTAGTTGAGACTTATTTACAATGGCTGCCACTGGATTTTAATGTTTGTTTTTGATAATTAGAAAAAAATCTTTGAATTAAATATGTGACATTTAACAATCTTCCTTAAATCTCTCCACATTAACTACACGATTAGTTACTAAAATAAAACTTCCAAAATATTTAATATCATTAAACCACAGAGATATTTGATAGCATTTAATTACTACAAAATTACAAAATATTTAGATAATAATTTATGAACATATCATAAATAAGATCAGCATTAATAAAATAAATGGTTTTTTTACGGGACGGGTTTGACAGGACGTTACTTAATAACAATTGTAATTATAAAATAAAAATATTTTATAGATATATACAATTTACAAACTTGTATGTATACTAACTTTAAAAAATAAATTGTTCCCGCAGTGTACCGCGGGTTAAAATCTAGTAAATAACTTAAAATCTTAGATTGAATACATCTCTTTTGGTTGTGATATTTTTCAAAAATCCTCATTATTGTATATCTTTGTTTTTATTTCAAAAATACAAGGAATTTTTATACATGGGATAATTTAAAATTTGAACATTGCATGGATAGCAACAAACGACTAGTCAGAAAACCAAAGTTTAATAAAAGGAACATGAACCTCAATATTTGTCTTCTTGTTATATTAATAAACTTATTCTCGTTCTCTTATACGTTAGAATCTTTACCAATACTACATAGTAAAAAGAAAAAAGAAAAAGAACAAGTTTCTCCTGTACTTGTAAACTCTTCATGCCCCACACCTTGACTGTTTCCATTCCACCAAACGTTCTAAAAAAACCATAACCTATAAAACGTAGAAAATAAGAGACTTTTTTTTATAAGAAATCTACATCAAAAACAAAAATTCACCAGTTTGACAAAAAAACAAACATAAATTCACCTTAGTACACTAAAACATTATGTGTTGTGTATATAGAGTGACAAAAGATTACCTCATCTGGCTCTTGCAAAGAATAAGAAGCATTAGTCTCCTTTGCGTATTTGGACACAAGAATTCCAAGACCTTGTTTTTTGTCTCTCAGTATCTGTTACAATGTCACTTTAATCAGTATTTATATAATCATTAATCTATACTATTTATATATGTTAATTTAACGAGACATTATGAATATAGAATATGTGTATCAGTGTATACCTTAAAGGCGTCTTCGTCGGTACGATCATCTCCAATATATATAGGAAAAACATCGGTACAATTATCATATCCTACACATGGTATAAATGTTAATTTCGATTAGTGAAAACTAATTAGAAATTTCAACTTTTAAAATCAAAACCAAAACCAAAAGTAATGTAATGTAAGCCACCATTATATGTAATTTTATTATGATCAATATATTGATAATTGGGAATGAATCAAGATTTACCTAGTGATTCTAACAAAAACTCGAGTGCTTTGCCTTTATCCCACTTAATGATTGGACGAATCTCCAATACCTGAAATTAAACCAGACCAGAAAAAGTAAATAATCATGATGAAAAAGTAAAATCTTAGTTGAGATATTGACTATTTCAAATTATTAGTATTTCTGTAAAAAAATTACTTTTCTTCCTTGGGTAAGCATGAGCTTGGGGTAATTCTTCAAGACTGATCGAACTTGATGGGCCAAGTCACTCCATTTCTGAAAATTTATATATTAGTTGCTTGGTTATGTTTAAATTACGTATGTTATTACTGTATGGTCAATCTAATATAAGCAAATGATCCATATATACATTTTCTTCTACGCATCGAAAGTGAACAGACGCACAAAATTTGTTGTTCTCAACTTTCGCTCCTGGAATCGATTGAGTGTTCTCGACTAGTTTTTTATAAACCTATAAACATAATGAAAGACAAAATATTAAATAAGTATAGCTATATTTATATCTATGTGAAAAAAAACTATCATAATAAAATTTTATATTTAATAAAAGAAGACATCATGATTGATTGGAGTAGAATGTGACCTCGTTTATCACCGGGAGGAATTCAGTTGCGGGTTGACAAAGAAGAGACTGATTTTCCTGAATTTTATCTTAAAAATGAGAAAAATGGAGGTAAAAAGAAAAATATTTATGTTTCATAATACACAGTTTATGTTTTTTCTTGGCAAAAATAATTTTTATGTATTCATACTTTCTTGTATTTAGATCCTTGCTCTGGTCCTTTGATGTCCATGCCATGACTTCCAGCGTAGTATAACTCAGTTAATTTCACAAAACTAGAAACCTGAAACATAATCAAATAAAATAATAATTAAAATAAATTTTACTTTTATTAAATAATTAAAATGAAATTTAAAAATGTATGGTACCCTACTGCTACCTTCTCTCTGCATCTCCCACTAACTATGGCTGTTGGAAAACACTTTGCAAGTTTCCTCACAGTATTTCGCATCTGAAAAAATAATTCAATCACAAAGAATATTTAGCAAAGGTTAACTGCACTAAATATTCAATTAAAACAAAAACAAAACTGCACAAATTGACAATCAACATTTATGTTTATATATGTAGATGATTTAGATATATAACAATATATAAATAACACCTTATTAAAGATAAAATCTTAAGTAGGCAACTAAGTGTATTTT
>Ga0041059_1000423_pt1 | contig 31403 bp, 22 predicted proteins | sample AraColnosormetaG_FD_56232 | JGI IMG/M metagenome (GOLD analysis project Ga0041059, IMG submission 56232) | Arabidopsis roots microbial communities from North Carolina, USA - Col MF nosort | ecosystem: Host-associated > Plants > Roots > Unclassified | place: USA: North Carolina | collected...
AAAAAATTTAAAAAAAAAAAAAAAAAAAAAAAAAGAAGAGAGAAGTCTAAATCAAAAAGGAAAATTTGCATAAATTAGAAACCCAATTGATCAAGACTTGAAGATCACATGCATTCAGGGATTTGGTGTTTACTTCATTGTAAAAAGACGAAAAAAAACATATGAGAAGTAGACGCCAATAAAAAAAAAAGCCTCGTTGTTGGTTTGTGCGATGCGGCATGTGGTTGTTTTGTTTTTGAGCTGACGAAGTGTGTTGGTATGTTCGTGAATCCCATCTATGTATTTAAGATTCTAAAATTAATAGAATGGATTCTAAAACACATACCTTAATTTCTCCTTAGCCTCAAATTAATCAATGTCTAGTATATATCATAGTTATACTTATACATGACCTGATGACCATATTAGTATATTATATTAGCCACATATTGGACGTACAAAAGAACATGGGATGCAATGCTAGCTAATTTGAGGTAGACCTTGTAAGAATAGTAACTACACGTATCAATCATGGAAACACAAAGTAATCATAACCGAAATCGATGTTTAAAGTGTGATGATGAAGAAACCAAAATGCTTGAGTTTGAGATTGGAAAAGGAAATGATGGTTCGCTTGACAACAAGATTGACTCAAAAATGTTGTTTGCCTTTTCTACATGAATCATAACACTTGTTCATGTTTCCGGCAAAATCATTTCTACAGTCACACGCATGGTCACTTCCTCGTATTTCCAACTTTTTTCTATGCATTACATACGTATGAATGATGCGTGTTGTTTTTTGCCAAATATATATACATACGTATTTTCTGGCATCCCATATGGCGAGATTCTATAATTCATAAAATGGATTTTGGGATCTTTAGGTTATGACTTATGATTAAAGACTGAGCTAAATTGGGTTTTGATTATTAAGATAATTAATTAATTTATACCAAAATCACTATATGCAATACAACGAATAATACGTTTTAAGTGCGATTAAATAATTAAAATTGATTTTTTAAACATCTAACGTAAGATACAATACTATAATCATTTGTGTATTTCCTTAACAACTAAACAAATAAAGGCAACAAATAATTAGGTTGCATATAATTATAAGTAACAGTATGAAATAACACAATGATTTGGAAATATCTAATCATAATTCTGATGTGTCATTTGTTTTCTGATTTTTTATTTTTCTTACCCATTGTTTTCTGATAGTTACTAGAGACTATAATGAAAATATGAAATCAGGGAAAAGAAAGTTGCCCAAAAAAAAAAAAAGAGTGGATCAACGTCTTCTTGAAGCACCGTGGGCCTACTGAGGCCCAACAAAATAAATTCAAATTATGGGCTATTATAAACTTAGCATCGAAAAATGTGAGCCGTTAAATGCAAAGCAGAGAAAAAAAGTGAATTAACTAAAAACAGTAAAACACACAGAATTTGGGAGATGGGTCGTCTCTCCTTCACTGTTCCTTCGCACGTGAGTGTGATTTTATGCATGTTGATGTTATTTATGACTTATGATAATGTTACTCTCAAGTCTCACCGTTTCTCCATTCATCGATATGCTTCTTCTCTTTATTGGTCTTGGTCAACAATAAAACATGTTCTAATATGATAGCTACAAGCTACAAAAGAAAAATTATTGTTTGTCAACTTCTTGATAACAGTTAATTACAAATTCATTTAATACATATCATAAGTAAAAACAAGTTCTTGATGACCACCTAGTTGACCTTGAGTCCTTGACGATGAATGTAAATCAACTTTCCAACTAGCGTCAAACTTAAAAAAAAAACAAATATTGCTTATTACATTGATATTCGTCCACCAATATTTCTGAAATTTTTTTATTGAGTTGGCATATTTACCTAATACCTGAAAAAAGCAAAAGCAAGAGATGTGGAGGTGGTTAAGTGGTTCTGAGGTAACTTAAGTATAACTAAAGAAGAAGACGACAAGTTAACCAACTCATTAACCAAATAATTTTCCTCCATCTAAAAGTATGAAAACACGAAAATGTATATGGCATATGTAATATAGGTTGATATCTATAATTTTCTGGTTTTATTAATTTGAAACAATATCACAAAATTGTTGATATCTAATCATCCAAATTCAAACTTGTAAACTAAAAGAAAGTTGCCAAAAAAATAAGTAAGAAGAGTTGAAAAGAAAAGACGAAAAAAAACACAGAGGTATCCCAATAAGACGAGTGCCTTGAAAGTACAAACAATCGAAGTTTAATAGGAAATAATAGGGGACAAGTGGACAACTAATATTGTTGACTATTAAGTTTTCCTTAATATAGTTCGAGAATTTAAAGTATGGTTTATATAATACTCTCAATCATGTTTGGACCGAAACACGAAGAAGAAGCCGACGTTGGTGTGCCGTCCACGACCCGCATGACCCTCCTTGACGTTGAACTTGTACACTTATTATATAGTTATATACAAAAATGATTTATGACATATATAAAGTAAATTCAACATAAAATCCTATTAAAAATGTTAAATAGTTTAATGACGTTAGCTAAACCCTATCCCGTTCTCTCGGTTAGCCAAGACCAAGAGGACCGAAAAAATGTAATCCATTTGGATTTGGTGAACGAAACTTATATATTTGATCGTTGCTTTGTAAAGTAATATATTCATTTTATACATCATATGTTTGTTTTGGTAACAGAACTGTAGTATATTATAACAAAATAATATTTTTGACCCGTTTCAGATTCTGCAACTAAAAAGTATATTATTGCTAAACCTGAACCATAATAAACTAAGTTATATGATTTAAAATATGTTTCGAATTTAACCGATACGTTGTCTTATTCGAGTGGATATTAATGTCGCCAAACGTATGCCAATTCTGTAGCCTTATGGTGCGCAATAAATCACTTTGGTCCTCTCTTATCTCGAAGAACATAAATTGCATACCTTATCTTCTTATTTACTCATTCTCACGAAAACATCTTATCGTTTCAAAAGCATATAGTTTACTAATCGTCTCATATTTTTCTAATTGTATAAATTAACATGGACGTACAAACAATATCTAATAAGATTTTTTTGTTTGTTTTTAAGTTTTCCTATTATAAAATTTAGAATCCTAATATCTTTTTGTAATTTGATAAGGACAACATATAAATTATTAATATTTGACATTCAACAAGTCACAAATGAATAATGATTGATTATTCTTATATTGATTTGGATTGTTCCACTAACATGAACAAATTGTTTAAAAATGGATGAAATATTTGAGAAAGTTTGTATGGCTAAACTTATTTTTTTTTAAACTAATCATATATATTATCGTCGAAATTTCAAATTTCCTATTATAAAATTATAATCCTAATTTATTTTGTAATTCCATAAAGAACACACATAGATAACTAGAACCTAACATACAATAAGCCAAAAAATGATTGTATATTTAAGTTATCTGATTGTGAAATGTTCCACTAACTCGAACAAATAAAATATCCGAGAAAGTCTCTTCTTATCATTTATATTAAAGTTGTGTTCTTAAATCAATAAATCAAAGATAAGGACATCACACTTGTGATATTACCCAAACTATTGATATTTTTCTTTTTGCTTATCTCCCCAAATTCAACTTTACGTGTGTATAAAAACAGGTAAATCAATAAACCAATGAGGTGTGATCATCTGAGAATGTTCTCCCGATTTAGCAATCTACTACACTAAATATCAACCGTTGGATCAAAAAACCAATACCCTTGAGAACACTAACATCCAACGGTTCTTTCTTATGTATAAATGTAGAAACAACTGTTGTGTGTAAACGGAATGAAAAAAAAACAGAAGCAGAGAGAGAAAAGAGAAGACAGAGTCAATTCAATTTCTGAAAAAAAGTTCAAATTTTTCTAATAAATTTTGATTTCCCATTAGTCAGAAACATCTTCTTTCTCGTGCCCGGAGCTCAATTTTTCAAATTTCATTGAAAAATCGAAGCTTTCCTGGAAAATTTTTGCATTCTCTATTACATCGTCTTCACCTAATTTTCCATTAATGGGTATCTCAAAAGACAGGATCAAATTCAACGTTGGTGGACGACTCTTCGAAACGACGGCGACGACGTTAGCAAACGCAGGTCGTGATTCTTTCTTCGGAGCATTGTTCGACGACGAATGGAATCTTTCACCACTTGAAGATTCCATTCTTTTCGTAGACAGAAACTCAGATTGCTTCGCAGTTCTTCTTGATCTTCTCCGTACGGGAGACCTTAACGTTCCGGCCAACATCCCTGAGCGTCTCCTTCATAGAGAAGCTTCTTTCTACGGTTTACTTGACCATGTACGGACCGCTAAATGGGGTCCGTTTGATGGTAACCGTCTTCGTCTATCGGATTCTGTTAAAGGAATTGCTCCCGGAGACGGAACCGCCATCAGGGCAGGTCCTGATGGCGGTTGTTGCGTCGCGCACGGGAGTGTTGTTCATGTTTTTGATTGGATGTTGGAAGAACATTCTCCGATCAACCTTGATTACCAGAGAGTAAACGATGTTGGCTGGATTGATTCAGACAACATCGTACTCTCTGCTTGTGAGAAATTGGGAAGAGGAGATGGAGGAATGGGACTGTTCAGTTCATCTTCCGGTGATCTTCGGTATAAGTTTCAGGTCTGTCATGAGAATCAGGTGAAGAGTTATACAGCTGGAGCTTTGAGTTTTTCGCCGGATTATGAGATTTTTGCGAGCTGCAAAGGTCGGAGTAATGAGTATGGAATCGGAGTTTGGGATCAGATAACTGGAAAGCAAACCGATTTCTTCTACGAGAGTCCTGGTTGGTCACTTGGTGATGCTGACAAGCTTCAATGGCTGAATGGTAAGAACTGTCTTCTTGTGGCTACATTGTTTCCAAGAAAGGACAACTGTTACATTAGTTTGTTGGATTTTCGGGACAAGAACATGGTTTGGTCATGGTCGGATATTGGGTCTCCTATGGCGATAGACGAGAAGAGAGTGAGAGATGCAATAGCTATGGAAGATAGCAATTCGATTTGTGTGGTGAATGAGTTTGAGGATTTGGGGTTTATTGATCTGAGGATGTATGGAGGAAGCGTGAGGTGGAGTTCGAGAAGTAAACTGATGAAGAGTAAGATGCCTGATGAGCCTTGTTACCCGAAACTAGCTTTGCATGAAGGCCAGCTTTTCTCATCAATGAATGATTCTATCTCTGTGTTCTGTGGACCAGACTGGGTCTTAACTTCTAGGCTAAGAAGAAGCTATGGTGGCTCAATCTGTGATTTCTCCATTGGTGGCGACCGCCTTTTTGCATTGCATAGCGAGGAGAATGTGTTTGATGTCTGGGAGACTCCGCCTTGTCCGATCATATAATTCACTACCTTAATACTCTGGTTTGCTTTTGTTCACGTTTAGTTTGCTTGTTTTAATAGAGTCCTTAGAAAACTACAGAGAAAAGAATAGCAATAGACAAAGACAACTATAGCAATAGACTGATGATCTTAGTTTTGTTCTATACAAAGAAAGTGTTGCTTCTTACTAAGAAATGATATCGATTTTATACGATTTTATGTCTCTTACACCGATCAACGATAGCCAGGTCTTCACTCGATACAGAGTTCTTAGTATTAGCTGTGTTTTATTTTATTCTCGTTAGACTTACTAAGCTGTTTCCATGGTGGTCCAAAATCTCAACCTCAGCTTCTTTAAGGTTTTTTGAGGATTCGTTACCTTAGTACATGTGAGTGGTTGCAACTGCTACTGTCTTTTGGGGGCAGTTAAAGTTTATATCTTCATTTCGCTTTTCCTTAAAGATTCAAGATTTTAGCTTTTAGTTTTTGGAAGGAATTTTCTTTTCTCATTTACACTTTCCGGGAAAGTTTGTGGCATAACAATGTGAGCTACCACATTGGATAAGCTCTGACCTTTAAAGAATCTAGTTCACTTCTTACCATCACTTTGCAAAATCAGTCTCTACCCTCTCTGTTCCATTTCCATTCTTAAAAGCTATATTCTCATTCAAGAATATTGGAAATCTGATATGTTAAAAAAAAAGATGGAAAAGCTTACCTAACCGTTGAGAAAATCAAAGACTCCCTCAAGGCAAGTACAATCAGCTCGAGTAGTCAAAAGCAATGTAGTTTTCCTGATTATCACCTTCTTTCTTGAAAGCTTCCCTGAATCACAGAAAAGGCTTAAATTTGATACAAAACTCAAACGTACCAACTGTCAAGATCTTCACTATCCCAAGGATACAAACTAACAACGAAGTGATCCTGTTTACCGCTTTCGGACCAGTTTTACCTACGGACTATGCAACACATGCACCACTACTTCAAACCAAAATGTAGTAGCAATATACAACGATCAAAAAGCTCTTAACAGAATAAAAGCAAGAATAGTAGTTGTATGAGGGTATGGCATAAGGGGACGACATTGCTGCTATGCCTGCAACAAGTTTGATAAGAACATAGCTGGTTACCAACAAATCTTTCTAGACTAACTACAATAGACCATTGCACATTTGCTAGAGATCATGTATAGTTCGAGTTTTCAAGTACACAAAATCTAGACTTAAAATCAAAGGAAAACATAGCCTTTGATCTAATAAAAACAGAATAACAGTCTGAAGTGAGAATTTGCGGCCTAGCGTTCAACCCGGAAAGACAGGACCGGATCATATCTGTTGCGGAACAACACACGATTCTCCCTTGAGGATCTCCAACAATTGATATTGTCTTCAGCCTTTCTTTTATTTGTATGTACTCCATATTTATAGGGGTAAGTTACATTGCGTGACCCAACGGTGAACAAAATCGAGTCCCCAGTCAAACCACAACCATGAGGAAGCTCCTTAGCGGAGCAGTAGAAATTCCCCAGGTGTCCACCAAGAAACAAAACACGGTCTCCCAAATCGCTGACCTCAACCCATTCAGCAGCCTCCTCATCTAGCCTACTTACTCTACATCTTAGGAAGTCTGTCTTAACCAGGAAAAGCTCCTCATTGCCAGATGGAACCAGAAAGTTGGAGTCGATATGAGGTGTTAGGGGAGTCGCTTCCAGCGAAGAAGGATCGATAACGAACGTGTCCCCATTAAAGAAAGTTGCATAGAACCTTCCTCTAAAAGTGAATAACTCCTTACATGAAGCAGTTGAGGGTTTCTCAAGCCGAATCCATCTCATTTCAGTACTTCTTAACACCAAAAACAAATCAGTGCAGTCGAGGAGCGCAACGAATTCGCCTCCTCCTCCTTGTTCGTTTAGCGGAAGAAAAGCTGCACTGTATTCTTCAGGATTGCAACCGATCATCAATCTGTACTTATGGCCCAGAGGGATGATCTGGCAGTCAAGCATGTTCATCAAAATTGGCTCAGTTCCTGGAACATTGACTTTCACTGAGCACTGAAGAGGAGATGGAAGCTCCACATGATCATTTGACTTATCTTGGCCTAATCCTCCCAGAAAATATTCGGAGGAAGCATCAGCAGCATCAGGAGGAGTTAGAACTCTAAAGAGGAACAAAGGGACCTTCTCCAGGGTGCAGCACAAGTCTTTGCTTTCTAAAGGGAAAGCGGGAAGAGAGTAACTTTGGCGTAATAGAGAAGAAGGAAATGGAAATGTGGATCGCCATGAGCGGCAAACAGAGCGGGCATGAACAGCATCGAAATAGTGATCCTCTAGATGCGTTGAGATAATGTGAAGTAGCTCTTCAGGGAGCTGAGACCAGTCTGGCATTATCGATGATGTTGATATCTTCTTTTTCATTGCCATGCTTGCTGCTGAAGAACACAGAAATTTACTGCTGCAATTTCGAAAATTTACAACTTTTTTTTAGGGGTTTGATGAAATTGCTGAAACGATCCAACTCTTCCATTTTTAGAAAATTCTCAGTTCATTCTTGGAAAATAAAACCCAACAGGAAAAAATTGATTTCACTGAAGCTCCAAAGGTCATAATCAATTCTGGGTTTGATCAATTTGCCACAGGAAAAACTAAAAGTTGGTAACAGAAAATTCACAGTTCATTATAGAATATTCGCAGGGATTAAAGAGATAGGTCGTAGTAGTACCGTAACTTGGAGAAAAAGTTGGAGCTTCCTGCAGATTCTTCAGAGCCCTTTCGTAGCGTCGACAAATGGGGATAGAGACTAGTTAAGATTTAGAGCGAATTTGGTTTGGGGTTGGATTGATTGGGAAAGCAAAGAACCGAAGGGATTGAGACGGTTTATATCAAATGAGCCGGTTAAGACTTTGGTTTTCGGATAGACTTGAGATGACGTCGTTTTTGCATTATGTTGTTGTTATGTTTCTTTTCTTCGTTCTGTTGATTGTTTTGTACTCTTGTTTCTCTCCTCTGTACCCAAGAATATTTTTGATACTGATTTGCCAAGAGGTATCTTCGATCGGTTTGAATCTTAGGAACTCGTAAAGTGATGTGAGTTCTTGTTTTTGGAACGGTTAATAAACGCTAGTACGCAACATTAATGAAATAACACAGAGCTTGGTAACCCCATCAATGAAACTCCCTAGGCTAACTATAGAAGTAAGTTTCATTTTCCTTTAAAGATGATTTCAAGAACTTAGCTTTAGCTTTTGGAAGGAATTTTCTTTTCTCATTGACACTCTCTGGGAAAGTTCTGGCGTAACAGTATTAGTATGTGAGCTACCACAGTGGATATGCTCTGATCTTTAAAGAATCTAGTTCACTTCTTTTCATCACTTTGAAAAAACAAATGTCTACCCTCTCTATTCCACTTAAAAGCTATATTCTCATTCAAAATGACATCGGTATAATATGTTAAAAAGATGGAAAAGCTAACTTAAACGTCGAGAAAAATCAAAGACTCCAGGGAAATATCAACGAGCTAGAGTAATCAGCCATTGCTTTATTGAGGAAGTCTTCGGGAGCTACACGGTCAAAAGCAATGTAGTTTTCCTACATTTAGTCCATATCGTCGTCATCAAGCGCCAGTTCCATTCAAGTAGCAAGATTTTTAAACTGCACAAGGCAGCACACAATAAAAGATCAGTGACCAAGAAAAGAGTTTCTATATCGTGGCTAAACGTTTCAGTTTTGGACAGTGTCAAATTGTTCAAAAAGATCATGATGACGAAAAAAAGTTATAAGAACTCAGAACTGAGATTTAACTTCAACATTAAATACCAGTGATCCAACAATGGGTAACATGAGATATCACAAAATCCATACCTAAAAATATGATAGGAATTTATGTTTTTATTTCTCTAAAGCAGGATTTTACTGCCTAGCAGTCTTCATGGAGAGCCATAACCGGAAAAAATGGTTGAGTATCATCACACGATTCTCCCTTGAGATCTTTTACCGCACTTTGTTTATAGTATAAAAATGCATTGCCTGACTGATCGCCGAACAAAACTGCGTTCTCAGTCAAACCAAAACCCCGAGGAAATTCCTTAGCCGAGCAAGAGAGATTTCCAAGTAACAATACACAGTCTCCCAAATCACCGACCTCAACCCATTTACCAGCCTTCTCATCTACCCTCCTCACTCTACGAGCTAACCGACTAAAGTCTATTACAACATCATTTGGGATGATTACCTCAACCAGGAAAAGTTCATCTTTGCCATATGGAACCAGAGACCGTAATTCTCGCGGGTCCTGAGGTGAGGACAACAGAAGAGTCACCTCCAGCGAATAAGGATCGATAACGACGATTTGTCCTGAAAGAAAAAGTGCATAAAATCTGCCTCTAAAAGTGACTATATCAACGCATATAGTATATGGGACGTTCTCAAGCTGCTTCCACCTCATTTCAGCACTTGTTAACACCAGCAAAGTGTCAGAGACTTCGAGAAGCACAACAAATTCTCCTCTTCTTCCCTCCTTGTCTAGCCGAAGAAAAGTCGCGCGATTATATTCCCAACCGATCATTCTGTACTTATGGCCCAAAGGGATGATCTTTTTTGGAATAGATGCTGGGATCTTCACGTTCACTAAACATTGAAGAGCATCGGAAAGCTGATCATCAGCAATATCAGGAGATGGACCTTCTCGAGGGTGCACATGTTTTTGCTTTCTGAAGGGAATTCGTTGAACGAGGGAAGAGAGTAACTTGGGCGTAACAAGGGAGACAAAGGAAATGTGGATCGCCACAAGCTGCAAACAGAGCGAGCATGAACAACATCGAAACAGTTGTCCCCTAGATACTTCAAGATACAGTAGCTCCTCAGGGAGCTCAGACCAGTCTGGGGTTATCGATGATGTTGATGTCTTCTTCGTTTTGGGTTCTGCCATGTTTGCTAATGGAGACAGAAAACGCTGCAATCTACGAATTTGCTAAAAAAATTCTAATTTACATTTGAATTGATTGTACAGTAAAATCGCAACAAAATATTGGGGAAAAAACCCGAAGATTCATTTGGCATAAAGAGATATGATCGTACCGTAACTTGGAGCCCAAGGTCTCTGGAGAATTTGAAGGAAGAGAGAGTGATTTTGATTAAGCTTTAAAGAAATTGAGTATACAAAGGAAGAATCGCTTCCGCTGTAGCAATTTACTGTTAGTGTCGATTGTGAAGTTTGCCCTAGACTAGTGTCGTAGACGAGAAGATTTGAGGTGGGACATGAATTGAGAAAGAGGTGGGATTCGGTTCGAGATTGAATTGGGAAATTAACCGAAGGAATTGGCCGGTTAAAATCAAGTGAAGCTGATTAAACAATTCGGGTTTTGATTTTGAATATAAAGATCACGTTTGATAGTGGATTGATAGGCAAAGCTTTGCGAGATGTATCTTTGATCATTTGGAACACGCAAAGTGTTGTGTTCTTGTTCGTTCAATTCTAAAACAAAACGATTGATTGAAAAGGTATGAGTTTGTGAAGTTTGTGCAATAGATTGCAAGGTTAAAGCGATTGGCTTTGATCGAATGGGAGCATTTCCGATACATGTAGCGCCTGGATATTCAAAAAATGGAAAATTGAAAATAGAGAGGCTGCTCGAAAACACTCAAAGTTAAAAATAATGTATTAGACTTAGGGCTTGATTGGTTCTCCCTTTACCACCCGCAAACGCTTGTTAGCGATTGACACCAATCATAGAAATCGTTAGATATCGTTTTGGACCGCTCGAAATCGCCCGTTTTTCAAAAACTCTTTTCCGCAATCGTTTGCGGTTGCGAGCGGTAGCGGTTAGGTTAAAAAAAAATATCATTTTTTAATTAAATTAAATAATTGTGGCTTCCATCCAAACTCTAATTACTATAATTAAAATAATCTAATCTTTTATATATCTGATTTTTATTAGAAAACCTTAATCAATATATTGTAATCGTATTGTCTCAATTATGGCATCCGATGAAAATCAAAATCAAGAATCAAACATAAGTATCATCTATCCTTTTATTCATTCATTACCTAGTGTAATTCTTTAACTATTTCATAGCATCGTTGTTTTTATTTTATTTTGTATTCTTTTGAGTTTTTTGATTGAATACATGTTTCGATTTGTTTTCTCGATTAGAAATCATTTGGTCGGACGAGATGATATATTGTATTTTTATTTGGTCAGAAAATCAAATTTTCTAATATTATAAATTTATCATAATATATTGTATTTTTATTTCTTTTAATAGTAATATATTATATTTATTTTGGTTATTTTTTATTTAATTACTATCGCATCCGCTGGTTTACCAGTCAAACCCCGCAAACGCACCCATTATCAAACGCTCAACCAGTCGTTCAAAACTCTTGATAACGCTTAAAACCGCAACCGTCCGTTTCCGCAAACTCCCGCAATCGCAACCGCATCCGCTGTGTTTAAACCAGTCAGGCCCTTAATTTGGAAATGTCGTTTGCTAAGATTATTTTTCTTTAAATCGATCTGTATATGAAAGAGTATGCACGTCTCAAAGTGTTTAGGAAGATATTTTCAAGAGGAAAGGCATTAAACAAAAAGAGAGTCATAAGGATATTTCAAAGATATGATAAATATATATTGAAATATTGGGTTGTATAGAGAGCAATAATTTCCTAATGGAAAGTAGGAAATATGCTAGTTTGGCAAAAGGGAATGAGGACATGAATTTTTTACATAAGAGACAGGCTTTGTTTGGGTTAGCCAAAATATTTAGGAAAAAAAAAAAGAGAAAAAAAACAAGTTTTGTTAATTAGCGAGCTAGAGTTTCCTCGATGGAATACGTTTTGGTTTCTAGGTTGTGTTCATAGATCAAAGATGTAATTTAAAAAGAAAAATTAATTTTGTAGTGTGGATTTGAGATAGACGTGTGTTGTGATAAAAAGTTAATGGTGTCAAGTTAAGAAAATGTTTTAGACTTTTTAGTATTGAGTAGGTCCATTTAAACAGACTGCTACTGTAAAATTGTTAAATGATGATTGATGTCTATAGTGAAAATGTATAGACGTACGTACCTCTTTGTTTTGTACAGAATTTGTATATTCTTCAAACTCATATCCTAATATTTAGACTTGTGCGATCCATAAACATCTAAAGTCTTGGATTCAATATTTGAGATTTGAGAGACGAGATTATAACTCCATCTCTAAGTGAAAAACCAATATACTATTTTTTTCTTTTTCTAGCCTAATATTCAGATCAACGATACCAACTTTATTTAATAAAAATAAAACATATTGCAACCATATATTTAAAAAAGAAAAAGAAATGTCCCTTGAATGGTTTTGTAGTGCGTAGGTAAAAGAACCAAAACTCTACGAAAAATATGGCTTCGTTCAGAGAACACATCAAACAACCTCAACCTCATTCTTCGTAGACTTTGACTTTATCTCCCACTTCACCCCACTTTCTCTTTGTTTTTGGTATCTCTCTGCCTAACCCCAAAAGTAAACGGCCGTTATCACGCTTTCGAAACGGATACGGCCTCTTTAACGGCGATAGAAGACGACCTCTCGGTCACGCCGTTACCGTTTAATTTCCCATTACCGCTACCCATTTTTGTACTCGTCGACTGTATGGTCATGCCAGAAAGATTGGGAGGGGAAGGACCTCCGACGTCGGCAACAGCTCCAGGGATCAAAGGGTTACGGGAGTGACACGTGGCGGTTGAGATGGCGGTGGCTAAAGAGATTGGCATGAGACAAAGACCTTTCCCTTGAAGATATTGCATGGCCGAGCCCATGTCTTCTTCCATTAGTTTGGCCACTTGATGTTCCGTCATTGTAACGCTGTCGTTGGAGTTTCCGGCCGTCTGGCTACCGCCGACCATGGCGGAGGATGCGTTCCCGTGGGATCCACCAGCCTAAGCAAAATAAAACAAAACATTTTGAAAAACAAAAAGACAAAGAAAGCGAAACCCTAAGTGATTAGTCGGCACGCGTGCTCTCTTTTATATTTCTCTATTTTAGAATTATAAAATTTGTCTTATTTGTTTTCTGTTTCTGGAAACTTTTTACATTCATTTTGTTTTCAACGTCTTGCACGATTTATCTATTTTTACACACCAAAATAATATTTTGTAAAATCTAATTAACATTATAAGAGAAAAGTGATTGTCTAATTTCTTAATTTTGTCCATTGGCTTTGATGTTTATTGAAATTTATGAAAAATGAGTACGTAGAGATAGTAATATATTAGTTACCTCGGAGATTTGAGAAGAAACGGAAGCAGCACCTCCCAATCTGCTCATGCTCAGTACCTAAAACGCATAATTAAATTCAAAACAGAATGATTAAGTACACTGGTCCACTAATTTATAACTTAAAAACATTATTTATCATGTATGTATTTATATGACATAATAATCCAGAATGTATATATAAAATTTGAGGAGGGAGCATAAGGAATTTTAGTTGCAGAGGCCCATAAATTTGATATATTGGTATGTAAAGATTGTACTAATATGTCAGCTTTTCTTTTTGTTTAATATGTCAAACTAAAAGGCAAAAAAACGAATCTTCCATCTATATTGAAGAGAATAAAATAAAACAAATTGCACTCTGTAAAAGAATTACCCCTTGTACGTATGAAAAACAAACTTAATAAAATAATAACTGTAAATATATGAGAGAGAGGGAGAGATTCACCTTGACTTGGAGTTGTAAAAACTTGACATAATCTATGATCTCATCGAGCATCGATGCCTTGTCTGTCTGTCCATTATTATACAAATAAAATACAAAAACAAAACTGTCAGAACTGAGATCCTAACTCATTTATTACTGCATTAGTTAACTTTATTATTGTAGCCTAATTAATTAATTAGCTAATCAGTGTTTAATCATTTGATTGATATATACTACTAGCTACTCCTATATATAGATAGACTACACAACCACCAATTATATGAGTAAAACAAAAAATATAAATTTACTTGTTAACTCCTGAAAGTTCTAGTTGACAGCCTAAAACTATCTCTTGAACAACTAGCTCCAAGAAAGTTCCTGATCATTTCGACACTTATTTTCATTATTTATTTTGTATTTTTTCAATTTTAGGTCTAGAAGATGAGAACTATAAATAGACGATGGAGTTTAAATTGTAAATTAGATGGAATTATGGATCGCACGAATCAAGAGTGGATGATGAATAAAATGATGGAAAGTGAAGTTTATTTTCATAATGATCCATTTAATATTTTAACTAATCTTAATTTTTGGAAACTAAACTGAAAATGAATTGAATAAAAATTTACCTTATTGCCGTTAGGAACGAGTTCTTGAAGAGCTTTCATTCTTTCCGCAATTCTCTCTCTTCGTAACTGTCCCATAAAAACATTTTTTCCAGAAAATACTCAAATCTTTTCTTCAAAAAGCTAAAAAAAATTCAATTTCGACACCTTTCTCGGTAACTGATACAAATTAATGCATCGAACAAAGTAAAATAAAAAACAAAAACAACTAACCCTTTCGGCGATACTATGAGGATCAGTTGCTTGACCTCTCCTAGCTCGGATTTTAGTCCTACTCTGCGGCGGAGCCGCCACCGTACCACCAGTAGCTGTAGACGCGCTCGCCTGAGGTTGCGTTTGCGTTTGCGTTTGTCCTTGTTGGTTCATCAATCCTCCTCCCGATCCCTATATTTCACCATAAGTCTCGTTTTCAAGAAGAGAAAAACTTAGAAAAGAGAAAGAGATTATACCTGAGGGATTTGAAAGTTAGGAAGAGATCCGGCGACGGAGAAGCCATTATAAAGAGCGTGGACGGAGGAGCCATCATTCAAAGGCATCATCATGATCGGCTGATTCCTTGAGTCGACATCGTGGCCGTGGAAGCCATCGGAGGGAAGAGGATGAGCATCATCGACGACGGAGGGCCACGGGGCCGAGGAAAAGATTTGATCGAGGAAGTCTTCGTGGTCGAAAGTTGTTGATGGAGTTTGGATATGGGAAGAAGATGAAGAAGAAGGAGTTAGAAGAGAAGAGTTCATCATGATGATGATGGGTTTCTTCTGCTTCTACACTTTTTTTTGGGAAGAGGTTGAAAAATGTTGAGGTTTATAGCTTTATTATAAAGCAGAATTGTTGTAGTCTTGTAGATATATTATTTTAATTTTAGGTTTTAATTATCATTTTTGGTGATATATTATTAAAACCTTAAAAGAACTTTTGTTTTTCTATTGTGGTTAGCAACCCATATTATATCGTGATGATGAATCGATGATTATCATCTTTTGTTTCGTTTCCGTCTTAAACTTTGGTTTCTCTTTACCCCAAATCTTAATCATTATTTTTTACAGCTTAATACGTATGAAAATAAGTCTTTTTTTAATGTACATATTGCTATCTAAAGAGTTTTATTTGATTATACTTTTTCAGATGCAAACTAGTTTTATTTTACTATACAAATATATATTAAACATTGATGGATAAGAAGTTTATTTATATGGTGCTAAGTGTAATAGCTAGCTTTTGTATACAATTATAGTTTTCTTAGATAACATTTATTGTTTAGCAATTTTATTATTTTTGTGTTTTCATGTAGTTTAATGATTTGTTTTGTTGTTGTAAAATAAATGTTGTTTTCATTTTTCTATACAAAAATTAAATATATTTAATATTTTTGATCAATTATATTTTGTTACATATTTTTTATTAATTAAATTAGGTGTAATTAATAATGTTTTTATAGAAAGGAAATAATTTAAATGAGATTTTTGTGTTTTGTTAATATGTGTAAAAAATCTTATATAAATATTATACTGTATATGGGTGATGATGGCATGCCCGTGATTATTAGTGCCTTTCTTACGTTTCAATTGTGGCTTCTAAAAATTTTACATGGACCAAGGAGTTACCTAATTAGTCCCACCAAAAACCAAATACAAGGAGGATATCCTTGTCCAATCCTAGATCTGATCGATTAAATAGAGGCTTGGATATTCACTCAAAAGGTTTTCCTAAGAAGTTGATTAACCATTTGGGTGGAATTCAAAATGTTCGAGCCATTTAGCCGGATAAACGTGAATTTATCCGAACCATACCAAAATCAAAAATACTTACTTACCCATTGAAAAATCCATTCGACCTAACGACGTTAACCTATTTTTTTTCTTTTCAGAGAGTACATCATTTTAAGGAGAATGATGAAACCAAACGACCCTTTGGATCGATGGAATTCAAGAGATGTACATTGGAGCTACCCAAAATGGTCTCGGACCACCTAAGTGTTACCCAATGATTAATCTAGCTACTTGACTATCTACAGATATACCTTAACTTCAAAATTCACTGGAAAACCAACCATTTTAATGAGAATGATCAAAAAATATTGGCTTTGGATTAAAGTAATTTAGGAGATGGTTAAAAGAGCACAGCCGCTGGTCGTTTACCCATATCTATGACCAGTTTCCAACCCATTTACTTCTAGCCCGACCAAAAACACTTGTAGTCCATCTTGGTAAGCTAATTAGTTTTACATGGTACTGCAAATTTGTTCACACACACATGGTGCATTTGTTCAACTCATATATACGAATGTTAAATAAGTTTTAAAATTGTAAATAAGTTTCTCATTATATAAAAATTTAGAATTTTCCGCAATTGATCATTAACTGAATTATGTATAGTACAAAATTACTCATAAAATGAAACATATTATATATTTATTAATACAATCCGAGAATGAAATATTACATTCATGTTTTAATAATCTTTTCACGATGATAATTGACAATGGTCTAAAATTATAAACTCGAGCAGGTACATTCATCAATGATGCTAGAGCTCTCGAAATTCTACTGTTTTTTTCTATGCCCCCAAGATCACAAACATCCTATCCCAAAGACGATACTCGTAAATTAATAATTACAAAATATGATAATAACTTTTTAAAATGAAATTCCCTATCAATATGATAACTTATCTTTTGAGCTAATCACGTACGACGTGGAGCTTTTTCTTTATAAATAGATAGTTATTATTCTTCTTTTTTTTTATTTTTATATGTAGCTGAAAATTTGGTATTTCTTTAGATTGTGCCACATTCACCATATACTCTTTTTGGGATAAATAATAACATTAAAATATTTGCAAACTTAATTTTTGTGTCCGGATGTTTGACACTTCTTCATTTGGATTCATTAACTAATACATTTAAGGTTTCGAGGTCTGTATTTTGTAGTCAGAAATATTGTTTTCCTCTTTTCCATTAATTGCTAACATGAACACATTTTAATGAAACAAAATCTCTCTATTCATTATATTTTTTTTATATAATTGCATTTTTTCACAATAAAGTTTTCTAATAATAAAATAAATCATAATAAATGCTTACGGGAGTTACGTCTCATTATCATAAAATATTTTTTGATTTCTTGTTAAAATATTCTTTTTGAAAAGTTATCTCAATTCATAGCTATTTTCTTAATTATAGTTATAGACAACAAAATTCGTGAAAGCATACTTATAAAAATCATATATGTGTGACTGTGTGCATGTATCTTCTCATGTTATAATGCACATTCATGCATATATGTATGTAGTGGTTCGTACCATGGAATAAGTTCATTGAAATAATATTCCCAAGTCAGAATTCTTTCAAAAATTTAACGATTAAACAAACATATATAGGCTCATCTACGTTCATGTATGTCTACGTATGTGCATGTGTGTATTGCATATTACGCATATAAATACGTATACATGCATATCGAGCTTTACAAGTTATATCCAACAATCTAAATGGACACGTCTTGTGTTGGCGTGTTCACTTTCCACTCTCCGAGTTATAGGTTTCAAAATGATAAAATTTTATTTTCGGTTAATCGATAGAATGTTACAGTTTTGTGTCACTCACAACTCACAAGTCACAATTTGGTCAATTAATGGTCTTTAATTTAATCAATAGAATGTTACATTAGAAGCCTCAAACTTTCACGGTTCTTTCGATAGAATGTGCACATTCTCTACGGCAATTAAGAAAGCAGAACAACCCATCTTAAAACAGAAAAAAAGAGTATAACAACCCATAATCATTGTTAAATTGTTATATCAATATTTTTATGAACAAAATCAAACCATAGTTATATTAAAGGTTTGTTAGAAAGATAAACAATATTGGAAGATAAGTTAACTTCAGTTAGGAGGTTTTATTGGTTTATAATTTTTACAATTTTTTTTGATAACTTTAGTAATATCATAGAAGATAAATAAATTAATGAAAGATTCTAAACTATTGGTAGAGAGTTTTTATAATATTATTGATTAATTTTTTACAATTTTGTAAACTTTTTTTAACAATCTCTATTTTGATATTGGTCGACAAATGTCCATGTCTACATAAACCAATAACACAATAATTTAATTGATTAACAATCATACATTTTTTTGTTTCAATTAAATAACAATGACTTTATAAAAGTATGAATCCAATAACTTTAGTTTTATAAAGATTTTAGATAATTTTTAAAAAGTTTTAAACTGTTAACACCAAACCTTAATAAACTTTAAAATTTTTTTGATTAAGTAACAACAAATTTTACGTAATATTTTAAGTCATTAAAAATTTATTTAGATCATAAACAAAAGAGGTGTAGATTTGAGTATGAAACAAGTACATATTGGTCCAAATAAACTAGATTTTGTTTTTGCCAGGAAACCAATGCAACATATAAGTATTTGTTCTTCAGTATATATATGGAAGATATATATTTATATAAATAGTATATTTAAATGGGATTAGTCTTATTTAAGAAGAAATATTCATATTCTGCGTGATTAAGCACATGGGACATTCTGTGTTTGCACAAACTCACAAGGGAGAAAGATGGGCTTTAATTACATTCATTTATTAATTGCAAATGTTGGTCAAATAATTAATGTACTACGCAACAAAGCTAGAGAGCAAAGAGATCGATGAACTGATATAATTATTATTATTAAGACAGAGAAGTACTTAAACAGGTATAATTATCTTTGTTTGTTCTTAATAAAGTAAATCGAAGTCATAAAATATGAATTTTCACATTCTTCTGTATAATAAATACATATTGGTATACGTCTTTGTCATTTCTCCCTTTACACCTCAATCCGCATATACCACATAATTTTAACGAATTGTAGTTTACATTTTTTTGTGTAAAGCAAAATAAAACTCGCTGAATTGTAAGTTATTATATTTTCTATACAATGACTATAACTTTAAAATGTAACTAAATTATTTAAACTGAAAATAGAGCATTACACTTCCACAACTTCTTAGGATATTCTTCCACCTAATAATCTGGTGATCATATTTTAAAAATAAAATATCAATGTCTCAATGTCTAATGCAAGCAAGGATGAGAACTGAGACTTGAGAGTGGACTTTCTTTCTTCCATCAATTGGAAACTGAATTTGTTTTTTTTTAGATCTCTTCGATTATCTCTTCTTGAACTTCCGCTGTCATTGTCAACTAAAAATCTACAGTTGTTTGAAAAAAAAAAACTATTCTGTTTAACTTTAATCTCGACTGCAATTACCATTCAATTACCATAAATCGACTTATAATTTATTAGTGTGAATGTCTTAAAATGGTAAATCCGTAAATGGTACGTACTCCCACATTTATTTTTTCTTTACTCCCACAGTTATTCTTATTCGGTTAATTATATTCAGACAGAACTTGATACTTTTTTTTACCACATTAATACTCCATACAAAAAGTATTCATCTGACCAGTTTGTACTTTCGATACCATCTGAAAGAATACTTTATTGTAGTAAATTTTTGGAAAATTCCAACGGAGAAATCAATGAGATTGGTCTCAAACGATTATCTTAAAATGGAATATATTTTCAATTATTACCATTAACCAAAATCAAAATTATTTTAAATGATAAAACTCCAATTATCAAAAGAAGTTTTCAGTTTTGTGTGCTCGAATCACAGGCGTGAGATGAAACCGTCCCCTGTTATAACACAACACAACCAAACCTCTCACTCATCTTTCATAATATCCTCTTATTGGTTACATAGAGATTACAAACCATAATAGTTACGCTAATCACTCCCTTTATTCGCAGTATTCGATTGAATCCAATACAAACATGACATGATTGATTTTGATTCTAAGATGAAGAACATAAAAAAAAAGGGAAACTAACCCATAGAGTAAGAAGGTGTAGGCAAGTTAATGACAGTGGTCTTCACTTTAGTCATCAAATTGATGCTATTTGTCACACCTTGTGACCCTATTCCACTGTCCTTAAGTCCCTGTTTATTCCAATCCAAAACCGAGTTAATCAAACCGGTCATAACGGAGGCAAAAAAGGGTCTAGACATCGATGGTTTACCTGGAAAGGGAAGTGGTCCGGTCCACGAGCTGGCGCAGAGTTGATCTGAACGGTTCCTGTCTCCATTGCATCACTGATCAGTATTGCCTTGTTGATGTCTTTAGTGAATACACATCCCTTCAAATGCAATTATTGTGTTAGCTCTGGTTAAATGCAAACCATATAAACCGGACTAAACCAAATCCATATAGCCAAACCTGAAGGCCAAAGTTGCTTGCATTGCAATGATTAATCCCTTCTTCAACAGAATTGATCCTCAAGACCGGCACAACAGGACCGAATGGTTCCTCCCACGCGATCCTCATGTCCGGTCTAACATTATCCAAAAGCAACGGCCAAATCAAGTTACCCTCTCTTTTATACTCTTGACAAAACGTTGCTCCTTTCTCCTTAGCATCCATCACCAATCCTTCAATGAAATTAGCTGAAGATTCCGACACCACTGCCGTGATATCGGAGTTCTCTTCGGGCGGTCCCACCGTGAGTTTGGCCACTTTAGCTTTCACTTTCTCAACAAGCTCATCCGCTACTGATTCCATCACTAGGACTACCTTAACCGCAGTGCATCTCTGCCCGCTGGTTAAGGTAGATAAAACCGGTTAACACATAATCACAATTGGTTAACTACATTCATTGTAACTAGGCTAGCTATAGCATAATACCTGTAAGAGAATCCTCCTTTGATGATATTGGAAGCAACTAAATCAAGATCAGCATCATCTAGAACAATGCATGCATCTTTACCTCCAAGTTCCATTTGAAGAGGGATCATACCAGCTTTCTTTGAGATTGAGATTCCGGTATCACCACCCGTGAAACTGAAACCGGTTATCAGAAATATTAGCAGTTAAAATGAACATAACCTGTTTTGTTGAATGTGTGTATATATATATACCTAATGCAGTTAACAGCAGGGTGCATAGTGAGGAAATCGCCGATCTCAGATCCTTTTCCGGTGATGCAGCTGATAAGACCTTTTGGGAAACCGGCTAAGTGAAAGCAATGTACCATGTGAAGGCAAGAAACAGCTCCCTAAAGAAACTGACCGTTAAAAAGCATTTTCAAAACATTCATTTTAAAAGAGTGTTAAAAGCTTCTTAGTTACTTGAGTTGGAGGTTTGAGGACAAGGGAGTTTCCGGCGATCAAAGCAGGAGCGATCTTCGATACAGCGAGATTAACTGGATAATTGAATGGAGGAATAGCCAAAACCACACCGAGTGGAATCTTCAGATCAGAAAACAAACACATAATTTGATCAAAACATTTGTTAACAACTTCAACTATTGACGCATACATATGAATCTAAGAGATTATACCTTGGAAGTGAGGCAGTACTTAGTACGGTCATTACCGGGGAAGCTATCGGAGAGAAGAAACTTCCCTTCACCTAAGATCCTAACACCTTCTTCAGCACAATAAGAGATCAAATCTCCAGACCTCACAACCTTTCACCAATATCAAACATTAAAGATCTTGAAAAACACAAAACAAAAAGAGCTTCGTATGAAGTTGATGCATAGAGAGGGATATGGTGAGACCTCAGTAACAGAATCTTTGGCGGGTTTAGCGATTTCTTTAACAAGAGACTCAGCCATGGGAGCTTTGTTGTCCTTAAGGATTGCTGCAGCCTTGTGAAGAAGCTCAGCTCTTTTCCAAAGAGGAGTTTTCGCCCACGATTTCTGAGCTGATTTCGCCAGTTCCATCACCGCGTTCACTTCTTCTTGCGTGCATGCTGTGTTAAACAGAAAAACAGAACATTGTCTTATCTTGAAATCCTCTGTTTTTATCTTCTCTGTTTATCTTCGGAGATTCTTAGGTTGTTATCAAAACTTGTTCAAGTAATCAATCTACCAAAATTCATCAATATTTCTAGTATATATCTCCAAATTTTTGCCAATATCTGAAATCAAGAAAGAATGAAACTTAATGAGATATACCTTGAACCTTGTACTGTGTCTTCCTCGTGGCCGGGTTCATGATGGCAACACTCTTACCTGAGGAAGAAGTTTTCCACTCACCATCAGCGTAGTATTTGTATACTTCTCCATCAAGAATCTCAGCAAACAATCCAGTCCCGGCCATTGATCTCTGAAACAAAACTTAAAGAACACAAAGTTGTGTGTGTTGTGTTGATTTGTGTTCTGTTCACACAATGTTTGAATATATATAGCCAAAGAGACAAAAACAGAGAAGAAGACTAACTCTCTCCTCTGTGTCTCGCTTCTTGAGTGTTGTATAAGAGAGAGAGAGAGAGAGAGGAAGTGATTATTGATAGATTTTTATGGAAGGAGTGGTGAAAGAGCATGAAAGGTAGATAGATAGAGATAAGTGATTGAAGGGTAAAAAGAAAATCTAGAAAAGGATAAAGAGAGGGAGATGAAAAATTGTATGGTGAGAAATGAGAATGAGAATTAGAGAGAGTGAAGAAGAGTTTCTTGGTGTGTGATCGTTTTGTTGGTTATTGAATAGCTATTGGTCCTACATCATTGTTTATTAACGAAGGGACTCATGATAGCCACAACCACAAACATGTCTATGTATTCATCATACACAAACAAACATGCATGTATTTATTTTCCAAGGTCCGGTTGTTATGGAATATTCCAAACAAATTCAAAAAAAAAAACAATTTGGTCATATTATTGAAATTTCAAAAAAAATCTTGAAAAGTTTTAAACATTTTAATCCATCTTCTATAACATTAAATAATCAAGTGATATTATTCATGAATTTTACAACAATTATATGTAAGCCATTGAAAAAGATGATATGTAATTTGCATAGCAGACATATTCTCAAGTGGAACTACAACTCTATAACATGATCAAAAAGAAAAACAAGTTAGAGATTTCATCAACTGAAACAAGAATAATCAAATGTTTATAAACCAAAAAAAAAGTAAGCAGAAACAACATATTTAAAGTATACCAAGATTTTTTGAGAAGATGAAGATGTTTAGGTTGCATTACAAAATTAACATCTCAAAATAACAAAAAACGCTATGGAGTGAAATCACATTGTTTGAATGTTGGATGTGTAAGTATTATTAAAAAACTATAATATTTTCATATAGAAAGTTTTAACATAGATGTTAATTTTGCATAGTGAAATCACAAACATATATTTTTGCATATGAGATACAACATAGATGTTAGTCAAATTATCAAAATTTAGATTTATCTTTAATTGTTGTTATTAGAACAGTTTGGGCTCTATATGATAAGAGTTTTACCTTTAACATAATAACTAGTTGAGATATAAACACAATAAGAGATAAGTGGTGGCCTTCAATACAAATAGTTCTTCTTTTTGTGATTGATGACATATATAACAATAAAAACAATATACTATGTTAGTAATGTCGAAAATATATAAGATTTGATTAATTTATAAAGTTACTAATTGATTCAAAAATAGTAATTTAAGACCAAAATATATTAATCTATCAAAATACTAATTACGGAGTATTGTTGTAGATGTTTTACTATACTCTTAACCACAATACTATTATCATTCAAACTGAATAACAAAGATGCTACGATACTATGATAAACAAGGAAATTGAATAAAGCCAAAAGCGGTTTTGGAACTAGACGTAGTTATCTTGGTTCAAGGCCTTACACGTTTTGTTTGTCTCTGTAAGTTTATTCTGATGTCGTGTAACATAACTAAATTTTAAGTAAACTAAAATTTTACCTCATTTGTTCCTTACAAAGTTATGGAAAATTTAAACGACGGTTAGAAGCTTTTGTACAGAGTTCGTTATCTTCTTTGGGACAATAAAAGACGATAAGATTTTTTTATTTTTTTTTAAGAAAACATTTTTCTCTTTTGTGATTTTAATCTTTTGAAATGCATGTTAACACTTGATTTAATTCATAAGTTAACTGCTGATTAACTCTTAATTACTCTTGATTAGATCTTACAAAGTGATAAAATATTAATTTTTGCATATCCTATTAAGAAAATAAAAATTATATTCAACAAAGAGTTATTTAGGTGGCATAGAAAATATATTTCAAATTCAGAGTGTCATAATAGAATTTCATGTTATAAACTGTGATGGTTTGAGACATTTAGTATTCATCATATAGATCCTACTAAGATATTCGAAGATGTGATAATATTTGTCAAATACATTTCAATTCAGTTGAGAAACTAACGGCTACACAAAATTTGTAATGGATCTACAACAAATACATCCACTGATCATAACTAAAATTTTCGCCAAAAAAGCTAAGTCATGGGTAATTGAGTAGGTGAAGAGATGGGAAGAAAAGTAGATGCGAAATCTCATCACATAATAATTCTTGGTAGTTAAGAAGATCGAGGAACCACAAGAGTTCGGATAAAGGACGAAAAAAAAAACTTGCAAAGTGATCAATTTTTAGGACCACAAAAACCATACCATAACATCAATATCCCCACCAATTGGGGTATCAATCAATCACTCTTCCATTAATCTTGCGAACAAACCATAGCCTTGGAAATCTTTAGTTCATTTTGAGAGTGACTATTGTAAAATATATATCGTTTGGCTTACAAGTTGTTAGGTGAATTAGAATTGATGCATTGTCGTAAAAACATATCATGTAAAGCTTTTTCCAACTCGTAAAATAAATAGTAAGTTAAAAACTAAACCAAATCATGTTAGTAATATTAGAGTATTAGACCATAAGTTCACTAGTTCATGATTCACATTTTGCAGTATGTAAAGGTTATAAATTCTGAAATGAGTCCCTCCAATGCATTCACATTTCCCTTTTTCTTTGTTCTTTATATTTTGCTTTAAGAAATAAAAAAAAAAGTTTTCTTCTTTCTTGTTTTTGCCGGAATGAGTCATTGACATGTCATGATCATTATCATGTATTTACGAAAAAAGAAGTAATAATCATGGGCTTGCACTATCTATATCCACTCGTCTCTATCGGCAGGCCTCGTCATATCACGTGTCTATGAACCTCTTTTCTTCTCCGACTATCTTCTTCTCTTATGTTTCAACTACCAAGAAGTTCTTCTGGACCTAACACTATCACATCTCTTTAGAAGAAAAACTAGCAAGAAGTTCTTTGATTATGGTAATCTAAGAAGAAAACATTTATTTTTAGTACTTATAAAAGAAGATTAAAATTGATGGACTCTTTGCAAATGCACTCCCAAGTCGCAACACATGTATTTGAGCCGGACATGGTATAAAATAAATATGTACATGTTTTCATGATCTTTGTTGATTTAACTACTTTTCAAGCAGCATTCTACCATACATGGAAGCAAAGAATTAATGCGGTCACAACCAGCAATCTATTCACTCTTCCACCGTCTTCAAGAAATCCACAACACAATCACCGCAAGAAGACATAAAAAATCTCTCAAGCAACCTTATGCAACTCTGGTTAATCTGAACTCACATCGAGTAACGTTTCTACTATGGATTCCTTGTTTATCTGTTTTTGCCTAGGATTCAAAGCCATAGGCTCTTATTTTGTAAAGCAAAACCTATTGATTTTATAGAGATACTAAACTCATAGCATAAAACAAAACCCAACTATTTTTCAATTCTAGTTTTAGTTTATGTATTGAAGTTAATTACTGTTGTGCACAAAAAAAAAAAGAAGTTAATTACTAATCAATCCGGTTTATTCCGGTTCATCCCGGTCTGCTCACGGGTAAGTAAATGCATCTTCTTTGTTTCTTTTAGAAGCGCTGTGACTTGGACTTTGCATAGACTCTCTGAATCGTCTCGGTTCTCTCATTAGTTTAAGTATGAGGCTTTGCTCCCAGAAGTGCCAATGGTCTAGCCGTTCTCACTTTCCGGTGGAAGCGAAGCCAATGATCTCAAACTATCTCATCAAACGAGTCACATTCGCGCAATGATGATCTCTTTAGCGCTCTTTCTATCATTTTCCCCTGTTTTTGTCTGCTCCTTCTTCTTCTTCTTCTTCTTTGAGGCTATTTGATGATACATTCGAAGTCAACTGAACAGAAGTTGATGTCGCTCTGTTTTTTGGCGGGGCTACAAAATTTGTACACATTGAAGAGAGGTCTTCTCTTCTTTGCTACCTTTTTTTGTTAGCAGCCATGGCTGAGTGAATATTCTTCCACCTGTCTGAGAGAAGGGTATTCTGATTTGCTCAATAATACTTATATGTTTTTAATTTTGATTAATTCTGTTCAATTGGTAGTCTGAGTGATGAAATTAGATAGATCTCAGAGCAGCAACAGAAGCAGTATCTGAGAAAAGGTCTAGTCTTTGTATTAGTTGAAACTTGTAAACCATATTCTTTCTTCTTAGCTACTACCTTTTCAATGACATGCTTCTGAATGGTTATTACAGCAATAAGGATACATCAGTGTTTTGCTTGAAAAGTAAATTGTGGGCCTAAAACCATTTTTAAAGAATGAATGAAACAATTATGAAAGTGGTCAACTTTGGGAACAAAGTTTGTGCCTTTGTGGTGCTCTATTCAGCTTTCTCTAAGTTTGTGACAACAAACTGATGTGAGTTGTATCTTGTTTTTGTTCAAGATTGTGACTTTTGTGGTGGGATTATTTCAATTTATCAGTTTAGCCTACCTAGGTTCTGTTGAGTGGAATTATTGGTTCTCAGATCTCAATTAATTTGAGAACTCTTATCAGAAACTATTCCAAGATAAGAAGGTGTTTTTTTTCTCTATCTCATAGCCTCATTGGTATAGACCTTTTTGTGTTTTGGCAGTATTGTTTTGGGAGAAACCAACTGGATTTTAACGAAATATTGTTAAACCAAAGGTTTGTTTTCTTGGAGATTGAGCTTAGCTTTGTTTGGATCATTCGGCCACTTGTGTGAGAGTTTGATTGATGGTTAGTCTTTTTTATATCATCATCATGCTTTGATAGTTGAGAGAGAGGAAGAGGCAGAATCATCACAAGTTCTGATAAAGGACAAAACCTTTTCTGATGCAACTCACGTTTTCACTTCACAAGCTCCAAAAGAGTTTACTTGGGAAAACAAAAGTTTGACGAATGCAAAACCAATTTTGTTAGCATAAGACCAAACCTACTTCTTCGTCTGCCTCTTTGCCTGTATTTGAGTTGTTCTTGTTTTGAGAGAAAGGGTGAGAAAATGTCTGCCTGTTTGTGTCTTGTTTTCCTGTTCTTCTCTATTGTTGCAGAAGCAACGTATTCTCCAGGAGGTTTCCACCATCTTTCTTCTCTAAGACTAAAGAAGAAGGTGTCCAAGTCAAAACATGAGTTACCTTTTGAAACTCGTTACTTCCCTCAAAATCTTGACCACTTCAGTTTCACACCAGACAGCTACAAAGTCTTCCACCAGAAGTACCTCATCAACAACCGTTTCTGGCGAAAAGGTGGTCCCATCTTTGTTTACACTGGAAATGAAGGAGACATCGACTGGTTTGCTTCCAACACCGGTTTCATGCTGGATATTGCTCCCAAGTTCCGGGCTCTTCTTGTTTTCATTGAAGTATGAGCTTTTGCAAACCACTTAACCTCATCTGTAGTTTGAAGAAAGAGACTCCAAATGTTTATAATGGTGTTTTGTCTGCTTGTTGCAGCACCGGTTCTATGGAGAATCAACGCCATTTGGGAAGAAGTCGCATAAGTCAGCTGAGACATTGGGTTACCTAAACTCTCAGCAAGCGTTGGCTGATTATGCAATCCTGATAAGAAGCTTGAAGCAGAATCTATCGTCTGAGGCATCGCCTGTGGTTGTCTTTGGTGGCTCTTATGGTGGAAGTAAGCTCACACCCACCACTTTCAGTGCTATAATCAATTGATGAGACCTCATTATTACTCATCATTTCTCATAAACTATGTTATGTTGTGTGTCACGTCTTGTGACAGTGCTTGCAGCGTGGTTCAGACTCAAGTATCCCCACATAACAATCGGTGCATTGGCATCCTCCGCTCCAATACTTCATTTCGATAACATTGTACCATTGACAAGCTTCTATGATGCCATTTCTCAGGATTTTAAGGTGCTGTATGCTCTGTTTCCCGCAATTTTCATACAAAAGTGGCATTCCAATGAACTTTTGTTATAAGCAGGATGCAAGTATTAATTGTTTCAAAGTCATCAAGAGAAGCTGGGAAGAGCTAGAGGCAGTTTCAACTATGAAAAATGGCTTGCAAGAACTCAGCAAAAAGTTCCGAACTTGCAAGTAAAATATGCTTTAAATCCATTGTTCTTTTCTCTAAGCTCTCCAAACAAAAGCTTAACCGAAACTGTTTTGCTTGAATTTTATAGGGGCCTTCATTCTCAATATTCAGCCAGAGATTGGTTAAGTGGAGCATTTGTTTATACAGCCATGGTTAATTATCCAACTGCAGCTAATTTCATGGCGCCACTGCCTGGTTATCCCGTAGAGCAGGTGAGATATTCATTCGTTAAAGTGTGTCATCGAGTATTTTCTTTTTCCCGACCGTCATTTTCTCTTGCATCAGATGTGCAAGATCATCGACGGGTTCCCTCGAGGATCCAGTAATCTTGACCGTGCCTTTGCTGCTGCAAGCTTATACTACAACTATTCGGGATCAGAAAAATGCTTCGAGATGGAACAACAAACTGATGATCATGGACTTGATGGTTGGCAATATCAGGTAAACTCATTTAGACCGTCATTTAGATATTTGAACATATTCTAATAGATTTGACGATTTGCAGTCGCTAGAGCAAGAAATGGTTTTATGTTATGAAACTTAAAACTTATAAATGACACAAAATGATTATTGAATGGAAACAGGCGTGTACAGAGATGGTGATGCCAATGAGCTGCTCGAACCAGAGCATGCTCCCTCCGTACGAAAATGACTCTGAGGCATTCCAAGAACAATGCATGACTAGATACGGAGTCAAGCCTCGACCCCATTGGATCACCACAGAATTTGGTGGAATGGTCAGTTTTTTTCTTCCCCTCCATTGGATCAGTTTCTTCGGCTGTAAGATTCAATATCCTGCTCTTTGGTCATCTTTTGCAGAGGATAGAGACAGTACTGAAGAGATTTGGAAGCAACATCATATTCTCCAATGGAATGCAGGACCCTTGGAGCCGTGGAGGGTAAGTGGTACTACACAGTACTATTCGGTTTTGGTTCTTAAACAGATGGATTATTTTCATCAAATTTTCAGGGTTCTGAAGAACATTTCAAGTAGCATCGTTGCGCTTGTGACCAAGAAAGGTAAACACTTCTGTTATGTTTATGAATGTTGGGGAAAGTTAGACAGAGATAGATTTGAGTGAAAAATCGAAACCTAACATTGTTTTGTGTGGAACAGGAGCTCACCATGCAGATCTCAGGGCTGCTACAAAAGATGACCCAGAGTGGCTGAAAGAGCAGAGGAGGCAAGAGGTTGCCATTATAGAGAAATGGATCAGTGAGTATTACAGAGATTTAAGAGAAGAGCAATAGAGGAGCCAAACAAAAGTTTATTGCACTAAAAATCAACAAATAAAGAAACTAGGTGTTTTTGATTCGGTTCGTGTAACAAAGTAAAAGCTTCACCAGGAATTTGTATTCCCTCAAACAAAATAATCTGATGTTTGTTTCTCTATGGAGTGAATTCTGTAACTAATATCTGATTATATCGTGGCATTCATGAAAATGTTATGGAACAAAGAGGGTATCATCGCAAATAGTCAAAAATGTCACGCGTATTTAAACCCTAATTAGACACCGAGAACATAAGTAACGTACGACACATTCTTCATGAAACAAATGCGAATTCAATTAGATTCCTATTCTTCTTCTTCGCTCTCTTGGTCCAAATCTGTTGTCGAGGTAGGAGAGTTACAAGTCCCGAAAGTGTATCCCTTCTGTGTCAACTTGACGGAGACCATCATGAATAAAGGTTCTTGTGGCAAGTCAGATTTTTGACTTCTTATCCCGTTTGGCTTGGACAATCTGATCAGCTATATGTTCGGACAAGACATGATCGTGGAATTGGCTTAGGAGAAGTTGATAGACGTAGTTTGGTTCGAAGTTTCTGAAGTCTAGAAAGATTAGTGGGTCGGGACCTCGAGAAGGATTCTGGTAAGATCCGAGACTCGTGACGCTACCATCCCTGTCGTTTATGATAAATTCCTCGAAGTCTCTGTCTCGACTGATCATTACCGAGTTTAAGAAACCTGACGATGATGGAGTACGAGACCAAGCGGTTACATGAACATCGAGTTTCATTAATTCAGTATCCATTGTCGAATTTTTATTCGACAAAATCAGAGAGAAAATATGATTCGTGGAGAATTAAAGTGTAATGTTATGTTTTTATAAGCATAGATCTGATTATAATTTGTTCTAACTTCTAACGCGTTTATGGAATTTCCTTTTTTGTCTCCATTTTTTTTCTTTTTTCGTTCTTATTTTCTTTTTGTTTAAATTGTTTAATATTATTTGCGGGTTTACGATGTGTTTATAGATAAGATATTTTATAAAACAAAGAAAAAAAGAAAATCTTTCTAAAAACTGTAATTAATATTTGCTATAATACAATAAAAAGTAAAGTTTGGTAGTGGATCATGCTGAAATTTAACCTTGAAATAACTAAGTTAATGAAATTTGATCATTTTATAAAAAGTTAAACTAAATTTTAGGATTTAAGTGTTTTTTCGAAAGTTCATAATTTTTTCGTTCAAAATTTAAAAGTTTTTTTTTTTTTTGGTTCAGACTATGAATGATCATTTGATCGATAACTT
>Ga0041059_1000424_pt1 | contig 31394 bp, 25 predicted proteins | sample AraColnosormetaG_FD_56232 | JGI IMG/M metagenome (GOLD analysis project Ga0041059, IMG submission 56232) | Arabidopsis roots microbial communities from North Carolina, USA - Col MF nosort | ecosystem: Host-associated > Plants > Roots > Unclassified | place: USA: North Carolina | collected...
GTCAGTGACATGACATTGTAAATAAGTTCAAATACAAAATTTATTTATTTAAACAAAAAACGTTTAGTAAGAATAATATTTATTTAACAAAAACTTTATTTTAAAATATTGTTAACAAATATGTTTATGCTAATTTTAAGGGATTGATTTGAAGTTTGTTGGGATGAAATTTGATTGATAATGTGATTGACAATTTAAATCAAAAATTGAAAGTAAAATTAATTATTTTGGAAAAAAAGATTTAATGCTAATGGCATTAGATTGTAAATAAGTGTAAGTCCATGATTTATTTGCTAAAATGGCTGCAAAAATGTATATATAGATTTATCAGATTTTTTATTAAAGATATAACTGAATTATGAATAAATATACATATTTTTCAAACGATATTTATTTTGAAAAGAAGAACAAATAAGTTTATTTTAGTTGTGTATAATAATTAAATTTATTTTGAAACCTCTCATCACATGCCATTAAATGTCGGCTTGTAATAGCTATAGCTTAATCTTTCACTGTTTGCACATGTTATCAACTAAGCTTCATTTATTTTTCCTAAAAGAAAAAGAGAGAAAAGTTACACAAGGTATGGATTATTAAAGACAAGTATAAACTTAAAGAAACTCTTCGATTATTAAATCATAGTTATGAAAATTTCCATTGTGTACTTTTGAGTAAGTGATCCAAATACTGTAGATTCTGTAGACTGTAGTTCTTGATTAATAAAGAGAGTGAAATATGAAACAGTGTGCCTCTAACACTACCTGTCGGTATCCATACTTTGCACACTTTTAAATACGAACAAAAAATGCCACCAAAGTTTTCTTTCTTGTTGTTGTTGGGCCCAATCGTAATGATGAACCATCATGAAAACTCGGAAACCAAATTAACATTTAGAAGTTCTCAATAATTAGAACTCTCAATAATTATCATCTTCAACAACCTCTCTCTCTGCTTGGTCCCAAACGTCTGTTTCTTTTATTTTTAAATCTTTCTTAACATTAGCATAAATAGTAACTATAGCCTACCACCATAATTAAAGTATTGAAAGTTGTCTTTTTAACGATTACAACGATTACAAAAAGAAGAAAAGAAAAAGAAAAAGAAGAAGAGGACAATCGTTTTCGCGAGATGATATAGCAATGGGCTTATAACGAGGTCAAGCAAAAGCCTACTAAACAAAAAGTAAAGGTAGTTCAATGGGCTTATAACGGGCCTTTTTTGTGTCTAGGATATCAGCTGGAAAAAAAAAAAACAATCCATTTAAACAAAAAGTATCACTGAATAAAATAGTGTAGTTTTCGGATCGATTAGTTTGGTTCTATCTGAACGGATTAATTTGGGATCAAAGATAGGCTAACTATAACAAAATAAGTTTAAAAAATAATTTTGAGTAGTAATCTTATTATGAAATGAACAAGACTACTTTCGATAAATAGACTACTGTTTAAAATATTTTACAAAATACATGTGCCCATCTGAGTTTCAGATAAGGTTATACATAGTTACATACACCTGAACCTCAAATCTATGAGACATTGCATAGTGAGATTGGTGAAGTTACTTGTAGACTCTAAATACCTTCACCAAATCTCACTAGGCAATAAATAAACCATCGAAAATGATGATAATTATAGGGAACAAGGGTTACGTATCCTTCACCATTAAAATACTCAAAACGTCTCTACAACACTATCACAAACTACAAAAGACAATACGAAACAAACTTATGTGGATAGTTTCACACAACAGTTCCAAACACACAGACAACACTTGTCTCCTTATCTAACAAAACAACCAAAGATAGTAGAGAGACAAAGAAACTAAGAAGCAGCATCAAAAGCAGAGGAGCAGTAGCTTCTCCAGGTCTCTGTTACAAAATCAAAAACTTGTATAAGTTACACATTCAGATTCCTAAACTGGAAGAGCTAAGGAGAGCTTCAGATTTACCTGGTAAGCAGATTAGGCATGATCACAAAACTCCAACGTGACAAAGGTGTTCTAGGTAAGAACCTGAGGAATGTCTTTTCTTCACAAGAAGTGGATTAATGTTGAGACTGAAATGGCTTGAATCTGGATGAACCTTTACCAGCAGAGATAGTCTAAGACTCTAAGAGGGTCAGTAAAACTTCCTCTTCCCTTTTTCCATTTCAAAAAAACAGGAAGCGAGGCGAAGAGGAAGATCACTTAGCAGGAGAGTAGTTAGATTTACATCATTTAAGGCTTGACAGAAATGAATAAGAAGGAAGAGAAGAAGACTTAAAAAAGAGAGTTAAAGATAAAGATATGGACAGAGAGGGAGATACAAGACAACAGTAAGACTAAGAACCCGAAAAGACGAAACTTGGAAGAATGAAACAGAAACCCAGTATGATCAAAGGCTCTACTACATATACAAGCTAGCTAGATGCTATCTAACCCACTTAAGATAAAGAAGCCAAAAGGAAAAGACGACTCTAAGAAGAAACTATACAAAGGGCAAAGAGGAAACGCTAATGTTCAAGTATCACCATACGAACTTAGCATTCACCCAGGGTATATGTTAGACTGGTAATTTTTTGGCCATCCTATATGCTACACCAAGAATCAAGTCTTCTCTTTTACGCGACATGAATCTGCTTCCTGAATGTTTCTACCCACTATAACCAGCTATTCCATCATTAATAACACACCACCATTACTTGAATGTTTCTACTCGCTATAACCAGCTGTTCCACCACTAATAACACCCCAATCTGCACCAGGAGATCCAGTAACTGCTGACAAACTCCGAGTCAAGACTGCTTACGTATTCCTTTACCATCACCATTAAAAGCTAAGAAACAAACTCAAACCAGCTTGGTGACTAACACCTTATTTCTATGTGCATAAAACTAAAACTAACCCCGTTCCCCCTAAAGGCTCCTGATCTTCATTCATCTGCAGTCTCAAGCTCAAGATTGAGCATGCGACGCAGTGTCATAGTGGCAGAGACAGTACTACGAAAAGGATTGTCACCAGATGAGGTTGGAGAAACTGGTGCAGACTTAGCAACTTCACGAATATCAACAGCAGAGTCAGGAGCAGGAAAGGTCAAAGATACCGTCCTCTTTTGCTGGAGAGAAAACTTAGGAATCGGCACAGAAGCAGGTGGAGGTGAGTTAGAGTAAGTAGGTCCTGCCCATAGCTCAGAATAAGAAAGGCTTCTCCTTTTGTCAACAAACTCACTAGAACACCTACGGATCTGAGAACCTCTGCAATTAGCAATTGGAATGGGACTGGTTCTACCACTGTCAACAGATGGATGATGAAAAACCGGTAAAACGGACTTAGGAGAACGAGGAGACTGAACTTGAGAAAGAGCTCCTTTGGTTAAAGGTGTTGAAGAAGTTCTCTTAGGTCTTGGAAGCAAACCCACACCAGATTGAAAAGTTCTGCAATTGATCTGCCTAAAAGTTTTGGAAGGAGCTGATCTAAAACGATCATGTCCAAGAGATTTCTTCCCATAATATTGATCCCTATGTTCCACAGCTACAATAAGCGTTTCCATTTCGAGATACTGTCAACAGTAAGAAGCTTTCACTACAACAACACACACCTAGTCGCTTAACTAACGCAAGAACACTTTGTGTATCTGATCAAAATCAAAATCTTTTCACTCCTTTCTCAATCAAAGCTTGATTCAAAGGGAAAGCCTTGTTGATAAACCAGTAAGCGTCTCTGAAGCTCACAGGATCCGAAACCCAGCTCGTCTCGAAAAGCTGAAACAAACAATTGCAAGCCAGAGAAATGGGGGAAAACCAAGTAAATCATCACATACAAAGAAACAAAGCGAAATGAAAAGATCAGATCCTGAAAAAAGGAACATATAAGACAGCTTCCATAGAGAAATTCACCTTTAAAAAGAGGTCCTTTTGATAGTGATTGGTGAAGAATCTAAAGACGATTCGCTTCAGATCATACAGAGAGAGAAAGAGGAAGCTCTAGAAATGATTTTTATCTTCACTAGCGGATGAGTGATGTGTAAAAGAATATCTTCTAGGGTTTTTAAGCCTCCATGGAAATGAAGATCCTACGGATCTGAGAAATGAGCTTGATAGAGACGAAGGAGAGAGAGAGAACAGAGCAGTTGTCTTTAAGTAGGCACAGTTACTTCATGAGTCTGCTGAATTGAAATTACATTAATACCCTTTACTATATTCAGTTACCATTTTGTCCTTCACGTTCTTTACTTGAGCAGAGTAATAATAATTAAACTATTTTATAAACAAAGCAATTAAGGATCACTTAAGCGTCTTGCTCATAAATTAATTTAATTATCATTCGTTTCGTGCATGAGAAGAGGACCTTTACATGACATTTCTTTGATAATTTTTTTGTTTTTAAATACTATTTTTAAGCTTTGAATAGTAATACGAAAATGCTAATCTCCTCTAAATTGAACAGATGTCGTTTTCTTTGTCATTCAATTCTTAACCAAAATCATTTTGCTTCTTTGAATGATTTATATGTTATTATTTATGAAACGAATAATAGATTATGGACTAGGTACTTGGTAGGGTCTTCTATTGAGATAGTGCATTTATTGAGAACAGATTCAGACATTGTATAGTTCCACAAAAGTGGAATCATAAACTATAATTGGAACCCTTGCAGGTAATTTACCAATAATATGATCTGCCTGCAAATTCGGATATTATTGCAAATTTTATCTGCCTCCAAATTCCGAAATTATTGCACTTCACAATTATAGAGATCCCCAATAATATATATAAGTACTTGTTTTGTTTCACAGTTCTAAAAATAGAATGATGATAATAATGGTGACAATGATAACATTGATGATGATATGACTGGATTCTTAACAGACAAACGCAATGATATGAATACAGAGGGAGGAATGCATAATCTGTGAAGCTCATTAAAGGACATTATTCGAAAATACAGTGGTGGGCTCAAAGCGGATATCCTAAATAATTGATTGTTCTACAATCTCAGAACTAAGTGAATGCCCTGCAAAATTCAATCATCGAACATGACCTAAGGTAAATGCACAAGAACGGTTGCAGATCCTCAGTGTCAGAATCTATTATCTTTGACACACAAACACAATCATGTGATACATAGCAGATTAACGCATAAACTATGAAGCTCATTAACGGATACATAGCAGATTAAAGCATAAACTACGAAGCTCATTAACGGGCAAGTAGCAAACAGCAGTATCTATGATGCAAATAAGGAACATTCAACAAGATAAAGCATAAGATGAGTACCCACATAACAGAAGCAGGAAGCCAAGCAAAATCAATCATCATCTTCTTCAGTCTTTCCAGCACCGAAAGGGTCATGATTTGGCCCCACCTCTTCTCCCATATGGCGCTGCACAAGCCGCTGCAGATCAGACATAACCTTAGCCTCGCGCTTCGCCTTCTCCTCGTAGTTAAACATGGCCAATGCCCGTTTGTCTTCAGCACTGTAAACCTGGTTTTCTTTTCTAATACGAATAGCATTCATCCTTTGATGCCTACTTCCACTCATCACATAACCAAGATCCTCAAACTTCTGAATCTCTTCAGCGTTAAGACCCACTTCTCCTCTACGTGGGATACGTTTACCTTGCTGAACATACTGTGCAATGGCGTCTCCTTCACCGGGTCTTAAAGCACCACCATAACTGATGTGACCTTCAGCTTTAGGTAATGGCATTGGACCAACATCACCTTCTTCTTCCTCTTCATCAACAGCTGAAGATTTCTTCTTTAATTCAATCATCTCTTTGAACTTCTTCAACTCTTCTTCATCAAGTTCTAGCTCAGTGTTCTTCACCGTTTCGTCTACTTGCATCTTCGAATCTTCCTCAGTACCATCGCTGTCACTCCCTGACTTCGTCTTCTCTCCCTTGCTTCGTTTTGAACTAGAATCCGAAGATTTCTTCCGCCTCTTGCTCTTTGACTTGGTATCTTCTTCCTCCCCAGACGAAGAAGCACTAATCTCAGCTTTACTATCTTCATCGCTGCTCTCATCAGAGTCACTGTATTTCGTCTTTCTCCTATGACTTCGCTTTTTCCTAAAACTACGGCTGCTTCTACTCTTCTTCCTCTTAGAAGAACTCTTCCTCCTTCGTCTCCTATCTTCCTCTTCCGAATCACTCTCACTCCCTTCGGATTCACTATCGCTGTCATAAGATCTCTTTCTCCTGCGCTTAGACCTCGAGCTCTTACTCTTCCTCTTCCTAGATCTCAAACCATCAGATTCAGATTCCGAGTCAGATTTACCTTTCCTTTCTTTCCCTTTCGAATTATCATCTCTTTCGCCGCCGTTCTTGTCCTGAATCTCGTCGGCGTTCTCATCGGAATCCTCGTTCTGATCTCTAGGTGGACTCGGTGTGTTCTCCCAAAAGCAGAACTTGGCTGATTTCCTCATCTTAAGCCGTTTCTGCCTCCTATACTCTTCGTGACTCAATCCCTTCAATTCTTCATCGGAATCTGAACCAGATCGTCTTCCGTTTCGATAATCTCGATCCAAATAGCCATGATTCTTCCCAAATCTCCTCGGAAGCGAGTTCATCGTCATTCTCGAATCCCTAATTCACTCCGACGACGACAATGAAGAAAACAAAATCTAAGCAGCTGTCTGATAAATTAGGGCTTTGATTCATATACAGTATCTGCGCCTTTTTACTTATTGGGCCCTTAACGAATAGGCCCAATATTTATCATTATTCACCACTGAAAATCATGTTTTGATTTTACACAAAGCACCCCACATTTTAATTAGAGTCAATCGAGTCCTCTATCCTTATCGTCGTCTTCAGATGGCAAGTCTCTCCATGTCCGCCGTGTCTCTGTCGCCGTTTCGGCCTCAAACAGAGAATCTTCTTTCAAAACTCAGTTTCCGAACGAACTTACACTCGTTCAATCTCAAACCAATAAGGATTAGTACGAAAGTTAGAAGTTTTGGTGGGAATCGGAGAGAGCCGAAGGATTCAAGATTTGTCGATGAAAAAGGCGTAGTTGATGACATGGAAGGTTTCTTAGACAATCTCTCTCTCGAATACGACTCTGTTTGGGACACTAAACCCTCTTGGTAAATCTCATTTAAGTTCCCAACAATTTTATTTCAAGTAGTTTGGATTTGGTCCTAAGACTTATGAGGAATCGTATTTGTTGGTTGTGAATATGGGATTATAGCTTAGATAGAGTCTTAAGTTCACTTTTAAGTGGACCAATCCTTAATCTTTATTAGCATTTTCAGTGATTTATGCCTGCCCAAGAACTTTTTTGAATCATATATGAAGCTATATATTTATTGATGCTACTTAAAACAAGACTTACCCCATTACAGTTTCATGATTGTGTGTTGTGGTTTAGAAGATAGAAAGAAAAAGTTTGAATCTTTTGGTTAGGAAGATAGTGAAGAACCAAAATACAGATTATGTAATGGTAATTGGGTTAAGAAGGGTTTAACATTTCGACCTCAGCATCTACAGCTTTGAATATCTATTGATCTGGTGTGTATTTGCAATCAAGAACTTTACGGTTCTTCTTAGACGTTTTCAGGGCCTAGTGTTCTTCCGTATGGTTTTGAATAAGCAACTGGCTATGTTTCTCAGGTGTCAGCCATGGACGATAATGTTAACGGGTCTATCAATAGTGGCATGTAGCTGGGTAATACTACACTCGGTCATAGTTTCATCGCTTGCGGTTGGTGTAATTGGTGCTTGGTGGTACATATTCCTTTATAGCTACCCAAAGGTATGATTTTCCCTTCCATCATCTAACAACCTCTCCTTTTCATTCCCTTACTAAAGAAATGTTCGTAGCTCTAATTTACTAAGTCTAAGTTAAAGTAAAAATCCTGTTTAAACATCTTCAGACAATGCTAGTTTCTATAATCTTAGTGAACAAGACTTTACTTTGGTCTTGTCTTTGAGATTCTGGTGGTTTTTTCGTGTACTTTGGTTCAGTCGTATTCAGAAATGATTGCTGAAAGAAGGAAACGAGTAGCTGATGGTTTTGAAGATATTTACGGCAAAAACAAGCCTTCATAGGATCTTCTCAATGTTCAAAATTACATTCGTTTCTTGCATAAATCTTCCCTTCTGTTGTGTGTATAATATAACCATCATCTATGGATTTATCTCAATTTCATTCACAGATGTTTGGATACATAAATCTTGATTTCAGAGTCCTCTAATGTAGTGGGCATTAAAATCGAATTGAACCGATTATACAAACCGAAATTAACCCAAATATACCGAAACCTCATTACTGAAACCAACCGAATAAAGTGCCTTCGAACTAAATAAACCAAACGAACCGGACCAATTTTAGTTCAACAAAATCGACAAATTCAAATCGAACCGAACCGAGCCGAAGAACCACCAATACGAGAAATGAGGAATGAAGGGTAAAAATGTAATTCCCAAGAGGTCATGGTCAACGGAATGTATATATATGTAACGGTGAGAGATTCATTGAGATCATCTCCACTCTGCTAAATCCGACGAGAGACGACGATGCCAAGCGGTGGTAACGGAACAAGTAACGGAGTCGCTAACGCGAATTCCACCGGTAACGCAGGAACAAGCGGAAACGTTCCGATATATAAGCCATACCGTCACCTGAAAACCCTAGAAGGTCACACGGCGGCGATCTCTTGCGTCAAATTCTCCAACGACGGCAATCTTCTCGCTTCCGCTTCCGTAGACAAAACCATGATCCTCTGGTCAGCAACAAACTACTCTCTCATTCATCGTTACGAAGGTCACTCTAGTGGTATCTCCGATCTAGCTTGGTCTTCTGATTCGCATTACACTTGCTCTGCTTCTGATGATTGTACGCTTCGAATCTGGGACGCTAGATCTCCTTATGAATGTCTTAAGGTTCTTAGAGGTCATACGAATTTCGTCTTCTGTGTTAATTTCAATCCTCCTTCGAATTTGATTGTGTCTGGATCGTTCGATGAGACGATTCGTATTTGGGAGGTTAAGACTGGGAAGTGTGTTAGGATGATTAAAGCTCATTCGATGCCGATTTCGAGTGTGCATTTTAATAGAGATGGATCGTTGATTGTTTCGGCAAGTCATGATGGTTCTTGTAAGATTTGGGATGCTAAAGAAGGAACTTGCTTGAAGACTCTTATTGATGATAAATCTCCGGCTGTTTCTTTCGCTAAGTTCTCGCCCAATGGCAAGTTTATACTCGTTGCTACTCTCGATAGTACTCTCGTAAGTTCAAACTTCTTCTTGGCTTAATAATGAATTGAAGAATGTAGAAATATTTAGGTTTCGAATTTGCATCATGTGTGATTTGGGATATGAACAAGAAGTTAAGAGTTAGTCTTTGATGTTGTTGATCTTGGTAACATTTTGATACAGAACATATATAGTAACTATGAAGAAGAAATAAAGTGTTGAACTTTCGTATAGTCTTGGATGGGTTCTTGCATTTGTGTTATCTTGTCGATCTTGAGATCATATTGATGTAGAAGATGAGACTAAATGGATTGATTTTATCTTTGTGTATTTTAACAGAAGCTGTCGAACTATGCGACGGGGAAGTTTTTGAAAGTGTATACAGGACATACTAACAAAGTGTTCTGTATCACATCGGCGTTTTCTGTAACGAATGGGAAGTACATTGTGAGTGGATCAGAGGATAATTGTGTGTATCTGTGGGATCTTCAAGCGAGAAATATACTGCAGAGACTAGAAGGCCACACAGACGCAGTGATCTCAGTGAGTTGCCATCCGGTTCAGAACGAGATATCTTCATCGGGTAATCATTTGGATAAAACTATCAGGATTTGGAAACAGGATGCTTGAAAAACATGAATATATGTGTATGGAATTAATGGTAACAACAATAGTTGAGATTGTGAATCTGTTTGATCTGAACACACTATTTTGATGTTTCGGAATGGGATGAAATCTCTTGCAAGTTGGTGTTAATATTTATGACAGAGATATCATCTATGTTCTCTCCCCAATATGTGGATGATACTTACTTTAAAACTAAAGCTTTTTAATAAGAGCTACTAAACTAATTAAATCGTCAAACTAAAAACAGATGTGGATATTGTTTTCAAGAAAAGACCATTATCCCAAAACGTAGCTGTTAGATACAGATACTCAGCATGAAGGAAATGATTTGGCCTCTAGGATTAGACAATAATGCAGAAAAGAGATATTTGTGTGGAAGAGTTATACCGAGCCTTAACCCCGAGATCAGAATCCATGAGCTAAAAACTATGTTTTTTACTCGGCATGGTCACTTGGCTTAAAAATGGAGAGAAAATTCAAAAAAAAAATTATGATGCATGTTACAAAACAGAGAAGATCAACCAACAGATGGGATTTTTATGGCTTGCAAGTACTTCTCTAACCTTTTCTCCTCTTGAGGATGAGAGTGAGGAGGGGATTTTCAAAGGTCTAGAGCCTAGAGCGAAGACTGAGCGGAGTGGGTTTATAGTGGACCTTTGTTGAGAAAACTATCAAGAAGTTGGGGTTTGCAGAAAGATGGATCAAATGGAGTTGTTTATGCTTTGTCTCTGATGAATCAAATCCTCTCCAAAATTACCAGTTTGAATCAGGACAAAGGGTGAATCTCTCAAAGTCCATCATCACATTTGAACATTCACTTTCTAAGGATATATAGAAGGATAATTAACGTTTAAGAAGAATTTAACACAACTTTGTTTGGAAACCATGCACACCATCTTTTGCTTACGAGAAGCATTATTAAAGCACAACAAGAAGATGGATATACTGATGAGTGGGCATATATACAGACTCATAGAGTGGTTTGTAGCTAGCTAGAGATTCAAAAGATAATTTTTCATGATGCTAAAACAACCACGACCATATCAGGCTATATAGCCAATCCACGTAATTAGTTTAAAGCATGCATATTATTGAGATATCAAAATGTTTTAAGCCACAGTAAAATAAAGGAAGCCCCACCATGTAAAAGTTTTACCTTGAGAACAGTTATCTAAGAACAGATGCTCTATCAAGCAACAGTTTCTCGCAAGTAACTCTAATATCGGCTCTAACAAAACATTCCTGACAAAGAAAAAAAAGAAGATAATGTTCCCAAAGAATTCAATAGAAGATGCATCTCTATAAAGAAATAAATGGCAAAAAAAAATGGACATTTCATGAAATTTAAACATGCATACAAGGAATATAGCTAATAAGAAAAAGTAGGCACTCTAACTTACACTCCAACAATCTTCAAATCGGTTAGATTCGAGCAGGCTGACAATGGATCCAAAAAGGAATTCATGTTCATGAATCCAAGAGAGTAAATGTGTAGACTTGTCAAAAGATTCCTAGTTGAATGGAGAAGACAAAATACCAAAGAAACATGCTGTAAGAGTTAAAACATAAAAGGCACTAAATATATTGATGATCAAGCCAACAATCTATATATACCCGGTAAGTTTTAGTGGATCAAAACAAGATCTTGTAAACAAAGATCCAAGACCAGGAGGATCACGACCAAGTTTAAGGGCTCTTCTCGCATTATTCCCATAAAGTATTAGTGGAGGAAGACAAGAACTTCTAAACAAACATCCGGGAGCATCAACACGACCAAGTTTAAGGGATCTAAACGCAACCAAACCAATGAGAGATGGTTACATATACTAATTAACAAAGCATTGTCGAAGATATATAAGAAAGTGCAAGCCAATATATGTGAAATAACCTGAGTTGTTTTCCAGAACGATTAAGCAAAGTACGCAAAACGCGGTCATCAACATGTTTAAATGCTTTTGTCAAATCAATATGAAAGTAACATAAAGGGTCCATGGCACAATTATTGAACATTGTGCAGCATGCAGAAGCTTGCATTAGGGATTTTGTATCAACCATCGAAAATACCTGATTATGATGAATCCATGAGACATGTGACTAGGACCAATATAATTAAGAGAAATCTATATTGATTTGTTACCTTAACGGTGAGTTCCGAAGGGAGGAACCAGGAGATGGAATTGTGAAGTGTGGCTCGTTTCTGGGAGCAACGTTTGGTGGATTGGAGAAGAAGCGAGAAGCGCTCGAGAGTACGATCTACGAGTTGGTCTTGGACGGAGACATCACCAGAGGAGAGAAGATGATCAAGTACTCGATCGAAAGAGGAGCTTATGGAGAGAGATGGAGAATCCGGAAATGTAACCAAGGAGGAGATTATTGAATCCAAGTGCCTTTCATTGAATTCTAGAGAATCAGATAGGGGACTAGAGTTAGGGTTTTCGGTGGACAACATTTCAAAGGCTTTTGTTTTGCAATAATCAGATTTTCCAACTATTTTATTTATACTTACCCATTAAAAAAGTGGGGTCCTGTAATAAACTACATAAGATTACTTTCTATGTATGTTCACCAAAAAAAAAGATTTCTTTCTATGTATTATACAAAGTTTCTCAAAATTATGCATAAATTTTTTCAAATTTGGATAGTAATTTTTTATATCCTAATTAATTACTGTCAATCCATATCTATCGTTACAAGATATTTACCCAAATTAAACATGTCCACGAAATCTTTTGATCTGAATTTATAATCAAACTCAAACAATATGATGATTAAGATTAAGAAATAACCTCTTTATGATCACTCTTAAAAGTTAGATCTCTCATTTGATTTTGTTATTGGTAGAAATGTGTTTAGTAGTATTGAGTTTGTCTTGAACAACGTCATTCACTTGATGACAATCTGATTCCATATGTTTAGTTCTCTTACGAAATATCAGATTTGCAGTTATATGGTATTATTGAACATTGAGTAGGATCTTAAGTGGTATATAGAATATGAGCCTCTCCACTCATTGCCAATTGATTTTGAGTGGAGATGCTTATATCTTATATATATCACTTAGATCCTACTCAAGTTTCAATGTGGGACAATATCCCTAATACTTACATTTTCATAAGTGTGAACTTATTTTTTCTGTTAAGCCATCCCAGAGGAGGTTAAAGTCGTCAATCAAATCCTCAAATATTACCAGCTTGAATTAGGACAGAAGGTGAATCTGTCAAAGTCAAGCATCACATTTGGACATTCAATTTCTGAGGATAAGAGAACAGTTCTACTAAGTGGCCTTAAGCCCTCGCCCAACTTACACTCTATGTCTTCTTTTAAGATCTCCACTACCAATTTTCAGAAGATCACTGCTCTGATGGCATAGTTTTGGTGGAGACCTCAAGACATTGGGAAAGGAAAACAATGGAATTTGAGGACAAGATCACTTTAACTAAGGCAGAACATTGTTTTAGGATTTAAAAGGACTTAACAAATCTTTACGTAAAAACAGCAAAATAAATATGTCCACGAAATTTTTTAGTTGAATTTACAACCAAAACCACTAAATTTGATAGTGATTATTATTCAATATTCATCTAGATTTAGCTAAAAAAAACAGATTTGGCTACAATTGTAACAACTGATCTTTCTTCTTTCAGCTTCATTAAAAGTATACCTATCTGGATATGAATTGAAGAATTTAGAAATATTGTTGTAAATAATCATTTAGGTTTTGAATTTGCATCTTGTTTGATTTTGGGATATGAACAAGAAATTAAGAATCAACCTTTCTTCTAGTCTTTGATGGATTCTTGCATTTTGTGTATCTTGAGAACATTTTGATGCATAACAAATATAGAAACTGGGACATGAAAAAGAAATGTGTTTGATGAGTTCATGCATTTGTGTTATTTGTTGATCTTGAGAACATTTGAATCAGAACAAATATATAATATGTGACTAATGGATACTCTTGTAGCTCTTGACTAATGGATTGATTCATCTTTGTATTTGGATCAAGAATTTAACAGAAGTTGTCGAACTATGCGATAATGCGATAGGAGTTTCTAAAAGTGTAAAACCAATGAAAAAAAGAAAGAAACTCTCTGATATCTTTCAAGAAAAAACTATTATCGCCGTCCATTTTACAGACTAGTCACATGCATCTCAACTCTTCCATGGACACAAAATAGTATTGCCACTTTACTGAAAGATGGAGACAAACTATAAAACTCTTTCATGTTGTAAAAAAATAGAGAAGATAAAACAACATAATTCACTACCTCATTGATAAAGATATCAATCTGAAGAGATATAAGAAAGAGGAGACGGGTGTAATGGACTGCAAGTACTTCTCTAACTTTTTATCCACTAAGATTGTGAGTGCCCAGATGAGAGTGATGTTTGGGATTTTGAGAGGTCTAGAGCCTGAAGAGGCGACCGAGAAGAATGATCAACTGATCAAACCAGTCTCCATATCAGAGATGAAGGCAGTGTTTGAGATGGCTCATGCACTAGACCAGATGTTATGACCGAGAGTTCTTTTTCTGATAATATTTTGGTAGCTCTCCATGCTCTACTGCATACAAAGGTCACATTGCCTCAAATCAAATCGGAATGATAAACGGTTATGACAGGTTATAATGGGGGACCTTTGTTGAGAAAATATGAAGAAGTTGGGGCATGCAGAAAGATGGATCCAATGGATTATGTTTCATATAACCTATGTCTCTTATGGATTGCTCATTAGTGGCCAACTTTTTGGTGATATTTGTCCTATCACCTTCATCAGCGTGACATTATATTTTTCTATCAAACCATCTAAGAAGAGGTTAATTAAAGTTGTCAATCATATCTTTCAAGATTACCGGCTTGAATCAGGACGGAGGGAGAATCTCTCAAAGGATTATGTTTAAGAAGAATTTAATACATCTTTATATGGAAACCATGCACACCATCTTTTGCTTTGAGAAGCATTATTAAAGCACATGACTTAGCTAGATGGAGCCAAACTCATAGAGTGGTTTGAATCTGAAGATTGTTCCGAGATAAGAGACCAGGCTCTAGCTAGGTAGAGATTCAAAAGATGATATTCTATAGTGCTTCATATCAATAAAAAATTATTCTGGTTTTTTCAAATAATATAACTGATTAAAACTTATCCATAAACTCGCCCAAAAGCGTTTGTCGTTTGAGTTGATCTTGAACAAATTCATCATTAGAGGAGAGAAGATGATCAAGTACTCGAAGGAGGAGCTTATGGAGAGAGATGGAGAATCCAGAAATGTAACCAAGGAGGAGATTATCGAATCCAAGTGGCTTTGATTGAAATCTGGAGAATCAGATAAGGGACTAGGGTTAGGGTTTTTGGTGGGCAACATTGCAAATGCTTTTATTTTTGCAATAATCAGATATACTAACCCATAATAAAAGTAGGGCCATGTAATAAATTACATAAAATTACTTTCGATATAATTAAGTATTATACAAAGTTTTTCAAAACTATTAAAATTTGGATAATAATTTTAGATATCCTAATTACTTCCAGCCAATCCATATCCGTTGTTAAACAAATGAAGAGAGAAGAAATATCAAAAGAATAAGAAAAACTTAAGGAAGCCATACCTCGGCGTTAGCCAAGTTATAAGCTAGGACAGGAGGAAACAACGCCTCAACGGTTGAACGTTCGAGAGGTGCACCTACGTGGGGTGGAGGTATATGGTCCTTATGGGTGTCAATTGACCTCTCGAACATTGGTAATAACGTTGGTACGAAATTCCAAACACCAAGCATGGACAAGAACCTCTCGAACGTTGGTCTTGGTAGAGCCTTGGTGAAGTCATGAAGAGATCAGTGACTTGGTTATTGGTAAAAATGTGTTTGGTAGTTATAAGTTTTTCTTGAACAGTATCGCGCACTTGATGACAATCCCATTCCATGGGTTAAAAAAAAGCAAGTTAAAATCTGCCCAAGAAATCTTTTGATCTGAATTTACAACCAAAACCACTAAATTTGATACAAATTATTATGTTTCTAGATTTAGCTAAAAACAAACAGATTTGGCTACAATTGTGACATCTGATCTTTGTTCTTTCAGCTTCGTTATAATATACCTACATCCAAACACACACATGCACACACAAACAATTGTGTCATTAGTAGGCATATATAGTTGTGTTATTATAAATGGTACAATATATAAAAAAAAAAAAGAAACTAAAACAATCTACTTACTTTCCTATGATAATTTCCCTACCCCCATCAGCAACTTCACTTGTTACGTCCTACTAGAGAAAATCAAGGAAGATATTATGACTTGTGAGTGAGGTCATTTGCAAAAACAAATCAAGTTTAAAAGCAAGGTAACTTTTGGGTCATACAATTTTAAAAAAGTAGTGAAATATATAAAAGACTAGCATACACATAGTTGAAAAGAAAAAACATATCAACTTACAATATGTCGAATGAATTTGAAGTGTCCATTGAGAAGTGAATCCAAAAAATACCCTATTTCTCTCTGGATATCGACATACATTTTCAGAAACATTAGGAGTACAAGATGCAAAATTGAAACTTAGTGTGTTTTATACTTACCCTATCTAGACAATGACAGTCACGCAATATTAGAGTCTTGATTGGACTGTCTCTGCCGATAGTTCTCAAATCCCTGATCGAGCATCACAATAGTTTGCTAAAGAATAATAAGAAACTACTTAAGATATTGTAATTAATGTTTGATCGTTCACCACAAACCTCAAAAACCGACCACTAATTCCAGGCGTTCTAGTCAGATTCATGTATGTAAGCTTAGGAAAACCCTGCAAAAACATTTAAATGTTTTAGTGGTACCAAGTGAAGTAAAAGAGAAAGAAATACTAAAAGGAAGCTATACCTCCGCAAGATTTCTGACTGTTTCTTCCTTTAGTCCAAAACCTACGAGCTTTAGCGTAGTTAAGCTGGGGCAGGAGGTAACAAATGCCTCAACGGTTGAAGAAGATACACCTGTCACATATTGGTTGAGCTTGAGCCAACCAGGGAGGAAGTAGAGAGGAAAGTTTCACAGTGGAAAAAGTTTACCTGATGCAGGAATTAAGTCGATATTGTTCTGTAAGATTAAACGTTCTATTATCAAGCGAGGATTTTTAGTGAGCGTCTTTAGTACTTGCTCTAGAATTTTTTTCCTGTCACTTGAAACATCAAATAATGGAAACAAAAAAAAGAGTGTTAAGTTGTAGAATTGAGATTGAGAATTCATGAAACTAAAAAGCTACATGTAGGCTCCACGAAACAACTTACAAATTAGCAATCATGAGATCAGTGAGATTTGGACAGACTGATAACAAAGCGCATAAGGACTTGGTTCCTGTCGATACGATTGTAAAGTTGTAGGCTTCTCAAGAGACCACTAGTTGAATGGAGAAAAGACAAATAATACCAATGAGAAGATCAAATTTGGACAATCAGATTCAAACAATATCACTTGGTAATCAAGAAAAATACCCATGATTACGAATTACTGAGGTAAGACAAGTGCTTGTGAACGAAGATCCTTTGCGTGAAGATATAACACGACCGAGTTTAAGGGATCTGCATGCACAAAAGAAACCGCATGCAAGAGATAATCACACAAAACACAAAATTCAAACAAAAAAGAAAGCAGAGAGAAGATTCTAATTAATGCAACAAGATTACACACCTGAGTTCTGTTCCAGCTTTGTGAATCATACTACACACAATTTCATCAAAAATGCGTTTGCCACCCATTTTCAAGTCAATGTGAGAGTAACATAAAGGGTCTATAGAACATTTGCGGAACATGGTGCAACATGCTGAAGCTTGCATCAGAGACTTTGTATCAAGCCCCGAAAACACCTGATTTTGTAAATACAATACGTGAGACTTATCACTCAAGAAATCATATCCTCAAGTAAATAAGACAACATCTCCTGTCCAAACACAAGACTCTAGTTCTCTTCATCTACCCCCAAAACAGAACACAGATCTTTAGATTGCATCTAAAACATTGTAGTAATTGTAGAATCGATCAATTGCCTCCCAAGAAAAAAAAGAGAGCCCTAAAGCAACGTAGAAAATTCATTACCTTAATGGTGAGTTCATCAGGGAGGGACCAAGAATTGTAATTGTAGTGAGTAGCGCGCATTCGAGAGAATCGTTTGGTGGATTCAAGAAGAAGAAATGCGAGTTTGCCAGTACGATCGATGAGACGATCCCTGACGGAATCATCACCGGAAGCTTTGGAAGCAGAGTCGAGAACTTGACCTTGCACTCTATCGAAAGAGCAACCAATAGAATTATATGGCGAATCAGGCAACAAAAGAAAAGAGGAGATAGTCGAATCAAAGTCATTCTGGTTGAAATCTGGAGCTATAGTAACAGAATTAGGTCTTTGGATCGAGGAGAAAGCATCACAGCACTGTCGCTTAGGGTTTGGAGTATCCATAACGTTTTTGGAAACGAATTCGGGACGTGTTGCAGAGTAATTTATATGTGGTCTTGCTTTTAATTTTCTGGATTAATAATTGCTAAAAGTACTTTTATAATTGGAACAAAACCACAACGTCACATTTTTCAAATTCGTTTAATGATATGGTATGTTTGTATTTCCCAATAAGAAGGAAAGAAACAAAGAACTTCCCTTTGGACTAGACTAGTTCAATAAGAAATACTAACGATTACCAAACACTAATCACAACAAATAATCGACATCAAATCCCATTCCCATGTCATCATCATTTTCTGACTCATCTTCATCCGATACATCGTCAGTGTCGTCATCCGAGTCATCTTCTTCGTCCACTTCATCGTCCTCAGCTTCCATCATCTCTATCAGCCTCAGCTCTTCTTCATCGCACACACCATAACGCTTTCCTGAACTGAAATTTTTTGCAGACACAAACCCCATCGTTAAATTCAATGACTTTAATAGCTTCAAACAAATGTTAATTTTAAAAAGTCTATATAGTAAGGGATAACCAAGAAGACCTTGTTGATGGAAAATCCGCCACAAATGTGACATCTGATCTTTCTTCTTTCAGCCTCTCCAGAGGAAAGCTACAATTTTATGGAATATATAACCAAGTGAGCCGTTAGCTCGATTACAATGCTAAGTATCTAAATAAGAAAATGAAGGATCAATCGGTTACTTTGGTTTGTTACATCTCTTGCCCCTGTCTGAAGAAGCTAATCCACTGTTACTTGAAACATCCTATTAGAGTAAACCAAGAAGAAGACGATTAAGTGTAATCCAAGCTATATCTTTCATTTACAGAGTTTGTCATAATTCCGTTAGAACTTACAATTTGCCGAATGGATTTGAAGTTCCCTGTGAGTAGTGAGTTACAGAATTCCAATACTTCTTTCTGAAATATCGAGGTCAGTGAGTGTCAGACCAAGACTCTGATGAAACAACTAAAAAACTTGTTTATGCTTTTAGTCTCTTACCTCCTGTAGTTTTGGGCAGCTGCGCAATATTAGAGTCTTGAGTAGATTTTCTTTGCAGCTAAGTCCCAACTCCCTACCAACAATATTTCCTTGCTATGTGAGTGAGATTTTGCTTTATAAAATGACTTCTAGCGGAAATTTTACTTTTAACATTTTGGTGTCTTTACCTCAAAAAACGACCCTTGATTGTAGGTGATCGGGACAAATTCAGGTACTTCAGTTTACGACAACTCTGCAAATAACATCCAGTTATGTTTTTGCCATTGTAAAAGCATAGATTAGATGAAGAGAGAAGAATTACCAGAAAGATAAAAAAAGGAGTCATACCTCAGCAAGATTTCGGGCCCAGTCATCGGTTAGTCCAAAACGTATGAGCGTCAGGGACGTTAAGTTGGGGCAATTGGTCACAAACTCTACTAAGGATGATCCTGCTTTACTCTCTAACGTACCTGTCACACAATAGGTGAGCTTGAGGATACTTGGAAGTAACAAAAAGGAAAGCTTCACAGTGGAAAAGCTTTACGTGGATAACCGTAGGTCTCTAAGAACAGGTGCTCTATTAAGCGGCATTTTTTTGTCAATGAATTAAATAGCTCCTCGGTTAAGTTATACCTGTCACATGAAACACGAAATAACGTAAAACAGGAGACAATGTTGCTTAACGAATTAGCAGAACTGAAAGTCGACAGACATTGAAGTAGTAACAACCCGAAAGCATAGAAGATGACAATATGAAACCTCTGGACAAAGGGAGAAAAAAAGGAGAAATTCTTGAAATTCATAACAGACAAGCAGGCACTCAAAGACAACTTACAATCCCACAATCCTCAGATCAGTGATATTTGGACAAACTGACAACGCATCGCATAAGGACCTGTATTTTATAGGTCTGAGATTGTAAAGCCGTAGGCTTCTCAAGCGACTCCTAGTTCAATGAAGAAACAAAATACCAAGTTAGAAGATTAAGTGCACATGAAATAGACAACAATTTCTCAGAGAAGCCTTAATAGTGATAGAGATTTTGAATCACTTTCAAATGGATAATCAAAGGGAATAGACAATATTTCAGGATATAAATAATAGGTTTTTTCTTTTAATTGGTCTCATGCTTGATTCTTGGTTTCAAATTTTATTTTCCACCTAAGGCATCAGCCATAAACAATGAGTTTTAGAAATAAGAGAGCCTGATAAAATTGTAAGGCATGTTTTTCCTGATCTAGATCTTTCCTATCTATAAAAACTATAACCTTAATTCCACATGTTCGTTTATCAACCTTATCTCCTTTAGCTAAGTTTAGACAGGACAAGACAAGTAAACAGGTAACGAATCCAATACCCAAGAAAACCATGATTATATGCTAGTGGGGAAAGACAAGATCCGCTAAGCAAAGGTGCAGCAGAATCAGATCCAGCTGTACGAACAACACGACCAAGTTTCAGGGATCTGCATGCATAAACGAAACCCTGATTATATAATTCAAGTTCAAATATAGAAAGCAAAAAAAAGCTAAGAGATATATGCAGATTGTTCTTCAATCTCATTGAACTCAGTAGGTTTTATACCAGCAATTAGAAATATAAAATCACATTGGTTGGTTGTTTGAAGACACAAAAATTCACCTGAGTTCTTTACCAGCCCGATTGATCATAGTAGACACAACTCCTTTATCAGCATATCTAGCAGACGTTGTCAGGTCGATGTGGGAGTAACATAAACGGTCCATTGCACATTTATTGAACATGGTGCAGCACACAGCTGCTTGCATCATAGACTTTGTATCAAGCATCGAAAAGACCTGAATAATCAAATTAAACAGAGTAACATGAGAAACCACTAAAGATGACATATCCTAAAATTCCAACTCTTCCTAAAATTGAACACAAATCACAATGGATTCAACAACGCAAATGTGTCAAGTTTTCACGAACAAAGCATAATTTGAGAATCATCAACATCATCGCCTCTAGATTCAATAAAGTTTCGAGAAATTTTCCGATTTGGTTGTTACCTTAATGGTAAGTTCTGGAGGGAGGGACCAGGAATTGGAATTGTGAACAGAAGCTCGCTTACGGAAGCAACGCCTAGTGGAATCGAGAAGAAGCGACGCGAGTTCGAGAGTACGATCGACGAGACGATCCTGAACGGATTCATCAGCGGAAGCGGAGGCGAGAGCTCTATCAAGGACTCGATCGAAGGAATTGCTAATGGAGATCGGAGAGGAATCTGGAAACGAAAGGAACGATGAGATAATCAAATCGGTGTGGCTATGATTCGAGCCTGGAACAGTACGGACCGAGTTATGGCTTTGGGTGGGAGGATCCATGGAACCAACCCAACGTTGAATACGTCTTCTCAAGCGTTTTCTCGAGTGTTGTTTATAAATGGCTCCGCCTCCAAGGTCCAAACTTCCGGGTTCGTTTTTTATTTTTTTCATTTCTTTTCAAATTATGTGGATTTTCTGTAGGGATATTTATGTACTAAAAACAACATTATAGTTTTTCAATTTGGCATGTTTAAGTTAACAAATTAATTCTTCCAATGTGTGTTGATTACGTATAATTGGTCAATGGTTAGATTGAATCAAAGATGAAATGGAATCATCATTCACCAGTAGTCTCCACAAGAACATGAACCATCCTTAAAATGGTGAAACCTGTTATTATCCCTCAAGATAATCAGTCTCCCTGTGATTCTGGCCATATACTTGATGGCGTTGTGACAATCCTCACATACACGCAGATTCTTTATCACACGGATCGGTCTCCCTGAAGACACACGCATTATCCCATAAGCTACAGCCAGTCTCTCGCTATGGTACCGAACCATACGCTCCTTCTCTTCTTCCTCCACATCATGAAGAACCACACTCGTCTTTGAAACATACCCTGCTTTCTTCATTCTCAAATCCAGCTCCTCCAAAAATGCAAAGATCTCGTCTTTCTCAGGATGAAACTCATCCCCAACCGAGAAAGTATGAGTCTTGTTCTGAATTTCAATCCAACTGTACCCTGGAACTTTCTTCACCCCTTTATCCCGCATTCTCACTCGTAGTTTACCAACATCTCCCCATCGACCCGAAGAAGCGTATAGATTAGAGAGAAGAACATACATACCGGAATTTTCAGGCTCCATTGCAAATATCTTATCTGCAGCTGTTTCGGCTAGCTCTGTGTTTCCATGAACTCTGCTTGCACCAAGTAAAGTTCCCCAAATTGCAGCGTCTGGCTCAAAGGGCATGTTCTTCATTAGATTGTGAGCATCTTCTAGAAGCCCAGCTCGACCAAGAAGATCAACCATGCAAGCATAGTGCTGTGAGTTAGGCATTACGCCATAGTCTTGAGTCATCGTATAGAAATATTGCCTGCCTTTGTCAACAAGTCCTGTGTGACTGCATGCAGATAATACCGCAACCATGGTAGCATCATCTGGCTTCAGTCCTTCTCTCTTCATCGACTCGAAGAACCTTAAAGCCACTTCTCCGAACCCGTGCCTTGAGTAACCTGCAATCATTGTGTTCCAAGAGACAATGTCCTTCCCAGCCATCTCCTTAAACAAGTCATTAGCTTCTTCTATGCTTCCACATTTGCAATACATCAACAAAAGCGCATTCCCAACAAAGCACCCAGTCTCATACCCACCTTTAACTAATCGTCCATGCAATTGCTTCCCGAGCTCGAGAGCAACAACGTCTGCACATGTGCTTAGAGCAGATGAAAACGAAGACCGATTCAATCTACCTCCCTCCCTCTCCATTTGTACAAACAAACGAAGAGCTTCAAAGCTGTGTCCGCTTTGCGAATACCCTGCAATCATAGCTGCCCAAGAGACCGGATCTCTCTTTGGCATTTTATCAAAAAGGTTCTTAGCTTCAGAAATTTTCCCACACTGAGCATATCCAGTTATCATCGTGTTCCATGTACTAACATTTCTACAAGGCATAACATCAAACAATTCCTTTGCCATCTCCATTCTCTCGCCCTGCACATATCCTGCAAGCATGGCATTCCATGACACTTCGTTTCTCTCTGGCATTTTGTCGAATAATTCTCTCGCTTCTTCCACCATCCGGTTTTGTATATATCCTGACACCATTGCTGTCCATGTAAAGACATCTTGAACAGGAGACTCATCAAATAGCTGCCGCGCCTCATCGATTTTCCCGCTCTGTGCATAACCAGTGATGATCGTATTCCATGAGACCACATCCCTCACATTCATACTATCAAAAAACTGCCTTGCCTCAACAATCTTTTTCTTCTTAACAAACCCACCAAGCAAGCAGTTCCACGAAACCAACGCCCAATTCTCTCTTGACTTAAACAACATACAAGCCTCCTCCATCTTACTATTCTGAACATAAGCAGAGAGCAATGCATTCCACGATACATCGTTCTTCTCAGGCATTCGATCAAAAACACTCCTTGCATCATCAACACAACCATTCTGAGCGTAACCCGACAACATGGTATTCCACGAACAAACATCTCTCTCAGGCATTATCTCAAACAATTCCCTCGCTTTCCCAAGATTCCTGTTCCGTACATACCCTTTAATCATCACATTCCAGGAAACTAAATCTCGTTCAGGCATTTCATCGAACAACTTCCGGGCGAGTTCAAACTCACCGTTTCTCAAATAACCAGAAATCATACCGTTATAAGAAACGGAACTCCACCTAGGCATGCGTTTGAAGACACGAAGCGCTTCGTTGCATCTTCCAGTACGCATGTAGCTGCTTATAGCAACGTTCCACTCTTTTATATCCGAGTCTCCACATTTAAGGAGAGGTTTGGTCTGCGATTTCTGGATTTGGGTTTGTGTAGCTCTCTTCAACGAGTGAAAATTAGCTGCACCGTGTGCGTTGTTGCATCTTCGTTTAAGTCCATTCAAGGATGTGTAATGTAGCTGCTGAGCTCGCCGCGAAAGAGCACGAAACTTGTTTATTTCCATTACTGAAATGAAAACATTGTCAAAGGATCGTCTCCGTGGATTTCACAGAAAGTTTTATCACAAACAAACAATGCATAATCTGAGATTTTCTCAAGGTCGTATCAATTTCTCAATGATCATTCAGTCAATATCTCGACTGTAAGGCATAATAAAGATGAAGGATCTAATTGTAATTACTTAAGAGTTAAAACCTACTGTAAACACTATATATATGTTGTACTTAGAGTTAAATATCTAATTGTAATTACTTAGAGTTAAATATCTCGACGTCTTTAAAATTATTCATTGTAATTTTAATAAACAATAAATATAATTAAAAAATATTTGTCACGGTCGCTCATTTGACAGTGACGATAAAGAATTAAAGATGGTTCCAAGATTCTCCCGACACAAGAGGTTTTACAGGTAAGGAGAATCGGTTGTTTTTGCGTCTTAGAAACGGGAAGCCAATGATTATAACTTGTAGGGTTGGAATGGTTACGGCGGTTGAGGCGAACAAAACCATCGAAGGATCAGACCACATTTTATTTACCATTCATTAATTATAATTTGCAGTAGTCTAAACTAAAAAAATAGAAAAAAACCGCAGCGTACCATTTGCGAACCGTTATTACATACAAATAAACTTGGTCTGCAGCGGTTTATTGTCCACCCAAAAATAAAATGGACTAAACGACTGACAAATTAGACCGTTTTGTCCGCTACATCTATTCTAAACCATAGTAACTATAGTTCTTTCCATGTAGAAGGAAGGAGGAAAAGATAGTTTCTCCAAGTAGGAAATAAATCAATGCCTACTTATATTTTCTTCAGGAAAATGAAATAGATTAGAAAGAAGAGACCATTATCACAACTTCAGGAGTCAGTCACAACGTCAGTCCTCGTCTTCTTCTTCCTCAGTTCCACTTTCGTCGGAAGATTCTCCAGAGCTGAATTTCACAAACAACAACAAATCATTTAAAACTTCAATTCCTAATAATTAATTTTAAAAGCCTAATAACAAATTGATCAACCTTGATGATGATGATGAATCTGACGAAGAAGATGAATCTGACGACGACGATGGTGATGGTGATCTAACATCTGATTCTGATGGTGATGGTGATCTAAACTCTGCCACAAAAGTGAGACCTGGTCTTTCTTTATTCAGCTCTTCCAGAGGAAACCTACAACACACAATTTAAGTGGTCATATAAACCGTTACGTTATTTAACCGAGTTATTATATGATTACTAGTATTTGTCAAATGGTAACAATATAAAAAGAAAAGTCAGTTACTTTGGTTTGCTACATCTCTTGCCGCTTGGATGCTAACAGAAGAGAAAATAAGCCATAAAAGGAAGCGAGGAGGAAAAATCAGCATTCATGAAAAATTGTATCTTCTTCTTTGAATCTCTTGTTGTCGCTAGGTTTCTCTCATCGAGAGCTAGCGTATTGATCATTTGGTGTTTTATGAACATCGGATTGATTCTATGGGTTACGGATTAAACAATCCGAGTTGTTTTGAAGTGAATCGGGAACGTTACTGTAACAATCCAATAGCATAACTTTACTAGAGAAGATTAGAAGGAGCGAGACGAACAATTCAAGACGAACGGAGAGAATTGAAACAGTATCGACTTTTTGGAGACCTCTATGGGTACCAGAGACAATTATGGGGGCCTTTGAATTTATACAGAGTCCAAGTCGTTGTCATGCTCCTCCTCCGCGCTGTTATAATTAGAAGTCCACGAAGAGGTGCCATCTGAATATACCTCCCCTGAGCTGAGATATTACAAAGACATTTGTTTAAACTCGGATTAGTTTAGCCGTTTACGTACTAAAGCCTAATAAACACAACTAGTTATTGATGAACCTTGATGATGACAATGATGACTGTGATTCAAAGATTGCCACAAATGTGACATTTGATCTTTGCTTTTTCAGCTCCTCGATAGGAAATCTACAGCAAACAACAGTGTCACATATAAATATGAACATATCATTGACAAACAAAAACTTCAACAAATCAGTCAGTTAGTTACCTTGGTTCAAAAGTTCTATTGCCTCCATCACATACTAAACCGTCGACGTTTGATACGTCCTAAAGAGGCATTTATAAGATTAAAAAACGTCACTTGCATCATACGCTAATTTCCAGGAAAAAAACTAGCATATAATTTCCTTTAGGAACTTACAATGAGCCGAATGTATTTGAAGTCTCCGGCGAGTAATGAGTTCAAGAACAGTAAAACTTCGCTCTGAATCCCAAGGTGCGGTCAAAACTCACGACTGTGACTTTAAGAATGAAGAACAAAACTTAAAACTTGTTGTGTTTTATATCATTTACCTCCTTTAGGATATAGCAGTCACGCAATATCAGAGTCTCCAATGGACTATCTTTGCCGCAAAGTTCCAAACCCCTACCAACAAAACCTTAGGCCATAAATAGTTTGCTACCAAAGACTTACAGATATCACCATTAACATTTACTCAAACGACACTAACCTGAAAAAGCAACCACTAATTTCAGGCGAACTCGACAGATTAATGTGCTTCAGTCGACGAAAACCCTGCAAAACATCACAATTTTATTTCGGTTTTGTAAAATGTATTAGATGATACCAAATGAAAAGAAAAGAAATAACAACAAAACTAGAGGAGCCATACCTTAATTAATTTTTGTAATATTGCGTCATTTAGCAGAAAACCTAGGAGCGATATCGAACTTAAGTTGGGGCAATTGGCCGCAAACTCTAACAAGCTTGAATCTGTTATAAGGCCTATACTACCAGTCAAAAAGTAGGTAACCTTGAGCAAACACTCAGATGAAAAATACAAAGAGGAAATCTTCATAGCAGAAATATTTACCTGCTGCACCATATATCTCTATGAACAGGTGCTCTATCAAGCGACAATTTCTCGTGAGTAAACCTAACTGCTCAAGTGGATTATCCCTGCTTCCTGAAATACTAAATAATGCAAAAAAAAGTAATTACCATAAGGAATCAGCAGAATTTAAAGTGAACAGGCATTCAAGTTACAAAAACAGTTAAAAGCATAGACGGAGGCGCCTCCAGGCAAAGTAAAGTAAAGCAATAATGAATTGGAGAATTCCTGAATGATCCAAAACAGCTTACAGTCCAACAATCTTCAAATCAGTGAGATTTAAACAAGCTGACAACACAGGAGATAAGGACCCGCAATCTATCATTCTGAGATGGTAAAGGTGTAGGCTTCTCAAATGACCCCTAGTTGAATGGAAAAAGATAGTATCACTCAGAAGATGAAATACAGATGTTAATTTGAACACCAACTATTCAAGTAACAAAACTGGTAAACCCAGTTTCTCTATCTAGTTGTTTCAGAGAGCACAAATCGCATTAATGTAACAGGTTTGGTACATAAATTTTCACACGTATATATTTGATAATCAAGCAAATACCCAGTAAAACCATGGTTAAAAGTTAGTGGAGTAAGACAGGATCTTGTCAGCAAAGATGTAGTAGGTTCAGCTGAGGAAGAAATAGAACCAAGTTTGAGGGATCTGCAAGCATAAAACGAAACCTGAGAGATGATTACATAGATACCTAGACCAAGGTCCACCAAAATAAGATAACCCGGAAAGAGAAAATCTTACCTGAGTTCTTTTCCAGCCCGATGGATCATTACGCACACAACTCCATTATCAACATCTTCGGCAGCCGTTGTCAGGTCGATGTGGGAGTAACATACACGATCCATGGCACACTTGTTGAACATTGTGCAACACGCAGAAGCTTGCATGAGAGACTTCGTATCAAGCATTGAAAAGACCTGAATATGCATTAGAAACATATTATGTGAGACATCACTCAAGAAAACGCATGCCATGAACAAAATATCATTTGAGCATTCGTAATTTATAACATCCAATATGAGATCAGGCGGGAAAACACAGTCCTAAAACATTGTCTACAGATTCAACAAAGCGGGTAGAGAAACATGGCAAAAATTCCAGGAGTAGATATACATGATATGAGAATGCTGGAATTGTTACCTTAATAGTTAGTTCAGGGAGGAGAGGCCAGGATGTGGAATTTTGGAGGGTGGCACGTTTCCTTATGCAACGTTTGGTGGACTTGTATAGAAGCGATGCGAGTTGGAGAGTACGATCCAAGAAACGATCCTGATCAAATTCATCACGGGAAGTTCCAGCTATTGAGGGGATGACATTATCAAGCACTCGATCAAAAGAGCATCCAATGGAGAGCGGTAAGGAGAACAAAGGCAAGTCCGACAACGAAAGGAAAGAAGAGATAGTCAAATCGATGTTGCTTTGGTTGAAATCTGGAGCAATAGGGAGGGAGCAAGGGTTTTCTATGGAGGAGGTACCCAAAGGCACAAGACAAGGTCGCTTGGGATTGGGAGCGTCCATGACACGAATGTCAAAAAGGAGTTTCTTTGAAAGGAGAGAATGCAAGAAAAAACAAATTTATCCAAAGGCTCAAAATTATGTCCGAGCTTTCATGTAGAACATGTCTCGCTTTCACTATAAATCTGCAACAAATTATTCATCCCGGAAGCTAAATCTACAAACACCAGAATGATAAAAAAAACATTTCAGTGTCACCATTCGCACCGGAAGACTAGTGTTTGCACAAAAGGATAAAAATTGAGAAGTGATTGATATCGGCAGACAGGCAAAAGATATCTACTGAATAGAAAGAAAAAAAACTTAACTATTATCTCAGAGTCAGTCAGGTATTGGTCACAAACTTTGCAAAGCCTGGATCTGATAAATGGTTGTTCTTTAACTGTCATATATAAGGGATGCATTCAAAATAAGGATACTTACAAGTTACAAGTCTCAACTACACGAAACTCTAGCTAAACCAAGTGCATTCCTAGCTACAAATCCTAGAACGCACAAGCTCGCTATAAACCTTGTATCCAACAAACTTTGTCTATTCCATGTGGGAGTAGCATAAACAGTCTATGACATAAACACTCGAAAATATGTGATATCATCAAGATAGAGTTCAGAATTTTCGTCCAAAATAAGAAACAAGGCTCTTAAACATAGTCACTATAGATTGAAAAAACGCACAGAAAACGGTAGAGAAATGGTGCCAAATTCCACAAACAATGCCTTTGGTTCGTTTTTTGTTTTGGAAAATCTCTATTTTACGCTTCGATCATGCTTTACCAAATCCAATTGTGAGAGTGTATAAGTAGCTTACATTCATAATGAGATCAGCCGAAATGGAAATTTTGAACGGTAACGCGATTCCACAGCACCGTTGCCAAAATCGAGAAGACGTGAGCCGAATTAGTGGATACGATCAACCAATAAGACGATCCTGAGTTGAATTATCTCCGTCGCGTGAAGGAACACTCAGATAATCAGGGCGATGTAATAAACGTTAATTACAAGAACAATCGGAACCTCACTATGGTTTTGGATCGGAGACTGGGAAACGAAACTGTCAGTCCTCTTTCGTGGCCATCGTTCGATCAAGTGTGCTTCTGCGAAAGAGGCAGAGACGATCGGCGAATATAAGATCCGAATCCTTTAAACCCGACCGTTTGAAATTGAACCGTTGGGCTACGATAATGATTTTAACTTTCCTTTTTCTACTCAACCGGCCCATTAAAGCCCAACATATGCCTTCCAAAATTACGTTATAGTTTAGGCCCATAAAAGATCCATTAAACCAAATGGAACAACAAATTATCAAAACAAAATCCATTAAAAATTAACATGAAACATAGTCATAATCATCACCACATGCACATAGTTTTTGGTTTTTTTAGTTTACAGATCTTACAAATCATAACTTTGTTTGCCAGTAAACTTAACTTCAATGGGACTAACATTTTTCCCAATAGATCTCATGTTGAGACCAACACCTTCTCTTCCTGGATTCGCCTTCTCTGGATAAACACCATCTTTAGGATGAAGATATTGAACCTCACCGTTAGGAAACACTCTGTAAAACTGGTAAGTGATCTTGTACTTGGATCTAAGCCTTGTCCCCAAAGCTAAACACTGCTCTTTCCTCGCTAGCTTCAGAAGATTCGGACCTTCTCTCATGATCGCTGCTCCTCCTGTCGGCATCTCAAAGATCTGTTCTTTCGGTGAGTTCCACGTGATAACGTAGAACTCTTCCACTTGCGCTTTACGTAGAAGACCACCGGTGCTTCCAGCGAAGATCGGAGACGGTGTGTTTGGGTCTAGCTGCGGTGGCGTGAATCCCACGGGAGCTTCTTTCGTGGCGGGGGCTGCAGCAGCGGCGGCGGAGGAATCTGTTTTCTCGGCGCGGATTGCGGTTTTGGTGAAGGAGAGGGATTTGGGACGGTGGGTTGTTGAGAAAAAGTGGAGTTTCTTGACGCCGGAGGTTGCGGCGGTTGTTATGGCGGAGTTGAAGATCCCGGCGGCTTGAGTTGCCATTGTTTTTTTTTTCTCTGTTCTCTAATGAGCAAATTGCTTATTGGTATGTTTTGATGAGAAGAGAAAAGAGATAATATTGCGAAATGAGAAGCTAGAGTTTGTTGGATTAAGTGGATAAGGTAACCAATAGGATTCAACCATTAGATTTTTCTCTTACCCATCTTATTCTGATATTATCTGACGTCGTTTTGCCTCCTTTGTTCTGATTCTTTCTTTTCTTTTTTTCTTTTTCTTTTTCAATATCAATTCAAATTAAGGCCTGATAATCTAGAACATCATTGACCATTAGAGGACCAAATCATTTGGATTGATCATCTATATGTGTTGGGCTTTGAGCTTAGAAGATTGAAACTTGGGCCTGAATCAAAATTAGCTTTTTCTAGAATCTTACTACATAGGCCTTGTTCAATTGGGTACCGCTCATAGATGGTTTCCCAGAATTCTAGCTAATCGTCCGAGGTTACTACTTATCATCCCAAATCTACTGTATGACCTGGATTATTTACTTATTCTAGTTATGTTTTTTCGGTTTTACACGCTCATCCCCTTAGACAACCTTATTGACTTTAGAAGAAATTAATGGTGATGAACGATTAAGATTGAGTTGTTTGAATGTTGGGTTGGCTGATTTTATAGCCATAAACTAATTGCATTTTCAGCTTTTCCTCAACACTTTTTGTTTCTTAAATTTCCACCATAAACTTTGATAATTCTTTAAATTACAACATGTACTTTCGGATTCATCCTTAAACATACATTTCCAATTGAACCGGTCATTAAAC
>Ga0041059_1000425_pt1 | contig 31362 bp, 18 predicted proteins | sample AraColnosormetaG_FD_56232 | JGI IMG/M metagenome (GOLD analysis project Ga0041059, IMG submission 56232) | Arabidopsis roots microbial communities from North Carolina, USA - Col MF nosort | ecosystem: Host-associated > Plants > Roots > Unclassified | place: USA: North Carolina | collected...
CAATTGGTGGTTGTTTGGTTATTGATTTCTTTAGAAAAAGTTCCAAAATTATTTATTTTTGTGTAATAATTATGTTGGACTAAATTCTAGAGGAATTCAATGTTCTTTCAATTATTTGGACGCTGGTTTTTGGCTTTCAAAAATGGGACTAGTCCGACTCTTTTGACCATGGATTAGTATATATATTTCCTTCCAAATAAAATCAAATGAAAAATCCAAATACCTTGCTATTTGCCTATCTTTATACATTTACACAAAATATATGACAACAAATGAAAAATCCACAGCTCATTAGCTGCTTGTTCATTCTTTACAAGCCAGACCTGCTCCTTCTTAGTCTATACCTCGGGCCTACTCACTTAATAGCACATGGATGCCAATAACACATGGAACTTTAAAATGTTGTGTACTGTGTACATGCATTAGCCTCTGGGATTCACTGATAAGACCAAAACCAAACAATATGTCTTTTATGTCGAGACCAAACAAGCCTCTCGGACATAAAACATATATAAGGTCTACACTTCACGCAAATTTAAAACACTTCGGTTTCGTTCAAAGTAGATGTGATCTCTCCTTCCTTATAACGTTTCAGGAAAAATATGTTGTCTATCTTCTACTCTTCGTATATAGCTGACATTACTCTCAAAATCTCGACTCAAATATTATTTGAAGACGATCATTTCCAGCTAGCTCTAGGTATCATATGATGGACCTAAAAAAACTACACTCTTCCTTGGCATATATATGTAATTATTTTCCCGCCAATGTAACTATGTTGCAAACGTTTGCATTACGCAGAAATGGCTGACTCTAACCCTTGTCTCATACTAGTTGACTCAAAGAAAAGTTTGGACGACAATTCCTGTCTCTAACCCATTTTACATGTCTTCCTTATATAAAGTGGTCTTTATTCGACCACCGAGCTTGTGGTACTTGGCGTTCAAATTTAGAATTTTGTGTCGTCTTAATTACCGGCAAAGTGCTTCCACAATCTTAGACTTTCAAGCAACAATACACATAAGTGGACGAAGTTTTTTGTTTAACTGTACAAGAATGCATTCATTTTAGCAAACTCTTAAAATACATCAATAAAGAGTTCAGTACGATGAAGCGTGTACATGGATCAATCGTACACGGTAAGGTTGGAAAGATTAGGTCCTCACATTTTATTTTATTTTTTTGATAAAAGGTTAAATTAGATCATCACATATTTTTATAGAAGAGAAAAGTCCAACTGAATAAAAAAAAATTAAGAGAAAAACAATATTTTCATTAATAAACCTTAAACCGTTCTTAAAACCTTCTAAAAATTACTTTAACAACAGAACAAGACCACCTAAAAATGACGCATCATTATTTTTTTATTTAACTTTCTCATTGACTGTTCATATTACATATGTAGAGGATGCTTAATTTTCTAAACACAAGTTACGTCGTTTTATATCACATCGAACAATATTAATATGTAGCAAAAATCCACGCCTAAAGTTTTTGGAAAACTAATACGACAATACAAGTAAACAGTCAACTTTATTCTTTAATCACATTATCAGTCAACTTGGTCAATATTATTAGTCAAAGGTTTTAAATTCACATGTTTAATCAATATATGTGTACCGTTTGACTAGTACTTATACTATTTGATCATTTGTCGGTTTGATGGTTTTTTGCCGGTATAGTTTAACCATTTCACAAAATAGTACAGTCTATTTCTTTCTATGAAATGTGAAAATTACATTTCTATATTACGTACAACCAACGTATATGTTACATCAATGTACAAACAAATCAATAACATGAAAAAACTCGAATTAGATTCTTAGTTATGTTTGAGTATGACGATCCGAATTAAGATTCTCATTTTTCCTTTCTCCAAATTTCTAGCTTAGCTTAAACCAATCATACACCTAACTCTTCACATGTTCCAGAAACTAGGTCAGGATCATGGTTATAAGATAAGAGCACACTTCATTTTCTACGATCACGGCTACCGGAAAAAACAGGGCCTAAGCAAAATATATCAGCCAATGGGACATTCAACGCCGGACTATTCATGGATCTTGAAGCTCTAATCTCTGTAGAATTCATTTTCTGCAAACTCTTCTTCTTCTTCTTTTTATGTGGATCACTATTGCTCCGTTGATATTCCGAAGAAGAATTTGTTTTCTTGTTTCTCATTGAGTACCCAACAGATTTGCTTCTTACAAGCCAAAAACCACACCCAAAACTTGGATCATCTGAATCAGAATCTCTTGTGTCGGATTTCGCAGCTAGGGTTTGAAGATTGCTTCTCGGAGAAGTAATCTCGGTCTTCTTCGAAATAGTGTCGGTGGCCGTGTGGGAAAGGTTTTTCCAGTACGAGAAGAGCTCGTCGGCGTGAGAAAACCGTTGTTTTGAGTTCTGACGGAGACAAAAGTCGAACTCTGGACTTGAATTCAGACATGACTGGTCTGAATCTGATCGGAGAGGGACTCTTTCTTCCGAATGATGAAGATTGTGTGAAGATGTTGAGGTAACTCTGCTTTTAAGACTCATTGTGACGATAATTAAAAAAGGCTACCAAATAGTATGTTTTTCACGAATGTCTTAATAAACAAATTGTGAGGTATAGAAAAGAAGAGCAACAAGGTAGATAGATATATATACGACTATACGAAGAATGTCTAGACAACAATTCACCTACCATTATTGACTATATGCAAAAAGTAATTTTTTGTTTTTCTTACTTTTTTACATTCTTTTCTTTCTTTATTCTTTGGAAAAAAAAATTCTCATACATGAATTTTCTGCTAGATCAAACGAAAACGTATTATTTTTTAGTCATACAACATATCCCGGTTTACAATTTTATGTTTTTTTTTTGTTGGCTTTGTTAAACACAATTTTATGCTTTTACATGAGATTACATATGCAAAACCGAAAAAAAAAAGTAGAAAAGAAAGATCTAACTTGGCATTTAAGTTTTTTTTTGCTTTATTGGGTGTAGGAAAGACTTTGACTTCAGCACTGATATTTGTTAGACTTTGAAGCATTGATTTTTTGGTCGACTTTGAAAAAAGTTGTAGGGAAGGGAGAAGACTCCACATCTCAATTTGTTGAACAGAGAATTATTCACCTAATTTACAAATTATGAACATGTCACTAGTATTTATAATAATCAATTAATCATTCTTTCTCTAATACTAATAGTTGTATTAATCACTGAGAATAATTCTGCAGTACTTTGTTTTTTGTTTTGTCAACTATCGGCCTTGGAGGAACAATGAAGTCATCCTATGATAAGGTATATGAATATGTATGTATAGTACTTAAAAAAGTTTAGGAGGGTTTACTAGTTCATGCATATTTAAAGCATCTAACAATTTAAATTAATTTACTTAATTTTCAACACATTTTAATGTCTATATGAATTTATTTTATTTTATATGAAACCCCCAATATATAGGTTATAGCTTTTAGATGTGTTTCTAGAAAACGTCAAAGATTTGTGTCTTTAGTTTGCTCAGCCGAACGTACAATCACATTGACAACGGTATCATTTGATTTTATTTTCAAAGTACGATTTACAATATGTGGAAAAAACGGAATGGAAAAAAGCACCAACATCCCTATAATACTTCACAACAGCTCTCTCGAATCAGAGGTTAAGCCATAAGCTCATTACGTCACGCTCCCTGACTCAAGGAATGGTGGTATGTTGGATAGATGGATTGCCATTCGCCGATGATGTTCTGTTCTCGACTTCGTCTCTGTTTACTATTATAAACTTTGTTTACTACTTCTGTTTTAAGTTGTTTAATCCATTTTTTGATCTTTTGATGCATCACTTAGCTTGTTTTTTCTTAGGGGCAAACACTTAGCTTGTTTTTTGCTGTGAAATATTCAAAAGCAATATTTATATACTTAGCTTGTTTACATTTTCACAAACACTAAAATGCATGGTTAAGTCTAATATAGCAGAACCACACCAATTGCTATCTTCTAATGCTTAGGATACTCACTATTTTTGTAATGGTTTTTTGGCATTTCATAGTAACATTTGGTTACTTTCGATAAATTATCTCGAATATTAACTAATTAAGAATTATGATCTGCTCTATCGATTTTTAAAGTATTTTTGAACCATATCCAAATATTTTGGCTCATATTTCTTAGTAGACTATATGGATCGAGGATTCGAGTTTGGACATGAATTTGGGTATTTGTGTATTTAGGACCAATATACTTATACATTGGTTTAAAATTACATGTATTTCGAATCCAGTCCGATCAAATGAATATTGAAACATCCATTACCGCTTTCCAACCAGACGACCTCCATACTCATTAATGTTAGAGTAGAATACGAACACCAAATGTTTAACATGTGTATTTTCTCAGTCCTACCAATTTATATCATTTCATTTTCAAGGAGAATTAGTCTTACCAAATTCAAGAACTCAAAAATTCTAACTATATTTTTTCGTTTAGCTATTAAATTTTCTACTGGTATATGGTTCACCAAACCCATGAAGATGATTTTCTTAGCATAAAAGTCTAAAGTTGTATAATGTTATAATACTTTTGGACGTAACTTCAAATATCAGTATACCATTAACAAACACAGAGAAATAATTTGGTTAACGAAACGCATGATAAATTTTAAATAAGGGATACCAAACTGTCTGTCAACCGACAATATTTTTTTGGCGATGATCCAGTGAATAATTTCAAAGAACCAATTCTAAAAACTATTCCAAGAATTATTTCTTTACACGTAATATATTTATGTTAATAATCTAAGATATATGGTATCGACTCTTGACAATTCCCTTTTCATAAATACATTACATTTTATACTTTTCAAATGTAAAAGAAATTAATGGTACTCATTTAATATAATCAGATTTCTTACTTCAATTTTGAAATTCTTTTTTTAATGTAAATGTGAAAAAAAGAACAAGAATATAAATCCATACTTGAGTTTCTTCTAAATATGTTTAGAGGTATTGTTCTGTATAAATCCAAGAAAAAGTGGAAAATAATAATGAAATCTTGCATAAAATCTTGCCTAAAAAATAGTATGGAATTGTTTTTATTAATTTTGAATGATATAGATTTCATGGAGTGATGTAATTATTTTATTGGTTTAGAATCTAATTTTCTCTTTACATAACATCTCTTTTAATACAAACTCAGATTTTGTAACCCATGATAAGTATTCATGGATGAGAAATTAAAGTCCGTATCTTCTAATTGTTTTCTTCTTAGCTTGTTTCTAAATACATGAACTAACCTAATAACTTACAATCAAATCTCTTACAGAGAGACATTAAGAAGAAAACTAAAACAAAGTGAAAGTATTTATATGGAGAGGATAACTTCACTTGTATTCTTTGCTAGCTTCCTTATTATATTTGTCTCAGGTATATTATATATTTTGTATATCTTTCAATTGTTATGGTTCTTTACTTTATTCGATTTCTTTAAACGTTTCAAGTATTTTAAATATAATTATACGTTCACAATAATCAAATTTTGATATTGCCAGTTTATGGACAGTTGACAAAACCACTTCTGCTTGACATTTTCTAGTACAACGTAGATGAATTATCATATGTCCCATGGCAATGGATGAACAGAACATAAACAAAATAGTATGATATAGTAATGTGATTATTTCATATAAAAGTATTGGTTCTTATAATGATAACATAAATAAGACTTACTATGTCTAATCATAAATGTACAAATGCAAGAACAAATTAAAGTGAATTAGATATATGCCAACAAATTTAAGAAAATAGCAATGGCGTGACTTATTTTCATCAAAACATTAAATTTTGACATTGTCAATAATTTAACATTACGGGAAACATGATTTTTGTGTAACGTTATTTTCATTATGTGAACGTCTAATTTATCAAAATGAAGCAAAATTAAACCGTAAAACCCAAAATTTTAAACTCTAACCTCTGTTTAATAAATTAGATGTTTACATAAGAATAACATATTTTGGGAGATACATATAGTTGCATATTCCATAAAACTTACAGAAGAGTAAGATTTTTTGAAAAGTCTTCTCATTGTTATTATTGCTTGTACCTTATTTCTCTATAGAGTGTAAATACTCTTAAGTTTGCTATATTAAGAGTACTTTATTTCTATATTAAGTTTAATAAGGTATACGTATATATACAATGCTCTAGGTGTTAATCAGACAAGAGCAGATTCATGCGATGAAAGTCTAGGCCTTTGCGAAACATGTGACGAAAGATGCCAGGCCAAACACGGGCCATCGTGCATAAGCAAATGTGACGGAGAGGTTGGGATGTTGTCGTGCACGTGCACTTACGAGTGTGGACCACCTTTACCCCCCAAAGGTAACGTTTGCAGCGGTGGGACTGGTATGTGCAGTGGAAAGTGTCCATATAAATGTTGTGATACCAGTTGCGCACAAAAGTATAATGGTGGACGTGGATTTTGTAACTCCTTTGGTAATTATAATTTTTGCCAATGCGAATACCCTTGCTAAAACATGTTAGCATAATTTGTAAACCTGTACTTACTTGGCTTTCTTTTGTTACTAACAAGGCTTGAACTTTTATATGATTTGATATCAAGACATAGAAGGTTTTTATAACGTTCTACAAGGTATTTTTTGTTTCAAAATAAGTCTCGTTTTTAAATTACACTGATTATTTAATCATAAATACATATTTTAATCCTACTCAAAACTAATTTAACATAAAATAATTTTAAAGTCAAGTGTTTTTAACCCTACTCAAAATGAGATATTTATTGAAACAATAGTAGTAAAATATAAAAGCTCCATACAAATTAACAGAAACATGAAGTACATATATAAGCTCATTACCGAATGCAATAAACGTCCATAATGTTGAATTGTTGATATATCACACCTTAGGTATTGACGAGTAACGAGTTTGATGAGTGATGACTATACATAACATGATAAGATCGACGATAAAGGTATGTTTAATGTTAATGCCTTGTTTTTTCATTTTCCTTTATAGCATTAAATATCTAGACACACCATGTAAGACAAAGACTTTTGACAAAAAAAAAGAAACTAAAAATGATGGGAAACATATTCAAATGAATAACGGAGTAGGACAAGCTTGAAATGGAATTGGTTACTTGTCACTTGACTTGTCGAACTTTCTAATTGTCTTCAATAACAAATTTATCATTATTTGTGTAAACAAAATACAACCAAATTTCTTTGTATTGTCAACGAAGCTAGGTTTTATTTGCATTCCATGTGGAAGTTCTGCTCTAACTCGAGCAATGGGGATTATTAATAAAGAAACGATTTATTTAGACGTTTATAAACAATTCTTTATGGATTAATTAAGAGAAATGATACTTATTCTGAAATACAAAAGTTAAGGAAACATAGAAGAGAATAAAACACTAATTCACTTAACTCCACAAAAAGTCATTCTTACCAATAGAAAAACATTGATCGTATCTTGTTTTTGTTTCTTCCACCATCAAAATTTATCGAACCTAACCCAAACAAATTCCCCGAAGGTACCATATCCAGAAATGAGCTCACCCTAATCACACCTCCATGTCCCTTGTAGTTATAACCTCCATGGTTGTTCTTCAATATCGGTTTCGGAAAACTACCGTTAAAAGAAGAAGAAGAAGAAGACGAAACCTGACTCTTGATAGAATTCGAACCGGTCGAGTTATAAGGAAGTAATGGCAACTTTACCTCATATTCTTGGTCTCCAATTTCTTCTATTTCAAGAACCGGTTCAAAATCTTCGATTGGAATTATCTCAGGTCTGGGTAAACCGGTTTTATATTTATCTGTTTTACTACGATATATGGGTTCCGGGATCTTTTTCATTTCTATAGGGAGGATTTTGCCGTCGTTGAAGAACTCTTCCGCGGACCAGGAGCTCTCGCCGGAGATTGCACCGCGGGGTATTGAAAACTCCAAAGGAAAGCCCCAATAGAAGTTGGAGATATCATACGGAGATTGTGATGTACGCTGCTCGATTGGTATGGACTCGTGGTGGCAAAAATCGTTAGAAAATGAGATTCTTGGACTTTCATTAGCGTTTTCGGGCATTGTTATTAATGTTCTCGAGAAAATATTAGAGGGTTTGAAGAAAATGGTGATGGTAAAACTCTTTTTTATACGTGAAGATTATGTATAGGGGAATTAAATGAAGGAGTGGTTATTTTCAAATGTTTGGTAAAGTTTGGTTTATATTTGATTTTCTATGTGAGGGACCATTCTTGGTTGTGTTCTGTCTTCGCAAATGGGCCTAACGTCTCTTGGGTTAATGTTTTAGTTGATTGAGTTTGGCCATCTTCTCTGTTTCTGATGTCTTCTTGCTCACATGACTTTTGAAATCTCTTCATGTCAATCCATTTGCCAATAATCCAATCTGCTTTGTTATCATTTTTTTTCTTTGTTTCAACTTTCAATGCTAAGTTGATTGTTGTCATGTAGTATGTTTTTAATAGTTGAAAACTAATTGTTACTTTCAATATATTTTAATGTCAACAACCTTTTTTTTGGGTCCACAATCTTTTATTTTTTACCTTTTTTGCTTAAATATTAAGAGGAAAGGATGTAAACCCATACTAGAAAATATTATCTATCAAGGTATTTTTTTCTTCCGAATTCAATAAGAAAACTGAAATAATAATGAAATTTTTCAAAAAATCTTGCAAAAAGATAGTATGCCAATTTTCTTATTAATTTTGAAATATTATAGTTTTTTTTTTAGTGTTGCTAAGCATTTTATTGGTTTCGTACATCATATAATTCTCTTATAGAACATTATATTTAGTAAAGAATAAGATTTCATTACTCAATGCACTTTATTGGCCGTAACAATTTTAGCCAAAAATTTGTGTATATGGAAAAAAATCATATGATAATATTAATGGATAGTCCATTTATATCCTTGTAACATTTCAAGTTCGTTGACTGTGAGTCCTCGACTTGCTTTTAAATAGATTAACTAAATGCCACAATAACATAAAAACCATTATCTTAGAGAAAAGTTTAAAAGAAAACGTGAAAGTATGGAGAGGATACCTTCACTTGCATCCCTTGTTAGCTTGCTTATCATATTTGCCACAGGTATTATAATTTTTTGTACACCTTTCAATTTTCATGTTAAATATATTTTTTTAAAAGGTTATTTTCTTCTATTATGTGAACAAAAACTAAACAAAAAATCTCAAAGTCTAACCTTAGTTTTTATAATTTAGACGTCCACATAGAAGATTAATGTTATGAGAATTAAGAAATACATATTACAGATATATATATTTTTTTTCTTAAGTCTTCTTGTAGCTATTTTCTTGAATTCCTTGTACTTAATTTCTATAGAGTGAATATATTCTTATATATCTGTTAAGTTTAATAAAGTATATATACAATGCTGTAGTTGTTAATCAGACAAGAGCAAGTATCTGTAACGACAGACTAGGCCTTTGCGATGGTTGCGATCAAAGATGTAAGGCCAAACACGGGCCATCGTGCGAAAGTAAATGTGACGGGCCGGTTGGAATGTTGCTGTGCACGTGCACTTACGAGTGTGGTCCAACAAAGCTTTGCAATGGTGGGCTTGGCAATTGCGGTGAAAGTTGTAATGAACAATGTTGTGATAGGAATTGTGCACAAAGATACAATGGTGGACATGGATATTGTAACACCCTTGATGATTTTAGTTTGTGCTTATGCAAGTACCCTTGCTAAAACAAGTTGACAGAATTTGGAAACCAATTAGCTTTCTTTGTAACTGTAACTGCGATAATATGGTAATAAATTTCCTTTTGATAAAAACATTACGTTTATTTGCATGTAAGGTAAGTGAGATAAGATAGAGACATTCATGACTTGATAATATTTTTAATTTTTTTTACAATCTATATTCTTGATTTATGCAGTTGGTGAATAATTCTTCGGTGAACCGTGCCTACGGTTTTAGAGGCCTACGACAATATTTAAGAATGTGAAATTTTAGATTATCAAACAAAGAGTAAAATGTACATAAACTTAAAATCTGAAAAACAAATCTTTAAAAAGCATTAAAAATAGAAAAGCTTCTAATAAATGAGTTAAGTATCAGTATTGGTATGAATAAAACCTTTGGAATATTGATCACAAGAAAAAATAATTGAGTAGTTAGAAAGATAATTTCTATCAAATGTGGCTTATGAATGAATTATATTTAGTGTAGCCTAAGGCATTTGCCTTTTTTCTATAAGGGGAGGCTCGGCTATGCGCGGGCGGTGATTAAGGCGTCGGGAATTTAGAACTCCGGAGGGAAGCCCCAATAAAAGTAGCTGAAATCTTGGACTGTCATTGTCATGAGAATTTTCCGGAATTGTTAGAAAATTAAGGAGGGGATGAACAAAAAATGGAATAGTATAAGAGAATTTAATTCATGTAATATCAAATGTTCGGTAAGTTTGGTATATGTATTTGATTTTCAGAGTTTATGTAAATTTTATAGAAATTATTTTCGGAGTAATGTCGATTCATTTTCCAATGATCTTATCACTTGTCTCTTCATACAAGCCAAGATGAGTCGACAACTTGGTTTTATCCTTCTTTCTTTTCTAGTTTTCTTCTATGTAAACGAAAACAAATTTCACATGTAACGATTTTTTCTAATATTAAGAAATAAATACGTTTAGAACGTCTAAAATATTTATACACCAAACATTAAAGATCAAAACTATTAAAGAAAAACTGTTAGAAACAACACAATTCCAAAAGATTTAGATCAACATCTTTATTCTCATTTTTATCAGCTTCATCATGCCTCCAAATCTGATTAGTCCAGAAACAGGTTATCAAAATTAAGTTTTCTAAGATTAGTTCTCAAAAAATTATGGTTTTTTGTGTTTACAAAAATTTGTGTTTTATGGACAATAGATTTCGGAAATTCGCAAACCTAGATTTTCACAATTTATCTATATTATTATCATAGCTAAAAAGAAGCTCCATGAATGTGTTTACGCAAAATCAAAATAATATCTTATAAGAGCTATACACCTCATTATGAATTTTCAATTTTGTTTAACCTTACTGTGTCTGTACTTATTGAGAGTCTTTCTTAAACTATAAGTTTAAGAGCATCAAAGTTTAAACCAGAATATTTCTATCAACGTATTGGGAGAAGGAGACATTCGACTAAAGAATGATCTAAAACAAAACAATTTTTTTTTTCTTCCGCTGCAAAATAGAAAATGTTTTAGCTAAAAATACACAATTTAAAATTTGAATATAAATTTTACATTCTTTCAAAAAAAATATATCCACTTTCAAAAGTTCAATCAATACAGAAATCATTATAAAATATTAAATTTATACATTATTTGCATAAAAAAACTTGTAAATACTTAATTGTTATGCAACAAAAAATTTGTTCAAGGAGTAGTAACACACACCTAATCAATAATAGAATTTAGAGATTTGTCTACTTTATGTAACAAAGATAGGTTTTATTACACCTAATGATATTTAGCATTTGTCCTTATTTGGACAAGTTGTAATTTTTTAACTGACTTTCTTATTTATTGTTGTTTGACTTTTATGTGTCGGTCATTCTTTATCAGTTTTTCCAAAAACAATATGATTAAAAATTACAAGTAGATCGAGAGACTGTTGCAGATTGCTCTTAAATGACTTATCTCGATAAAATCATTTTTTCAGATACAACAAACAAAGAGAAAAAGCCCTTTCAATTTCTTTTTACAGATTGCTTTCTAAATAGCTTTGAGAAATTGATCTTCTCTTTATCATACTCAAATGGATTCTTCTTTTCTCTCTAGTTTTTGTGCTACAGCCATAATTTTCTTCACGCTTTTCGGTACAATATATTTCATGTTTTATAGAAAAGTCAAATCCCATCAAGAAAACAAAACAATAGCTTCTTCTTTAGCTCTTCCAACTATTCCATCTTCTTTGTCCCGAAAATACGATGTCTTTCCGAGTTTCCACGGAGCAGATGTTCGCAAAACCTTTCTTTCTCACATGCTAAAAGAGTTCAAACGAAAGGGAATCGTTCCATTCATTGATAATGATATCGACAGGAGCAAGTCTATTGGTCCTGAGCTCGACGAAGCTATCAGAGGATCAAAGATCGCAATCGTCATGCTCTCAAAGAACTATGCTTCTTCATCATGGTGCCTAAACGAGTTGGTGGAGATCACGAAATGTAGAAAAGATTTGAATCAAACAGTGATGACCATTTTCTATGGCGTTGACCCAACAGATGTAAAGAAGCAGACAGGAGAGTTTGGGAAGGTCTTCGAAAGAACTTGTGAAAGTAAAACAGAGGAGCAGGTTAAGACATGGAGAGAAGTTTTGGATGGTGCGGCAACAATCGCTGGAGAGCATTGGCACATCTGGTTTGCCTTCTTTATTTAGTTTTTACTTGCTCTTAGTAATATTTCACTATATTTATTAGTATCTTTTAGAAAATAACAAGACAAGCACCACATATTTGTTTTGGATGTGTATGAGAAAAAATTTATGAATAATTAGGGGATGTATAAAATGATCTCTCTATTTTTGCTAGGGATAATGAAGCGAGCATGATTGAAAAAATTTCCATTGACGTTTCAAACATTCTTAATCGTTCCTCACCCTCAAGAGATTTTGACGATTTGATTGGGATGGAAGCTCATATGGAAAAAATGAAATCGTTGTTGAGCCTACACTCTAATGAAGTGAAGATGATTGGGATTTGGGGTCCTTCTGGGATTGGGAAGACCACCATTGCAAGAGTCTTATATAACCGTTTTTCTGGCGATTTTGGATTGAGTGTCTTTATGGACAATATTAAAGAGTTGATGCATACAAGACCAGTGGGTTCTGACGATTACAGTGCAAAGTTGCACTTACAGAACCAGTTAATGTCCGAGATAACCAACCATAAGGAGACCAAGATTACTCATTTAGGAGTTGTACCTGATAGGTTGAAGGACAATAAAGTGCTTATTGTCCTTGATAGCATTGATCAATCAATACAACTAGATGCTATCGCAAAAGAAACTCAATGGTTCGGTCCTGGGAGTCGGATTATCATCACAACGCAAGACCAAAAACTTCTGGAGGCACATGACATCAACAATATTTACAAGGTGGAGTTTCCATCAAAATATGAAGCTTTTCAAATCTTTTGTACGTATGCTTTTGGTCAAAATTTCCCTAAAGATGGTTTTGAGAAGCTTGCTTGGGAAGTTACAGACCTTTTAGGTGAACTACCATTGGGACTAAGAGTTATGGGCTCCCACTTCCGAAGAATGTCTAAGGATGATTGGGTAATTGCATTACCAAGGTTAAAGACTCGCCTTGATGCTAATATTCAAAGCATTTTGAAGTTTAGTTACGATGCTTTATCTCCTGAAGATAAAGATTTATTCCTTCATATAGCATGCCTTTTCAACAATGAAGAAATAGTGAAAGTCGAAGATTATCTTGCTTTAGATTTCTTGGATGCGAGGCATGGGCTTCACCTCTTAGCTGAGAAATCTCTCATTGATCTCGAAGGTGTTAACTACAAAGTGCTAAAAATGCATAATCTACTAGAACAATTGGGTAAAGAAATTGTCCGTTATCATCCGGCACACCACTCAATCCGTGAGCCTGAAAAGCGTCAGTTTTTGGTTGATACTAAAGATATTTGTGAAGTACTCGCCGATGGCACGGTTAGTTATATTATTAGTTTTATGTTTTCTTGTTCCCTAAAATTAAAATCATTTTATAGCTTACTATATATATCTCATTATCCTCCTTTTTTGGTCTTTTTGCAGGGTAGTAAAAGTATTAAAGGTATATGTTTCGACTTAGATAACCTATCAGGGAGATTAAATATAAGTGAGAGAGCTTTTGAAGGAATGACTAACCTTAAATTCTTAAGAGTTCTGAGAGACCGAAGCGAGAAGTTGTACTTACCGCAAGGTTTAAATTATCTACCTAAGAAACTTAGATTAATAGAATGGGACTATTTTCCGATGAAAAGTTTGCCTTCAAACTTTTGTACAACGTACCTAGTCAACCTACATATGCGGAAAAGCAAACTTGAGAAGTTATGGGAAGGAAAACAGGTACATAATTATTTTCAATATGGTTTTTTTTTTCATCAAAAGGAGTGCTCTAAATACTAGTAATTGTGTTTCCTTATGCTGTCTTTATTTGTTTGTCCAGCCACTTGGTAACCTGAAGTGGATGAATTTAAGTAACTCGAGAAACCTAAAGGAGCTACCTGATCTCTCAACAGCTACTAAACTTCAAGATTTGAATCTCACTAGATGCTCCAGCTTGGTGGAGATTCCTTTCTCTATTGGAAACACCACTAATCTTGAGAAACTGAATCTTGTAATGTGCACTAGCTTGGTGGAGCTGCCCTCCTCTATAGGAAGCCTTCATAAATTGCGGGAGTTGAGATTACGAGGATGCTCAAAGCTAGAGGTTCTTCCCACCAACATCAGCTTGGAATCTCTCGATAACCTTGATATCACTGATTGCTCACTGTTGAAAAGTTTTCCTGATATCTCCACAAACATTAAGCATCTCAGCCTCGCGAGAACTGCAATTAATGAAGTGCCGTCGAGGATCAAGTCATGGTCTCGTCTTCGTTACTTTGTAGTGTCATACAATGAAAACCTCAAGGAATCTCCGCACGCTCTTGATACCATCACAATGTTGTCGTCTAACGATACAAAAATGCAAGAATTACCTCGGTGGGTCAAGAAAATCTCTCGTCTTGAGACGCTTATGCTAGAGGGATGCAAAAACCTGGTAACACTCCCAGAACTTCCGGATTCCTTATCAAACATAGGGGTAATAAATTGCGAGTCACTAGAGAGGCTTGATTGTTCCTTCTACAAACATCCAAATATGTTTATCGGGTTTGTTAACTGCTTGAAGCTGAATAAAGAAGCGAGAGAACTCATCCAGACCAGTAGTAGCACTTGTTCGATCTTACCCGGAAGACGAGTGCCTTCAAACTTCACTTACCGAAAAACTGGAGGTTCCGTGCTTGTCAATTTGAATCAAAGTCCTCTTTCTACAACCTTGGTGTTTAAGGCTTGTGTCTTGCTGGTTAATAAAGATGATAAGAAAAAGGAGGCCAATGGTACGTCATTTCAGGTATATTATCGTATAATGGACAAACGCAAATTGGGTGTTATTGTTCCATGGAGATCTGCACACGGCTTTGTTGTGCCTCCAATTTTGGCGGAGCATTTGCTAACCTTTGAACTTGAAGCGGATGTGAAAACCAACGAGTTTTTCTTCGAGTTCGAAGTCAACCGTTACGAAGTGGTGATAAAAGAATGTGGAGTACTCCAACTCTAAGTCCTCCATTTTTTTGGAAGACTGGTTGGGACGCACTTGGTTGAGAACTTGAGAGAAGAACAAGACAGTGATCTATTGTTATTGTTTCTTCCACTTACCTGAATCCCACCTCCAGTTCCTCTATAACATCCATGGCACGGCACTTCTTCAATGCGTTTTTCCTAACAACCACCGTTTAAAGGCGGAGAAGGAGACGAGGTAAAGTTTTTTCCATAGTAATACTGTTTACTAAAATTATATCCCTAGATTGAGGAAGTTTGTTGCACAGGAAACATATAATGTTAAGCTTTTGTGCCGCAAGATTCCTTGCTCAAACCATATAATGTTACTCAAGCTAACTAAATGTTTTCTTTTTCTTATGATGTCGTAGATTTGACCAGCACAGTAGTTTGTTAAGCTTTTACTCCTTCGATTATCCAAGGTGGAGAGTCTACAAGAGGATGAATGTTTTAAGGTCTAGGAGCATCAAAAAGAGTTTGCGACATCAGGTACGGTTGCAGGCATCTAGAGTTTGGACCCTAGCCTCCTTCTACCATCTTCTTTGGCCACATTACAGGGTTTATCTTTCTTTGTATTTTTTAATCATTGCGCTTTCAGCGATATTAATTTTATTACAATTTTCTTGAGTTTATTTTTGGCTTTGTGATTCTCTCGTCATTGAATTGTTGGCTGCGTCTTAAGAAACTCAGAATTGTTAAAGAAAATAAGGTTAGAAATAGTTTCTTGGGTTACAAGCAATACCAATCCTCAACACTAGACACTTTTTAAGTTATAGAAAGCTTTCACTCAAATATCTAAATTTTTTGGCGGAGCTAAAACATAAATGGATATAGTAAAAATACCTGCGAAACATGTAACTTATTGCAAGATACTTGACTACTTCTCAAATGGACTGGTAAATCGACTTGCCTACAAATTGGATAAGATTTTTACTTTTTTTTTTATAAATGTAATGTTAAAAATTATATTCCTGAATAATAACATTTGTTACATCAAATGGAAGTTTTCTGAATAATTTGAGAAGGTAAAAAAATTGATAAAAGAAAAACAAAATTAAAATGCAAACCAAGCTTGGAGGCATGGTTCGTATCTCTTGTCGTCCGTAGCCCGAATCATTGAGAATTGGTTTCGAATTTGTTTGTCTATCCAAGTGATGAGTTTTGTGGCTGGAGTTGATGTCTCACCATGTCTCCTTCCATTGTGCTCTCTCCATTATGTGTTCCTCGTAATCTCTATATGTATTTTTAATGTTTTCAGACTTCACCTTGACTTATAAAATAACAGAAATCAGACGATCCAAAAACTTTTAATAGTATTCTCTATAATTTACACCTACTCTATATAAAAAAGGAAAAAAAAAAGATTGGTTTTACACCTAATTGATACCCCTTAAGAAGACTGACCGCTATTTAGCATTTGTCTTTAAGTGATCTTTTTTATTTATCTTTGTTTGACTTGTGTGGCTAAGTAATATGCGTCTTACCTTCGTATTTCATTGTCTAACTAACGTCTGCAATTTTGGTTTAAGATTGATGATCGCTCCATTTTCAGCGTTAAAATCCTTTTCTAAGAAATATACGCTACATCGTTTCGTTCCATCTTCGGCATTCATTATTCTTTTTTCCTAGAAAATTAACAGGATTAGTTTTTTTTTCTTACAAGATTTGCCCATTATACACAGATTATTGAACAGTTGAGTTCGGTTTAAGTCAATGAATCTATTATTAATTCCAAGTGGGATATATAATGTTCTTTGAAGGTTCCTTTGTGCCTATCTCAAATAAAAGCATTTTCCAGACTCAACCAACAAAAAAGCCTTTTCAATTTCTTTTTACAGATTGCTTTCTGAATAGCTTTGAGATATTGATTTTCTCTTCATCATACTCAGATGGATTCTTCTTTTCTCTCTGGTTTTTGTGCTGCTGCCATAACCTTCTTCACTCTTTTCGGTACAATATATTTCATGTTTTATAGAAAAGGCAAATCCCATCAAGAAAACAAAACAATAGCTTCTTCTTTAATATCTATTTCATCTACTCCATCTTCTTTACCTCGAAAACGGAAACACGATGTCTTCCCTAGCTTCCACGGGGCAGATGTTCGCAAAACCTTTCTTGCTCACATCCTAAAAGAGTTCAAAGGGAAAGGAGTCGTTCCATTCATTGATAATGATATCGAGAGGAGCAAGTCTATCGGTCCTGAGCTCATAGAAGCTATTAGAGGATCGAAGATCGCGATCGTCTTGCTCTCAAGGAACTATGCTTCTTCTTCGTGGTGCTTAAACGAGTTGGTGGAGATCATGAAGTGTAGAGAACAGTTGGGTCAAACAGTGATGACCATTTTCTATGACGTTGATCCAACAGACGTAAAGAAGCAGACAGGAGATTTTGGGAAGGTCTTCAAGAAAACTTGTAAAGGTAAACCAAAAGAGGAAATTAAGAGATGGCAAAAAGTTTTGGAGGATGTGGCAACAATCGCTGGGGAGCATTCCCGTAACTGGTTAGCTTTCTGGATTTATATTTTGCTCTGATTCATAATTCATTAACACATCAAACTAAAGAGGGATAATTACCGAAAAAACCCGATTTATTTAAAATCTCCCAGAAAACTACTTGAACTTTTGGGTTGGAAATAAAATCACGATCTATTTTTTTTTTTTTCAATTACCACCCTTCACCGTAACGGACCGTTAACAACGCTAACCAAATCGTCGAACCTAACGTATTTAATATTTGCCAAAAAAAAACATGAACTTATTTGTTGTAATAAAAATACCCAAACTAACTTAACTTGGAGATAGAAAACACGATCTATTTTTTTTCCCCAACCAAATTGTCAAATGTTATTAATTTTATTTATAAGATATTCTTAAAAATGGACTATTGAAGAAATCCTCTAAAAGCTTAAGTTCTTGAGTAATATCAACCAAAATCATGTTATTGATGGGTAAGTTTTATCCTAAATTACTAATGTTGTTTTCACCATCTATCATATATCTAGATTTGATGTAAGCAACAATAAATTAAAAAGAATACCCCTTCAGTTACCGAATGTTCTTATTAATTTCTTCAATTTATTGTGGTTAGCTTCTGAAATGGATAGATGTAGTATGTTAAAACTAGAATTCAAATTTGGTCCAAAATCGATTATGAGTTTAAAGGGATAAATCGGCTTTATATATAGCCATTCTCATTTATCACGTGCAAAGAAAATGAAAAAAGTAATTGTAATTTTATTTGGTTAACTCTTTTGATAACCATTACGACAAAGTGGGTGAAATTGAAACAAAAAACTAGGTCATTCTTTTTATTTCAATTTTAAACTAATCAATAAATTTATGGCAGCGAATAAAAAGTTTAGGCATTGTTTTGGCAAATATTAAATAAATCGTGTTTTTCAGGAATTTTCTATAATAAAATTAAAAATGTTTGACGATTTGGTAAAACGCCATTAATGGCCATTACATCAAAGGGAGGTAATCGGAAAAAAAAAGTAGATCGTGTTTTTTATTTCCAACCCAAATTTGTTTGTATATTTTTCTGCCAGCGAAAAAAGTTCAAGTAATTTTCTGGCAGATTTTAATAAGGGAAATTTCCCAAACTATATTTATTGGTAGCTTTTAAAAAAGGGAAATTTACTATAGTGACAAATATTTTGTGTTTTATAACTGGCATGTCAAAAATACAGATTTTTTATATGTAGTCTATACAGGTTTTTCTAAAACTTTAATATCTTGAATGGTTGTGTAACATATCTGCCACATATTTATTTTGTAACCGTAGATTTTTAATTGTGTTGGCAACATATTTTTTGATTTAAATAAAAAAATGTCGCTTAATAACAGATTTTTAACCAAATAATAAGAATATATAATGAGGACAGATTTATTTTATGTAATCACAAACTTCTAAAACTTGTTGATAAATCTATCTGACATTTTACGAGAAGTTTTTTTAAAAAAATTACTACACACTCACATAGTGATAACATATTTTTTTTTAGTCATTACAGTTTTGTTTTTCGGGATCTAAAGCATAACAGATTTTTTCATGTCCTGTTATACCCGATTTTTTTATGACTTAAATAACCTTTTTAGTAATGACAGACTTTTTGTTGGCAGATTTGTTTTTGAAATTTTGATACATCTAGTTACATGAGAATTATTATATAGCCTCACGTAAAACTAAAGTTCGACGACACAACTCCAAATCTTGCGGTTTGATTGTATCTTTAAACAGGTTCATTTTTTTCTTCATAAAAACGGGTTTGACTGCATTTGGTTACGAAATACTTTTAATAGATCCGGAAGATATGTTTAATTTTTAGAAATCAAAAATGTTTTTATTTTAGGAGAAATTTTATTAAAAACGTGATTAAAGATTAATTAGTCTTTTTACACATATTTGAGTTATAATAGTTTTTGACTTGGATTGGGAGTTATTTATGCTAAAATTTGAGTCAATTTGGGCAAATCTAAGTTTTAAAAATATTAAGACAACCAATACATAATTTTTGGATGTGTATGTGATTTTTTTTTTATGAATATTAATTGATGTATTAATTGATCACTTCATTTGTTAGGGATAATGAAGCAACTATGACCGAAAAGATCGCTACAGATGTTTCTAACATGCTGAATAATTACTCACCGTCAAGAGATTTTGATGGTTTGATTGGGATGGATGCTCATATGAAAGAAATGGAATCGTTGTTATGCCTAGACTCTGATGAAGTAAGGATGATTGGGATTTGGGGTCCGTCTGGGATTGGGAAGACCACCATTGCCAGAGTCTTATATAGCCAATTTTCTGAAAATTTTGAATTGAGTATCTTCATGGGGAATATCAAAGAGTTGATGTATACAAGACCAGTGTGTTCTGATGAGTATAGTGCGAAGATTCAGTTACAGAAACAATTTTTATCCCAAATAATCAACCACAAGGATATGGAGCTTCATCATTTAGGAGTTGCACAGGATAGGTTGAACGACAAGAAAGTGCTTATTGTTCTCGATAGCATTGATCAGTCAATACAACTAGATGCTATTGCAAAAGAAACTCGGTGGTTTGGCCATGGAAGTCGGATTATCATCACAACACAAGACCAAAAACTTTTGAAGGCACATGGAATCAACCATATTTACAAGGTGGAGTTTCCATCAGCATATGAAGCTTATCAGATGTTTTGTATGTATGCTTTTGGCCAAAACTTCCCTAATGATGGTTTCGAGGAGCTTGCTTGGGAAGTTACAAAACTTTTAGGTCATCTACCTTTGGGACTAAGAGTTATGGGTTCCCACTTCCGAGGAATGTCTAGGCATGAGTGGGTAAATGCTTTACCAAGGTTAAAGATTCGCCTTGATGCTAGTATTCAAAGCATTTTAAAGTTCAGTTACGATGCCTTATGTGAGGAAGATAAAGATTTGTTCCTTCATATAGCTTGCCTTTTCAACAATCAAGAAATGGTGGAAGTTGAAGATTATCTTGCTTTAAGTTTCTTGGACGTGAGGCAAGGGTTTCACCTCTTAGCCGAGAAATCTCTCATAAATCTTAAGTTTTTATCTACTAACTGTACACGTATAGAGATGCACAATCTACTAGTGCAATTAGGTAAAGACATTGTTCGTCATAAGCCTGGGCACCAATCCATTTGTGAGCCTGGGAAGCGTCAATTTTTGATTGATGCTAGAGATATTTGTGAAGTACTCACTGATAACACGGTAAGTTATATTATTAGTCTCTTGTTTCCTTGTTCTTTACAAATTAAATACGTTCAATAGCTAATTATCTCTCGTTTTCTAACTTTTTCTTGTCATTTTACAGGGTAATAGAAATGTTGTAGGTATATTTTTGGAAGTAAGAAACCTATCATGCCAATTAAATATAAGTGAGAGAGCTTTTGACGGAATGTCAAACCTTAAATTCTTAAGATTCCATGACCCATATGACGACGAAAGTGATAAATTGTACTTGCCACAAGGGTTGAATAATCTACCTCAGAAACTTAGATTAATAGAATGGAGCCGGTTTCCGATGACTTGTTTGCCTTCTAATTTTTGTACGAAGTATCTAGTCGAGATACGTATGAAGAACAGCAAACTTCAGAACTTGTGGCAAGGAAATCAGGTACATAATTGTGGTGTTTCTCTCCAATTTTATAATATTGGGTTTTTCTTTCTTACATATTTAGGTGTCAAAAATGAGAGATCTCCCGGTATTATTTCTTAGAAGGCTATCTCTTGTAATCTTTATTATGCTTGGTGACTTGTAGTATCCCTCCATGATTATTGGTTAGTATCATACTATCGTTGGTGAATTGTAGTATCCCTCCATTATTATTTGAGTTTAATTTTAATGTGTTTCTTTATGTTATCTTTATTTTTTTGTGCAGCCCCTTGGAAATCTCAAGAGGATGGATTTGAGTGAGTCGAAACACCTAAAAGAACTACCTGATCTCTCAACTGCCACTAACCTTGAATATTTGATTATGTCTGGATGCATAAGTTTGGTGGAGCTCCCCTCCTCTATTGGAAAGCTTCGTAAATTGCTAATGTTGAGTTTACGAGGCTGCTCAAAGCTAGAGGCTCTTCCAACCAATATCAACTTGGAATCTCTCGATTACCTTGATCTCACTGATTGCTTATTGATCAAAAAATTTCCTGAGATCTCTACAAACATTAAGGATCTCAAGCTCACGAAAACTGCAATAAAAGAGGTACCTTCGACGATCAAGTCATGGTCTCATCTTCGTAAACTGGAAATGTCATACAGTGAAAACCTCAAGGAACTCCCGCATGCTCTTGATATCATCACAACGCTGTACATTAACGATACAGAAATGCAAGAAATTCCTCAGTGGGTTAAGAAAATCTCTCATCTTCAGACACTTGGGCTAGAGGGATGCAAGAGGCTGGTAACAATCCCACAACTTTCAGATTCCCTATCACAACTAGTGGTAACAAACTGTGAGTCATTGGAGAGACTTAATTTCTCCTTTCAAAATCATCCAGAGAGATTTCTCTGGTTTCTAAATTGCTTCAAGCTAAATAATGAAGCGAGAGAATTCATCCAAACTAGTAGTACCCATGCGATCTTACCTAGTAGAGAAGTGCCTGCAAACTTCACTTACCGAGCTAATGGGAGTTCCATAATGGTAAATCTGAATCATAGGCCTCTTTCTACAACTTTGAGATTTAAGGCTTGCGTCTTGCTAGTTAAAAAAATTGACAATGATAAGGAGGAGGCCGCTGATAGGAGAACAACTGTAATTCCTAGAATCAGGGAGAACGATAAAATTGGCGTCGATGTTCCATGGAGATATCGCTTTCACGTGCCTACCATTTTAGAAGACCATTTGCTCACCTTCCAAATTGAAGCTGATGTGACGTCCAACAAGCTTTTATTTTCGTTCGACATCAAGGACAACAACCAAGCGGTGATTAAAGAATGTGGAGTACTCCAACTCTAAGTTCATTTGGGTCTCTTTCGGATTTTTGTAAATAGGATTTGTTGACGTTGAAGAAACCTTCGGGAAATCACGAGCTCTCACAAGGAGTCCGGACCGCCTCCAGGAATGGAGAAATCCAAATCGAAGCTGAAAATATGGCTACTCAACGGATATGGCAAAAATCATGAGACAATGAGATTTTTGGACTGTGTTTGGCATTTTCTTGCATTGTTATTAATTTTCTCGAGAAAATGAGACTCTTAATTTCTAGATACTAGATCGACAATTTGTTTTCTTCAACACTGATCATCTTTTTAGTATCCGCAAACTAAATCAACACTTCACTTTTTTCTTCCTTTTAACTAAACAAAAAAAAAATAGAGAAGCAACTATCTACACAAATAGTCCATTAAGCAGATAAACTCCCCGGTTTAGATAAATCACATAGCCAACTCAAAAGAACCTTAGCACCTTTCTCCCATGAACAATCAAGCATCATGTCATGAGCAACACCTTTAATACAAACCGGTTCAACCTCATAAAACCTCCCGGTTTCCTTCAGTCCTTCATCGTCCTGGAAATCCATAACCCATTTCGGTTTAATACAAGTACCAAGATTGAAAAACTTTCATGTTTGGTGATGCGTTCTTAGTTCTTACCACTATGAAGTCATCTTTGGCACCTAAAACAAGAACCTTGGTCGAATTCTCCATTGGTTTTGGTACTGGAAGTGATGCGTTTAGCTTTCTCAAATCAAACAACGGTATTCGTGAACTCTCACTCATAAGATCCTGGTAACTAAATCGAAATAAGAGAGAAAACAATCTCTTTAGATTATTGAAACGTGATTTAGATTCAAGTTGACTATCGAGCTAGATTATACCGCTTCACAAGTTGATCATCCATGGCTTGAGAGAAGAATGTTTCTCGACAAAGAGGAATAGATTTCTGAAAACCTTTAGCAGCTAAACTGAGAGTAACCTACTCAAGAACAAACATTGTTGAAAACATGACCCTAGCAAGATCAAAGGCAGAACAAGAGCTTTACCTTAAAAGCAGCCACAGGTTTAGAAAAGAGATAACGTAACACTAAGCCGCTGAACAAAGAAAGAGAATCCCAAACGTTACATATAAGCTAGCTAAAAGAAGAAGAAGTTCTCTGATATAGGAAATAGCCAATGGTTGTGACAAGTTACCTATTACCGGAAGGTGGAACCGAGCAAACCATTACCGCCCCTGAAAGCTCTGGAAACGCATTTTCCGTACCTGAATACGAAACAACAAACTCATCGGTTATCGTATAGGCCTGATCCTAAAAACGCAACTCATTTCGATGTATCTACACCTTACCTAATGAACGCTTGTTTACAATATTTGCCAAGTAATATTGAACAATGAGTCCTCCAAAAGAATGACCAACAAGAACAGGAGGTGAAGAGCCAAGATTCGATTCTATAAAATCTGCAATATCACTTGCGTGCGTCTACTACACAAACAAGTAATACAAATCTTGCTGAATCAAGTAATGAACCAATGAAGACAATGCACATTGCAATTTTCAAGTACCTGAAGTGTTCCAGCAACTGTTCCCAAAGGTTCATCACTTTCACCCTAAAAGATTCAAAGATGACAACATCACAATTCACACACAAATCACATAATTTCAATTCAAAGTTTGAAACTTTATGTTCTTGATAGTCTAAAAATCAAAATTTTGGTCATTTGAGAATTTACCTGACCTAATAAACTAACAGCATAAGAATCAAACCCAGAAGAAGAGAAGAAAGGTAACCAATTTTCAGCCCAACACCAAGCTGCGTGATAGCTTCCATGTACAAACACCAATGGTGGATTCTCTCTTTCGGATTTGGATTTTCTCTGCTCGATTACCTCCATTTTTAGACCAGAGGGAAGCTTGTGCAAAAGGCGGGTTTGCCCCTTTTTCAGGTTGTATGGAATCGTTGTTCTAGGGGAATTGGTGAGAGCTGCTATGGGCATTTTGAAGTAGGATAGGCATGGGAACGAGGGAAGTGAAGAAGACGCCATCATCGTTATTCGTTAAGCTCAGAGCTATTCTGATTTCTGAAAAGGAAAAGCTCTCAAGAACTTTTTTAATCTGAAGTTTTACTGTTTTACGTTAAATAAATATTGTAAGGAAAAAACTATAGAATATAAACACTGTTAATATGCTTGAAAATTATTTTGAAAATACTCTAAAATTTCTTAATAAACTCTTGAAAATTCGAAAGTCCAAAAGATATGTATTTCATATATCTTACTCCGAGTTATTCAATTTTACACATAACTAACTAAAAGTAAATATATTTTTTAGTATGAATCTGAAATTTAAGAGTTTTTTTCAGATTTTTTGGAATTTTTCAAGAATTTATTCTCATATTAGAAATAAATTTCTTATTTCAATATTAATATTTTTGATCGATATTTAGAAAAGTTAACAGAAATTACTTTCGATCAGCTTTTGGGTGTTAAATCAATACTATTTAAATTTTTGTGTATTATAACAAATTAATTTATGGTTTTCTTGGACCCAAAAGGATTTTTCTTGTCCTTTTCTCTCTCCTGAAGCGACTTTTCTGGCGATTGTCTTCTTTCTGCCCTAGCGCCGCCGTTGGTCGGCCTCTCGCCGGCATTCGTGCCCGTTCCGATGCCAAAGAAAAAGAAGAAGGCCTCTCGCCTCTTCCCTGTTCATTCTACCTCCAAATTTGAGCGGGTCCTCGCTTCCTCTGCGGGCTCGTCTTCGCTTCCAGCTTCCCGAGATGCTCTCGTCTCTCCGCTGCCTCTCATCTCTGCTCCAGCGTCCGTCAGTTCGTTTGTCGCAGCGGTGTCGTCTCCTTCAGTCGAGATTACGGGATCTCTTCTCGGTTCTCCTGAGTCGCATTTGGCCTCTGTTTCCCCCGGATCTGCTTTGGGCGCCGCCACTTGTCCCTTGAAGGAGGGATCTGTAGCCTTGCTCTTAGAGTCGTTTGTGCCTGTTATCTCCGTTGTGACCCCAGCGTATAAGATCTCCTCCGTTGTTGTCACTGGTTCTATTTTAGGAGGCTCGTCTTTGGCTGGAGCGGACCTGCAATCCATTACTCCTTTAGTCGAGGCAGCGAGTTGTGTCTCCAAGCTTCTGGGTTCTTCAAAGCCCAGTACCTCTATAGTGGTCCCAGCGTCTGAGATCTCCTCCGCCGGGGTCCAAGTTCCCTTTGTTGTCGTCCCAGCGTCTGAGATCTCCTCCGCTGGGGTTAACGTTACCTCTGTTGTTGTCCCAGCGTTTGAGATTTCCTCCGCTCGGGTTAACGTCAGTACTTCGGGCTGCTTGCTTTCAGATGGAGCTACTCGGCAAATCAACAATTCCTCTGGTCAGAACAATGTGCCTTCTTATGCTGAAGCTGCCAAGTCTCAAAGCTCAGATCGTCCTTGGGCTGCCAAATTCAAGGACTCTCTAAGGAATCTTAAACAGATGGATCTCCCTTCCTTCTTGGAGGATGGTACCCCCGTGGTTGTAGCTCCTCCGTCGATTCTTCTAAAGACTGCGGATATGTGGAAGGGTCATCTAGTTGCCCAATTCCACGGTCTCTGCCCTCCATCGATGAAGATCTTCACGGACCTTAATCCAATTTGGGGTAAGTTTGGTAATATCACAGTGCGGATCATCTCCGAAACAGCGGCTCTTATCTTCATTCCCTCGCAGGCTACTCGTAATTGGGTGGTGGATATTGGCTTTTGGCACGCTGGGAACTGCTCGTGTACTGTGTATCCTTGGTCTCCTGATGGGCCTCTCGAATTGGAGGAGCTCCAATTTGCTCCCACCTGGGCAGTCCTTAAAAATGTCCCCCCTCACCTCTATTTTTTGGAAGGTATCAGTGTCATTGCTAGTGGCATAGGAGAACCCCTTCATACTGAGAAGTCTTGGTTGGATCCGGTTAATATTGGGACTACTAAAGTAAAGGTTATCATAAAGTTGGATTCAGTTCTCCCAACCACTGTGGTTGTCCGCGATATCCAAGGAAATTCTGCTAGGGTTAATGTTGAGTATCCTCGCCCTCCTCCCAAGTGTCTTAACTGCGAGAGGTATGGCCACTTACTGAGTCGATGTCCTAAACCTCTAATGAAAAAACTCCCTTTCAAGACAGTTAAGGCCGCAGGCTCCAGGGAAGTGTCTCATCCTTCCCTTGTTTTAGCTGCTTCAGGGTCTGATTCAGGAGTTGAGACGGCTAGTGTGGCTCCTAGGGATTCCCGACCCCTAAAGTTAAGAGAAGGTGCTCCCGTTCTAAGAGAAGAGCTACTAGTCTCCCTCCAAAAGTCACCGGTTCCACTGCTGTTGATAAGGGGAAGAACATTATGTAATCTTCTTCTGTTCTAAGTAAGAAGTGGGTGGCTAAGGTTATCGTTGATCAGGGTATTAAGATGCTGCCACCTTTGGTGCCAGTGGCTCCTGTCAGCTTGCAGAAGGTTTACTCCTCTTCCCCCCTGACTGTTGATGTTCTTGACTCGGATTTAGTCAAGAGGAAGGTAGGCATTGGGGTCCCGGATATGGCAGAGTTGTTGATCGATGATTCCCTGTTTCCAACCCCTCCTGGTTGGGGGGCTATGACAAAGAAGAAGAGAAAGAAACTAATGAAAATTTGGCACAACAAGATGAGATCCGGAGCTCAAGCTATTGCAAGAGGAGATCCCTCCTCGAGCAAGGCTGGAATTCATTGAGACCTCGTTTCAGTTAATATCTTTTTGGATAGTATGACTATTTTTTGCTGGAATATTAGAGGCTTAAATAGCCATTCTCGTCAGCGAGTAGTCCGTAGCTGGATTGCTTCGAATAAATTACTTGTAGGCGGCTTTTTGGAAACTCATGTTGCAAAGGAGAATGCTGCAACTGTTTTGGCGTCCACCCTACCGGGTTGGAAAATGGATAGCAACTATTGTTGCTCAGACTTAGGGAGGATCTGGATTGTTTGGGACCCTTCGGTGTCTGTTTTGATCTTTAAGAAATCAGAACAAATGATCTTATGCAGTATAAAGGTGCCTAATGTCGCAATTTCTTTTGCTGTTGCTTTTGTTAATGGAAAGAATTCTGAGTTTGAGAGACGGATGGTATGGGAGGAAATTAGCGTTGTGGCTTCTTCTTCTCCGCTGATTTTTACCCATTGGTTGCTGATGGGAGACTATAATCAGATTGCTGCATCGTCTGAACACTATTCTGTGAGTCAGTCAACCTTTTCCCTTAGAGGCCTTGATATTTTCCAAGAGTGTTTGAGAGATAATGATCTGGCTCATCTTCCAAGCCGTGGAGTTTTCTATACCTGGTCAAATCATCAACAAGCTAATCCTATTCTCAGAAAGTTGGATAGAGCCTTAGGCAATGGAATGTGGTTTAACTCATTCTCAACCGCCATTGTTGTCTTTGAGCCTCCAGGTGATTCTGACCATTCTCCTTGTGTTATTCATTTGGTAAATCAATCTGTTAGTTCAAAGAAGTCCTTAAAGTATTTCTCCTTCCTTGCGACTCATCATTCTTATCTGTCTTCTATTGGAGATGCTTGGGAGAAGAAGACTCTTATTGGTTCTTGTATGTTCATGTTGAGGGAGCGGTTAAAGCATTCAAAGCTTGCTTGCAGAGCCTTGAACATGTCAGGTTTCGGAAATCTCCAACAGAAAACAAAAGGCGCCTTAATTCAACTTGAAGACATTCAGAGGATGCTTTTCTCAAACCCCTCGGGTTCTCTCTTCAGACAAGAGCATGTTGCCAGGAAAAATTGGGACTTCTTTTCATTGGCCTTGGAGTCTTTTTACAGGCAAAAATCCAGAATTCGTTGGCTGCTTGAGGGTGATGCGAATACGAGATTCTTTCATAGAGCGGTGATTGCTCATCAGGCTATTAATCTCATCAAGTACCTCAGAGGTGATGACAACTCTAAGATTGAAAATGTGAACCAGATAAAAGACATGATTGTTGCTTACTACTCTTAGCTCTTCGGGAGAACATCAATACGGTTCCTTTTTCTGTTGACACTATCATGGCTATTCATCCCTTTCGCTGTGACACTTTACTGGCAGCCAAGCTTTCGGCTATCCCGTCTGATGAGGAGATTACTCTTTCCGTCTTCTTGATGCCTAAGAATAAGGCTCCGGTCCTGATGGGTTCCTGGCTGAATTCTTTTGGGACTCTTGGCCTGTGATTAAGAAAGAGGTTATTTCTGCGGTGAAAGAGTTTTTTTCCACAGGTTATCTTCGTAAGAAGTTCAATATCACAGCGATTACTCTTACTCCAAAGGTGATAGGGGCTGATAAGTTATCTCAGTTCCGTCCCATAGCTTGCTGCAACACCATCTACAAGGTCATTACCCGAATCATATCCACACGGCTCAAGCTTTTCATCTCTCAGGCAGTTCAAAATAATCAGGTTGGGTTTATTAAAGGTAGATTGCTCTGTGAGAATGTTCTGTTAGCTTCGGAATTGGTTGAAGGGTTTCACTTGGAGGGGGAGGTTACTAGGGGCTGTCTTCAGATAGATCTCTCCAAAGCTTATGATAATGTGAATTGGGATTTTCTTCTCAATATTCTAGTGGCAATGGACCTTCCTCATATTTTCGTCAATTGGATCAAAGTTTGTATCTCTACTCCGTCTTATAGTGTGGCCTTCAATGGGGAGCTCATCGGGTTCTTCTCGGGAAAGAAGGGTATTCGTCAGGGAGATCCCATGTCTTCCCATCTTTTTGTCCTCGTGATGGATATTCTGGCTAAGTTCTTAGACCGGGGCGCGGTAAATTCTGTGTTTCAGCTCCATCCAAAGTGCTTGGTTCCTATGGTATCTCACCTCAGTTTCGCTAATGATGTCCTTGTGTTCTGCAATGGTTCTGAATCTTCTATAGCTGGTATTCTTTCGATCTTGGCTGACTTTGAAACTTGTTCTGGTCTAGGAGTCAACAAGCAGAAAACGGCGCTTCTCATTGATGGTGGTGACATGACTGGTTTGAGAAATCTTTCTGAAAGATTTGGCATCTCGCATGGGTCTCTACCGGTTAAGTATCTTGGAGTCCCGTTAATGACTCAGAAAATGCATCCGCATGATTATCAACCTCTTATTGATAGAATAAACCTGAAATTCTCTTCTTGGACTGTGAGGCATATGTCTTTTGCAGGTAGACTGCAACTCCTGAAATCTGTAATTTATTCGACGATCAACTTCTGGACCTCTATGTTTATTCTTCCCAATCAATGTCTCCACAAGTTAGAGCAAATGTGCAACTCCTTCCTTTGGAAAGGAGCCCCGAACTCGGCCCGCGACGTTAAGATTGCATGGGATGTCGTTTGTACTTCTAAGGAAAGTGGAGGGCTCGGTCTCAAGCGGTTGGTTTGTTGGAATAAAGTGTTTGCTTTGAAGTTAATTTGGCTGCTCTTTACTAAGGCTGGGTCACTGTGGGTGTCTTGGGTTAGAATGAACCTAATTGGTACTAGGAAATTTTGGGATTTAAATCCTTCAAACTCTGGCAGCTGGATCTGGAAGAAGTTATGCAAGTTGAGAAGCGTGGCTAGACCCTTCATAGTCTGTGAAATTGGTTCTGGTGATACAGCTAGCTTTTGGATGGACAATTGGACCGAACTTGGTCCTTTGCTGAATCTAACGGGCCAAACTGGGCCTCAAGTGGTTGGCCTTCCTCTTTATTCTGTAGTGAGGGATGCTCTTCGTGGTAACTGTTGGTGGATTTCCTCAAGTCAGAGTAGGAATCCCATTATCACCCTCCTCAAAAGTGTTTTACCTGATGTGAGTAGTGTGTTTGAGTGTGTGGAGGATGATGTTTATTTGTGGAAGCCAGATCATCAACCTCCAGCAAACTCTTTCTCTTCTCCTAAGACTTGGCTGGCTCTTAATCCGCCTTCTCCACCTGTCTTTTGGCATAAGTCAGTGTGGTTCAAGGATCATATCCCAAAGCATGCATTCATTTGTTGGGTTATGGCTTGGAACAGGCAACATTCTCGTGACAGACTTCGACTCTGGGGTCTTTCGATCTCTCCGATGTGTTTGCTTTGCAACGCCCACCATGAGTCAAGAGACCATCTCTTCTTTAACTGTGCATTCAGCCGTGAAGTTTGGTCTTCCTTTACTACAAGAGTGAACTTGTCTCCTCCTCTGCTCTTCATGGATTGCCTTGGTTGGGTTAATTCTGCTACTAGGGATCCAAATCTTTCCTTGATTATCAAACTTATTTTCCAGGCCTCGGTTTACCTCCTTTGGAAGGAGAGGAACGACCGTATTCACTCTCTCCAGCACAGGTCGCCGGCGGCTATCATTAGGAGTATCAGCTTGATCCTGCGGTCTCGTCTAGACCCCCTGTCTAGGAAGCAGCTGAATGCCCCTCCAGGTTTTTCTCTGCTCTCCTCGTGATTCAGGTTCTTCAGTTAGTGGGCCGGTTGTTTTTGGTTAGGGCCTGCTTTCTCTCTTTCTAGCTTTCTGTCTTTTTCTTTTTCGGTTTAGGGCATGTGTGCCTTTTGGACCATTGGTCTTGTAAGTTTAAGAACAGAGGCCTGCGTGCCGTTTGGGCTTTAGGGCCTTGTAATGT
>Ga0041059_1000426_pt1 | contig 31362 bp, 28 predicted proteins | sample AraColnosormetaG_FD_56232 | JGI IMG/M metagenome (GOLD analysis project Ga0041059, IMG submission 56232) | Arabidopsis roots microbial communities from North Carolina, USA - Col MF nosort | ecosystem: Host-associated > Plants > Roots > Unclassified | place: USA: North Carolina | collected...
TTTTTTTTTTTTTTTTTTGGTCACCAAAACGGAAATATATCCAATTTTAGGAAATTGAATTAGTTTATACGATTCTAGTTTCCATAATCGGTTGTTTGTAGCGCATGTTACCAAATTATCATAAATCTAATTTTTGAATGTTGCCAATTTATCAAAAAGGAAATTATGGACTAGTATATTGTTTGAATAGCATTTTGTACGACGTCGTTTGGAAGTAGTCTTGCCACAATATAGTACTCTCATTTATCAAAAAGATGGATATTGGTCCAAAAGATAAAATCAGCAATCTACCAGAAGCTCTGATTTGCCACATATTGTCATTCCTTCCCATAGAAGATTCTGCTTTGACCTCAGTTCTCTCAAAGAGATGGCGCTATCTCTTTGCTTTCAGACCAAACCTTGTTTTCGATGACTCGGTATGTCTACGTCCACCAGTTAGTACCAGAGAAAAGCACTGTGACTTTTAGTAGTTTTATGGATTTTGTAGGTAGAGTACTGGATTTGCTAGGGAAATCTACTATAAACTAGTTCTCTCTAAAGTGTGGACATGGTGTTATTCCAGACTATGTCACATCTTGGATACTCAATGTGTTAGAGCGTGGGGTATTGGATCTTGACTTGCAAGTTAATGTGAATGGGGTTCGTCTGCCTTCAAAGGTCTTTGTGAGCAAGTCACTGGTTAGGCTGAGAATAGAATCTGGAAATGTTCGTGGCATTGATGTGGACGATGTTTTTCTCCCAAAGCTAAAGTCTCTCTATCTTCATACAATTATGTTGGGAAAAGGTGAAGATTGCTTCGAAAAACTTACTTCTGGTTGTCATGTCCTTGAGGAATTAGTTCTGAATAATGTCTACTCCAATGTTTGGAACCGCTCTGTGTCTTCCAAAACCCTCAAGAGACTAACGCTATGGTGTACAGAGTCGTATGATAAAAATCCGCATAGTGTTTTGTTTGATACACCAAATCTTGTCTACTTGAAATACTCCGATTATGTTGCGGCAAAGTATCCAAAAGTGAATTTCAGTTCGCTTGTTGATGCCACTATTGGTCTTGCAATGACAAGTGATCAGGATGCAAATGCAAGCTATGATGCTTTGGTCGGCAATGCAACAGACTTTCTAATGGGAATATGCAATGTTCAGATCCTTTGCTTATCTGCCAACAGTCTTGCGGTATGTTAGTGTACGTAATTGATTAATGATTATTTTTTAGATAGTGATTGGATATGGATGATGATATGGTACTTGTTTTGGTTTTTGTTTCAGGTTCTTACTTTCTGCTGTGAATCAATACCGGTATTCAACAACCTGATTCAGTTAACTATTAAGACTAACCAAAGCGTAGGATGGGAATCATTGCCAGCTCTACTCAAGAACTGTCCAATTCTAGAAACCCTTGTCTTCGAAGTACCAACACATATCCTCGCATTTCTTAACACGATATTTTGAAAACAAACTAGATTTTGATGTTGTTTCATATATGATTCAGGGACTCCTGCACATGTATACAATAAAATGCGGGGATGTTGACGGTTGCCTATGCAAATATTCAGGGGAGGTTCCCAGTTGCTTATCATCAAGTCCAGTGAAGGTTTTAAAGATATTGAGATTTGGTGAATATGGTATAGTCAATCAGATAGAGATGATCAAGATCTTCCTAGAGACAATGCCGCATCTTGAACAACTGACAGTATACTACAATACACCAATTGGTGGTGATCTGATTGAAGAAGTGTCAAGCCAACTTAAGAACTTTGCTAGAGAAGCTTCACCAAATTGCGAGATCCAAGTAATCCCTGATGTCCTTAGCTAAACCACAAGATTCTCCTCTTCAATTACCCCTTTGTTCTTAGTTTTTGTGACTTGTGTTGTTTGATGATTTTTCATCTTTATTGGGGATGCTCGATTAATTATCTTTTGCTTGGTTGTTTGTTATACAAGCCACTGCAAAAATAAAATAAGTCGAACTAATTTACTGAAACAGTTTTACCAAAAAATAATAATAATAATTGACTGAAACAGAGCAATTGTTATTATTATCCAGAAATAAAAGAACAACACTTGGCCATTTGCAAACCCGTCCTTAACATTGTGAATGTCCTCAATAGTCATATCAATCTCCACCTGCGGATTCATCACAAACGGACCATACTGATCCACAAGTTCGTTTACCGATCGGTTCCCCTGCAATCAACAGAAACCTCAATGGCTTTGAGGTTGACTTATTCCACACGCTAACAAAAAGATACAGATATTTTTTGAAAAATCAGAAATAGAACTCTGAAAATGAAAGTAAGAACACACGTTGAAAAGAAACCAGTATACGAGGGGTTTTGGTTCTTCTTTAACATGGGTTAAATCTCTCAAAAACTAAATTCTCTATTTTTTAGGGAAACTAACTTTTACAAAACCATGAATAGATTTTTGAAAAAAACTAAAACCAAAATCTTACTCAAAACAACAATCAAACCTGGTTCAAATATTTTTTTTTTATTTCTTTTGATACGTAAATCTAATCTAATCTAATTTAATTTAATTGGTTAACGTCCATCAAAATTAATATAATTGGTAATTAAGTAATCGATTTGGGGTGATGATTGATATTCGTAAACGAGAAAACAAAATCTTTTTTCAATGTTTTTTTTGTCAATGTTAAGAAAACAAAATCTATTATACAAAAAATCCAAAAAAAGTTTGTTTTTTCTATAAATATTTTTTTAAAGAGAGGATAAACAGTAACAACTTAGGATACACCGAGCAAGTGACATGATAATCACATGTGAAAACCCTCGAAAACTTCTCTGATTCGTCCTCATCATTGCACACTATAAGTTCGAAAAACAAAACTGAATTTTTGGACCAGGATTGCAGAAACCCTAATTTACTATTCCACTGCCCCTCTCGCAATCAATCTTTTTAATTTTGATGCCCTCTGTTCTAATTCCCAAGTGAGCTTCCCGCTTTTTTCTGATGATTATTTTGTGATTCCTTATTGTCCAAATTTAATGTTTGTCTAGAAATTTTTACTTTTGTTGGTTTTGTTTCTGTTTGATTTGTACGTAATTTTGTACTAGTCAAGCATCTGAAACTCTTTAATCTAATAGTTTACTCGATATCATGTTATTTTATCAGGTTCGTAACTGTTTGAGATCTGTCACTATGAATTCAACAAAGATGGATGATATATGTTGCAAAGATATAATCAGCGATCTACCAGAAGCTCTTATTTGCCACTTACTGTCCTTCGTTCCCACAAAAGAAGCTGCTTTAACATCACTTCTCTCCGAAAAATGGCGTTATCTCTTTGCTTTTGCACCAATTCTTGATTTCGATGATTCGGTATGGATGCAAAGTCCATTGGTTTACATGAATGAGGTTCATAGAAAGTTCATGGATTTCGTGGATAGAGTATTGGGTTTGCAGGGTAATTCCACTCTAGTTAGGTTCTCACTCAACTGTCGAAATGGTATTGATCGAGAATGCATCTTTAGATGGATATCAAATGTGATAGAACGTGGAGTATCGGATCTTGATTTAGGCGGTAATTTTGTTTCAAATCGTTCTATGCCTTCAAGTGTCTTTGTGAGCAAGTCACTTGTTAAGCTGAGAATACGAACTGAAAATTGTACCATCATTGATTTGGAAGATGTTTTTCTTCCAAAGCTTAAGACTCTCGATCTTAGTAGTATTTGGTTTCGAGACGGTGATACTTGCCTTCTCAAGCTCATTTCTGGATGTCAAGTCCTTGAGGATTTAACTATGAGTGATCTATGGTGGGATGGTTATTGGAACCGCTCTATGTCTTCCAAAACCCTCAAGAGACTAACGGTACATTGTTCAGACTGGGATAGAAGTCCGGGTAGTATTTCATTTGACACGCCAAATCTTGTCTACTTTGAATACTTTGATCTCGTTGCGGACAAGTATGAAGTAGTGAATTTCGACTCACTTGTTGAAGCTAGTATCGGTCTTCGAATGAGACATCATCAGCGTGCACATGCAAGCTATGGAGATTTGGTCGTAAATGCAACCAATCTTTTTATGGGGATAAGCAATGTTCGGATCCTTCAATTGTTTTCTAACGCTCTTGAGGTTTGTTTTCGCTACTTAGAAATTAAAAACAAGACAAACAACCGAATAATTTGAATTAGTGTTTGGTTTATGTTTTCAGGTGCTTACTTTCTGTTGTGCACCAATACCGGTATTCAAAAAGCTGATCCACTTAACTGTTGAGACTGACAAAGATGTAGGATGGGAATCATTGCCGGCTCTACTCAAGAACTGTCCAAATCTAGAAACCCTTGTCTTCAAAGTACCAAAACATATCCTTTTACTAGTGCACATGCTAACACAAATTTTCAAATAAATTTAGAGTTTAAAGTTGTTTCATCTATGATTTAGGGACTCCATCACAGATCTACAAGTAAATGTCAGGACACTGACGGGTGTCTATGCAAGTCTTCAAAGGACATTCGTAGTTGCCTATCATCAAGTCCGGTGAAGGTTCTGAAGATACTCAAGTTTGGCGAAGTTGCTTCTTACTTTGGTGACGAGGAAAAGCAGCTGGAGTTAGTCAAGTATTTCCTGGAGACAATGCCGAATCTTGAACAAATGATATTGCACTACAATACACGAATTAGTGAAGGTGTGAAAAGTCAACTTGACTGGCTAGTTCCTAGAGTATCTTCATCCAAGTGTAGTGTCCAACTAATCTGTGATAACGCACCAACTTATCCTTTCTATGGTGGTATCATCTGTGATAACTTCATCACACCAGCACCAACTTATCCTTTCTTTGGTGATCCCCTACATGGGATGGTGATCCCCTACATGGGAGATCAGCCTCATTTTATCTAAGAGAAGATTAGCAAAGCTTTTGTTCTAGTTTTTAGCATGAAATTAAAGCATTTAGTTTGGCCTCTCTTCTTCACTTTGTCTTACTCCTTCGGCTTTTCAATATGCATTTTTTTACCTTTTTGTGTTGCATATACTTGATGTTTTCTCAAGGGTTCCAAGTTTTTCAATAACATAGCTTTTGTTTTAGTTCTTGGTTCAAAATTATTTACTTTGGTCTCTGTTATGTAATATGTGTCTTCCTCTTTCTGCTTCTCAATATGCAATTTTCGCTTTTCTTTGTGTTGTATACACTTCATGTTCTCTCAAGGCCTTCCAAGTTGTTAATTTGCTCCACGGTGAGCAACTTGTTAAGATATGCTATATATTTGCGTGCAAGTACTAAATATAAAAATTAAGGAGGAAATCGAACTCTTTTCTGTATAAATTCGATCGATTTAGATATTTTTTTTGGTAAATTTTGGGTTCTTGTATAAAACCGAAATTAACTAAAGAGGTTTTATAAAACGAAACCCTAATGTTCGATCACTTATAAATCACTCGTCCCGCCACATTTGCATCTCACTCTAGGGCACAAGCCAAAACCCTAATGTTCTCTTTCACTTCCCTCTCGCAATCGAGTTCTCAATATTCGTCTGATTTTTATGCTCCCAAGTGAGTTTCTTCTATTTCTTCTTTCGATCTTATGCTCCTCTGATGTCGAAAGTTTTTTTTTTGTTTTTTTGTCTACAGGAATTTGCTTTTGTGTATTTCTGTTTGATTCTTAGATTTTTTTTTAATAATTTTTTTGATCCTTTAGTTGTGATCACTTTAAGCTTCTTATATCATTGGATCAAATCACTTACACGATCATCATGTGAATTTTTAGGTTGTAAGTAACTGTTGAGATCTGTCACTATGAATTCGAAAAAGTTGAATATTGGTCCCAAAGATATAATCAACAGTCTACCAGAAGCTCTTATTTACCACATATTGTCGTTCCTTTCAACTAAAGAAGCTGCTATAACATCGCTTCTCTCGAGAAAATGGCGGTATTTCTTTGCTTTCGTACCCAATCTTGATTTTGATGATCCGGTACGTATGCAACCTGATATGGGTAACCAAGAAGAGACTGAGATTCATACGAGTTTTATGGATTTCGTGGATAGAGTACTGGCTTTGAGGGGAAATTCCCATGTAAACAAATTCTCTTTAAAGTGTGGAAATGGTGTTGACGGTGTTGGTGTCACGCGTTGGATATTGAATACGTTGGAGCTTAGTGTATCGGAACTTGATTTAAGCATTGCATCAGATACGACTTATCTGTTTCCTTCAAAAGTATTTGTGAGCAAGTCACTGGTTAGGCTGAGAATAGAGGCTAGAAATGGTCTCGCCTTTGGAAGTCTCGTCATTGACGTGGGAGATGTTTCCCTTCCAAAGCTCAAGACTCTCTATCTTGATTCGGTTGAGTTAGATTACCAGATAATTTGTTTGGCTAAGCTTCTTTCTGGTTGTCATGTGCTTGAGGAATTAGTTATGATTGATGTGGTGTGGAATTTTTGGGAGTCTTGCTCTGCGTCTATCCCAACCCTCAAGAGACTAACGTTTTTTACCGAGGAGGGTTGGAACAACCCACCACCGAGTGTCACATTTGATAATCCGGCTCTTGTCTACTTTGAATATACCGATACTGTTGCATTAAAGTATGAAAAAGTGAATTTCGATTCGCTTGTTGAAGCTAGGCTCGGTCTTCGAGTGGGATATGAAGAGTCAGAAAATCCAATACAAGTCCCTTTTGGCTTCCCCTTCCCACTTATAGAATATGCTATGGTCGGTGATGCAACTGATCTACTTATGGGAATACGCAATGTTCAGGTTCTTTACTTATATGCGAGCACTGTTGAGGTCTGTATATTAATCCCATCTCTTCTCACACTCTTTTAGTATTTTTAGCTACTTAGAAAATTAAAGAAGACGACAAACAATGGTTCTGTTAGGTGGCTTATTGCTTAAGGGTTTGTGTCAATGATTGCAAATGAGTGATGATGTTCCAATAATTGATTTGGTTTTGTTTCAGGTACTTACATTCCGCTGCAAAGCAATACCGATATTCAACAACCTGACTCGTTTAACCATTGAAAGTAACACAAAAGTTGGATGGGATTCATTGCCGAATCTGCTCAAGAATTGTCCAAATCTAAAAACCCTCGTCTTCCAAGTACAAATCAAACCCTTTTAAGACATCATGTGACACATTTTTCAGTCGTGAGAAACAACTATACATAACGTTTCATTTGTTGTTTCAGGGACTCCTCCACAAAGCTACGGATAGATGTGGAGACATGTGCCCGTGCAAACCTCCGGAGAATATTCATACTTGCCTATCATCAAGTCCGGTGAAGGTTCTAGAGATATTGAAGTTTGGGGAAATTAATGACAAGACAGAATTAGAGCAAACCAAGCACTTCTTGGAGTTAATGCCGCATCTTGAACAGCTCAATATATACTACGATACATCAGTTGACGATAACCTTGTTAAAGTATCCAAGCAACTTCAGGAAATTCCTGGAGTAGCTTCAGCAAAGTGCAAGGTCCAAGTAATCTCCGATAACCTCACCTTGTCAGTTACTTTACCCTCTTCCTCATCGATTTAATGGATTGCTCTTATTTTTTAGAAGAATCTTTATATTTCAGGCTTCTTAGGTCTAAAACTGAAAACCAAGTTTCTCTTGTTTCAGCCTTTTATTCTTACTTTGGTGCATATCTATTTGTCCTTTTGATGGTGAATGTTACTTATCTTTTGTTTGCTTTCGTTCTTCTGTTGTATTGAAAAAGGTTTATGAGTCATTATCTCCTTAAAGAATTATGATGTGATTACAGTTTCTTGGTGATAAGGAGTTATATTAAGCAAGCTTGTGAGTATTTAACATGTTTTAGTATGGTTGTGTCACTCTGTTTTAATGCCCATATGGTGGATTAGTGACATAGAAGTTGAAATTGTGAACATGTTTTCATTTGTCTCAAGCTTTCCTGATCCATTTGTAGTCAAAGCTGTAATACGATCTCGAGTCTAATCGACTTTATGAAAGAGATGGTTGATATTATAGCCCCTAACATTGATCTCATCTTGAATGTGGAATAAAGACAACAAAATCCAAAATAATCAGAATGGTTTTTGTTTACAAACTCTTTTCACTGTAACCTCTAACACTTGGCCATTTCAAACCCGTTCTTAGCATTCTGATAGTCATCAAAAGCCATATCGATCTCCGCCTGTGAATTCATCACAAAGGGACCACACTGAACCACAGGCTCGCCGATAGGTTCCCCTGCAATCAACAAAAACCTCAATGACCTCGAAGTTGACTTGTTCCACACGCTAACTAAATCCCCTGGCCCAAACACAACAACATGGTGGGCCGATATTGCGGAAGAGTTCAAGGAACCGAAAACACCTTCATCGCCTTCTATAATGTAAGCGAAAGCGGTCCATGATTCTGGAACGGTTTGGTGGGTTTGAGATCCTGGCTTGAGGGTAAAGTCAAGGAACATTGTTGGTGTTCTTGTGTAGACTGGAGATTTGATTCCCATTGAATCTCCGGCTATGACTTTGACCTCAACTCCGTTTTCTTCTGCTCGAGGAATGTCTAAACTCGATAGTTCCTTATATTTTGGTTCAGTCCTGTCAAAATCAAGGAACAGAGAGATTCAAGACTGGAACTCTTTCTGAGAAGAGATGATACTAAAGATTGATCTTATACATTTTTTCAGTGGAAGGGAGATTGATCCAAAGCTGTAAACCATTGTTTACTTCTTCTTCCGGAAATTCGGAATGAATGATTCCTCTTCCTGCTGTCATCCACTGTCAATCAAAGTCAAAATTGAGTGAAACAAGAAAACTCAGAGAGTATTCGAGTGTTCTTTGTTTGTGTTCTGTTTTTGTTTTCACCTGAACATCTCCGGCTTGAATTGTACCTTTATGACCTTTAGGATCTTTGTGAATGATACCTCCCTGTAGCATGTATGTAACACTTTCAAAACCTGCACACAGTTGATCAATTACATTATAGACATTTCAGAACAGAGCAACTTCGTGTGTAAGAAGGTATATGTGAAATTGACCTCTGTGAGGATGATCTGGGAATCCAGCTGAGAGTGAAACTGATCAACAAACAGAGCAAATGATTATGACATGCTAACATAATAAAAGAACCACACTTTTAATTGACAGATTCGGGGGAAGGAAGAAACTTACAGGAAAATTCAACTAGCAACACGAACGGGTCCAATAACTTCTGGTCAATCCTGAATCAACCCAAAAAGAAAAAAAAATATATGAAACTTGAAGGTGAAGGCATTGGATTTTGCTTTTGAGAAAGAAGAAGAAGAGAACTCACTTTGTGATGCCATTTCTAACGACAGCTCCTTCACCTTCCTTCTCAAGCTTTGCTAGAACTTTCTTGATTACAATTCTTGGTACACTATTGTTCTCATACGTCATGATGATGATGATGATGATGACGATGATGATGATGATGATGATGGTGATGGTGATGATAAACGAAGAAAAGCTTGTTAATGGAAGAAGTCAGTGCTTTGTATTTGGGTAGTGGCGTGTGTGTAAACTATATATAGCGAGAGAGAAAGAGGGAGATGCAGAGTATTGACTGCAACTGGAAGTTGTAGGTGAAGGTGAGTGGGTCTATATTTGTGTGGACCAACCGTAATTATTGCTGAATAATTGATTATATTATGGATTCTGGTGAATATGGATTGATTCATAGCCGATTAGATTACGAATACGTTAGGGAAAAAGGATTACGAATGCTCAAAATTTCCATTACTTGTTTAATCTTAGAGACACATAGGAATAATCGCGTTCACACCATAAGAGATCCTCTGCCACGTGTATGCGTAGAAGCAGGACACGTGGACCAAGTGCATTTAAGTGTGAATAGTCTTAGACATGTGAATTTGATATACGATTCCCCTCGATATTCAATTAACACGAAATTTAAAGAGTTTCCAAATTTGAATGAAAATAAACGCAAGATTTGCCAAAATAATTATATTTGGCACAATAGCACTCATTTTTCTCGGTCAGTTTCAAATCATGTAGCCATGATTCGGCCATACTTTTTTTTTAGTGAGAAACTAAAAGTACAACAACAATTCTCTTTCTCTCTGTCTTTTTTAACGAGCGAGAGAGCCTTAAAATATTTTAAGTCGACGGCATTGTATAATGTATATGATTGCTATCCATCTGGTTAATCATGTTACTTAGCAAGTCAACTGGTTGACACTAAGAATTCTAAACAATGTTGCAACATAATAATTCATTCACATTGATTTGTTTACCACTTTAAGCAATATATGTGTGAACGTATGTTTTATGATTGTCTAGATCCATGTGAAAGAGTATATTCATACGGAAACAAAAATTTACAAATCTGAAATCTCATCATCATATTGATCTAAAACTTGTTTATTTAAGTTTACTATATATAGTTAACTCATGATGTCTTAACTCTCGAGTGCCGACAATGTTTGAACCACAATTATTTGTTTTTTCCATTGTGTGTTCACACTACATCTAAATATATAAATATAAGACAATGTTTGTCAAACGACTCAAACCTAACATTTTGATTAATTGAAACCAATAATGATTTTTTAAACTTTAGAGACTACTGTTCATTGTCATCCTACGTTCAATATTAAAATGGCTGCTTAACCAGCTAATAAAGAAAATTTTAATAGCCTTCATTAACCAGGCTATAGTGTATATAAAACAACAAAATAATATTGAATTTTATTAAACCTCTGCTAAAAAATCATCAACCACATGTTTCAGTTTGTTGTATATAAACTATATATAGCCTATAGGGTTGAGGAATTGATTTCCGCTCCTAGCCTCCTAGTATGAACGTCCGCATTTTCTTCAAGGGATAGAAAAAATTAAATTCCAAGATATAATAATGAATGATGCGAAAGATCTTTTGAGTTTCTCCAGGTTGATGTTGGGACTACTTGTGGTTTATAATAAGAGATAGAAATGAGCAAAATATGACTGAATTATAGGATTTAAAAAGTATTGGGGAAGTTCTGTGTTCATATTGAAACCAAACACAATTTACATACTCAAATAACCAAAACTTTTGGATACCAAAAAAACTAAAATAGCACACAACTCCGTTACTTAAGAGCAACATATTGATATTATTGATTCTTGTTGTGTGAAAAGGTGAGGACAAAAGAAGATTTCACTTTTAGGTGTACTGAATCTAGTTTATTGGAAAGTTCCAAAGTCAAAAACTACTAGAAGCTCTTTTGATGGGGCTTCCCCCATTTCCTACTGTTGTGGCCTGTGGGTTCTTATCCCCCACCAGTCTATCACACAAACCCATGATCCCAACAATAGACACATAATGAAAGAAAAATGTACATATCTAGATACAGAGCGAGGGAAAGATGTGTATACGTAAAGAGAAAAGATGTGAACATTGTTTTGTATTGATTTGACTTTATTTAACATTTTTGTAAAGCCAAATGGCCTCAATGGACCACCATTTCCTCCTGTTTCTCTTGTTTTGGCCCAAGTATACTAAGCCAACATTTTTGGTTTCTCACCAATCTGGTTCATGATTAACTTACTTTGTGAGACGAAAGAGAGAAGTCATCCATTCACACCATGTACAGAATGCATCATCACAAGAATCCAATGAAGTGAATCAGCTTGAGAGAGCAACATGAAGTTTGTTTAGTTTCTTCTCCACTCGATTAAGAACAGTAAGATAACAATTCTTAATTAGTTTCTTCTCTACTCATCATTTAACAGTACAAAAGATTCTTAGCAAAAAGAAAAAACAGTACAAAAGATAGAAAACCAAATATAAACTCAACTTTCTCACAACAAAAGCATAAAGATACTTGTAGCCAGGAGACACATCCAAATATAGCTTCCAAAGCATAAAGAGTTTTTCAATTAGTAACAAAGTACAAACAACAGAAACAAGAGAATCTTGATTTGAGTTTTTAAGATAATTTTAGTAACTACAAATACTTGTAGCCATGAGCACATCCATATATAGCTTCCAAGTGGTAATCGAGGCATGACCGCATTACTAATTCCACGAAACCAGTAAGGTTCTTCTACAGGTGAAATCCATTTTCCATCGACAAGGAAATGGGCAAAGTGGATGACAAGCTAAGGTTATCAGAGATTACTTGAATCTTGCACTTGAGTGAAGCTACTGTAGGAACCTCCTGAAGTTGGCTTGATACTCTAACTAAATCATTATCGATTGATGATTCGTAGTATATTATGAGTTGTTCAAGATTAGGCATTTTCTCCAAAAAATTCTTGATCTGCTCCATCTCTATCTCCATATCGTCATCATCATTGGTTTCTCCAAATTTCAATATCTTTAGACACTTCACCGGACTTGATGATAAGCAAGAATGACTATTCTCCAAACCTTGGCACATGCACACATCCCCACATCTATCTGTTGCTTTGTGAAGGAGTCCCTAAAACACAAAATAAACATCTCAAACTTTGATGTAAAACTAATCAACAGATTCATTTCCAAGGGTTTGATTTGCTCACTTGGAAGACAAGAGTTCCAAGATTTGGACAACTCTTGAGAAGATTTGGCAATGATTCCCATCCTAGTTCCGGATGACTCTCAATAGTTAGATGAGTCAAATTGTTGAATACCGGTATCACTTGACAGCAAAGATTAAGTGTCTGAAACAAAACAAAAGAATATCACTCATTTCCACATATAAGTAACTAAAACCCTCTAGTAATGATAGATTTACATACCTCAAGAGTGTCATAAGATAAGTAAAGGGTCTTCACATTGCATATTCCCATAAGAAGATCCGTTGCATTGCCAACCATCTCTGTTTCCTCATCAACATCTGACACATATCTCGCATTTGCTTTCTGAACCTTCGTCATCCGAATACCGATACTAGCTTCAACCAGCGAATCAAAATTCACTTTCGGATACTTGTTTGCAATATTATCAGAATATTCAAAGTAGACAACATTTGGAGTATCAAATGATACACTCTTTGGATTTCTGCTACTGTGTGCACAATATAGCGTTAGTCTCTTGAGGATTTTGGAAGACACAGAGCAAGAATCCCAACGATCCCACGCAAGATTAAGCAAAGATAATTCCTCGAGCACGGGACAACCAGAAAGAAGCTTTGCAAAACCAATCTTACCCTCTTCAAACACAACTGAATCAAGATTTAGAGTCTTAAGCTTTGGTAGACAGACATTTCTCAGTTTAACTCTAGGACCATCTTTAGGTCCTATTTTCAGCCTAACCAGTGTCTTACTTGCAAAAACCTTTGAAGGCAACCAATAAACCAAAGAGGGAGAGACATGTAGAGAAAGATCTGATACACCATGTCTCAAGGTATTTAATATCCAAGGGAAGACATCTTCATCCTCAATACCATCTCCACATTTCAGAGAGAACTTGTTAATATGATCTTTCCCTCGCAATTTCAATACTCTATCCACAAAATCTATAAAACTCGTCTGATCCTGGTCCTGCATCGCAACCTCGGGATGCAGAGAGGGAAGGACATCAAAATCAAGATTTGGTACAAGAGCAAACAAATACCGCCATCTTTTTGAGAGAAGTGATGTCAAAGCAGCTTCTTTCGTGGACAAGTTGGACAAGATTTGGCAAAGAAGATTGTCTGGTAAACAATTGATTATATCTTTGGAACAATCATCCATGGTTTCTTTGAGACAGATCAGCCTCTATAAATCTAAACAACACATCCAACAAGAAGATTTCAGAAGCTGAAGTCAAGATACAAAATACAGGGTTCTCTAAACTCCAAACCGGTATCATCAAGGTCTAATCCTTCACACAATCGGAATCATAAGCTTCGGTTCTCGAGGAAAGAAAAAACAAGAACCACAAAACAATTATCAGATCTTATAGGAACACAAGGTCTAAAGCAGAATTATAAAACTTACTTGTGTTGAGTGTAAAAGCAGAGCCCATTAAAATCACCCTACAGCTTCAAACAAACGGTGAGGGTTCATAGACTTGAAAAGGAGAATTATAATTTTTTATGCAAAGCAACTTCTGGACGAAAAGTGATAGAAGCAATTTGGTATTAAAAATGTCTTGGAAACATGAAGAAGCAAGTAAGTTTATCCGTCATTCATTATTGGTCTACATTGTTATTCAATTATTTATCTCATATATCGGCCAAGTCATACGATTCTTGAAGGACCAGTAAAGATATTTTGCGTTTACACTATAGAAAGATTATTCAAACCACGTGTATGCGTGGGAACAACAGTTTAAACACCACAGAATAAGGGGAAATAAACACACCATAAAGTTCAACATTCTCTCAGTTACAAAAAGGACAAAAGCCAGAGTACAAAAGTAAACTACAACGACAGAAACAGAGGAAATATTTGAATTGCTTTGAGTTTAGATCAAAGCCTAGTACAACCAGGAATCATCATCTTCTGGAGGAGAACCATACTCTAACATGGGATCTATTATTTGGGGAGGAGGAGAGTCAACCCATGGATATGCTTCTTCAGGAGGAAGAGAAGACCATCTCGTTGTCAAGAAAGAAGGCACGGTAGATGACAAACTAAGATTCTCAGAGATTACCTGGATCTTGCACTTTGGTGAAGCTATCTTAGGAATCTTCTGAAGCTTCTTGGATAATTCTAACACAGCAGGGTCATATGCTGTATTGTAGTATACTACCAACTCTTCTAGACGGGGCATTTTCTCCAAGAAATACTTGATCTGCCTCATTTCCGACCCGTCTTCTTCATCGTTGTCATCAAACAGAAATATCTTAAGAACCTTCACCGGAGAAGATGAAAGGCAAGAAGGCTGCTTCGGACGCTTACAACAGCACACGTTCCCACATGCCTTGTTATACTTGTGGAGAAGACGCTGAAGAAGTAGCATAAAGAAAAGGTTTCATAGTTAAGTTGTATTTGTTTTTATGTCACTGATAAACAAAGATGCTTTAGTGGTTTTGTTTTATACCTTTAAAACAAGGGTTTCTAGATTTGGACAGTTCTTGAGTAGACCTGGCAGTGAATCCCATCTTATTTCTGAGTTATTCTCGATTGTTAACTGAATCAGGTTGTTGAAAACCGGTATTGGCTCACAGCAGAAAGTAAGTACCTGAAACAAAAATCAAACCAACTATATCATCACTTTCTTATGACCACCAACTAAAGGAATTGATAGACAAACCTCAATAGCTTGGGCAGATAGGTAAAGGATCTGAACAGTGCTTATTCCCTTAAGAAAATCCGTTGCATTACCGACCATCTGTTTTTTCTCATCACCTTCTGAGAAATAGTCTTCTTCTGAAAAGTCTGCATCTCCACTCTGATCTTCTGTCAGTCGAAGACCGATATGAGCTTCAACGAGCGAATTAAAGTTCACTTTCGGATACTTGCTCGCAATAGCGTCAGAATACTCTAGGTAAACAAGGTTTGGAGTATCAAATGACACGCTCTTTGGATTCTCATAAGTCTCCTCACAGAAAAACGTCAGCCTCTTCAGGGTTTTGACAGACACAGAGCAAAACTTCCAATTTTCCCACCCGATATTCATCAGAACTAACTCCTCGAGCACGGGACAGCCAGAAAGAAGCTTTACAAACCCAAAACCACGCTCTTGAACATCAACACAATCAATATAGAGAGTCTTGAGCTTTGGAAGAAAAACATCTTTCCTATCAAGGGTGAGAGTAAGATCATTTGCCGGTCCTAATTTCAGCCTAACCAGTGTCTTACTCACAAAGATCTCCGAAGGTAAGGGATACTCCAAGATGCTTAAATCAAGCTCTGATACACCGCGTCCTAACACATTCAATATCCAACCAGTGACACGAGCAAGATCAACATCATAATTACTACACTCTAGAGAGAATTTATTTACGGAACCATTCCCTTGCAAAGCCAAGACTCTGTCCACAAATTCCATAAAACTTCTACTAAGTTCAACATCGCTTTTTGGTTTACCATCCTGATAGTCCGAGTCATCAAAGTCAAGATTTGTTACATACGCAAACAAATAACGCCATTTTTTGGAGAGGACCGAAGTAGAAGCTGCTTCTTTTGTGGGAAGGAAAGACAAGATGTGGGATACTACAGGATTTGGTAGACTGCTGATTCTATCTCTTGAGACAAAATCCATCTTTTTCTAACAAAAGGTCAACACTTTCAACCTAAACAAGTAGAACACAACAGGGTTTAAAACGGAACTCAATACAGTCCAAACACGACATTCTCAAACTAGAAAACAAAACAGTTCCCAGGTGGTTTTGTCTTTTTACACACTTCTAACATTGCCAACGAGAAACAAAGAAAGCTAACTGATGGAGTAGAATTAAAGGCAAACACTGCGTGAGAACAAGATTCAGAAGAAGAAATAAGGAAACTTACTTGGACCCATCAAAATCACCAGATTAAGAGGTTTGTAGTGTGAAGAGAGCTGAAAATGAAAATTAGGTTTTTTTTTGTCAATCTTTGCCGTCAGTGGGATAGCAATGTGGCGGGATGGGTGAATTCCAATGCTGGATCCAATAAACGACGTCGTATTGGTTGTGAGTGAATTGTTTACCAAAAATTACTCCTTAATTTGCTTCTTTAAGTAAATTATGTAAGGTCAATCCTGAAATTTACACTCCTAATTTTATGCTATTATCATAAATCTTTTGTTTTGTTATTTACTTATTTTTATCTCCAATTCTTTTTTGTTTTGTTTACACTCGCAAAGCACAACTCAAGAGTTGCGTGGAGCCGTGGAAGAACTTTAACACTGAAGCAAAAAAATGTGTAAACAATGTGAACAAAAAAGGCAGAATGCATATTGAGAAGCTGACACAGCATAAAACTAGAGGTCTTAGAACAACAAAAACAAAAGAAGCTTGCTTAGAGTTTTAGCAAACTTTACAAAAACATTCTTCTAGGCAAGACAAATCCCATGGTTTACTCATAACATCACCAACACGAATAACCAGAAAATAAACATGGAGAAGCTCAAAAAGCAGAGACAAGACTGAAACTAACTACCAATTCTTTGATAATGATCTTCAAACCGGGAATGTGTCTTTGAAGAAGTTGAGCCCTTTTGTCGATGAGGAAGAGTACACAGTAAATGAGTAGCTGATGTTATCAGAGATTACTTGGATCTTGCATTTGGGTGAGGCTACTTTTTCAAGCATCTGAAGTTGGGTTGATACTATTTTCAGATCATCATCATATGTAGTGTCATAGAATAATATCACCTGTTCAAGGTTTGGCATTGACTCCAAAAAGTGCTCGATAAGATCCGTCTGCCTCTCCATGTCATCTTTATAACTAGAGATTTGTCCAAACTTCAATACCTTTAGTATCTTCACTGGGCTTGATGATAGCCAAACCGGAGTGCCATACCAAGGTTTGCACTGACACGTGTCACCTTGATCGCCATAACATTCGTTTGTGTCTTTGAAGCTGTAATCCTTGTCAAAACATTGATTTAAATCTCCGTAATGGAGTCCCTGAAGTATAACAAAGGAAATGGTTTCTCAGAATCTAAGTGTTAGAAAAGAAATGTGTCAGATCATGCAAGAAAAGGATATGCGATGGTACTTCGAAGATGAGGGTTTCTAGATTTGGACAATTCTTGAGTAGAATCGGCAATGATTCCCAGTCCACTCTTTCGTCAGTCTCAACTGTTAAATGAATTAGGTTGTTGAAGACTGGTATTGCTTTTTTACAGCAAAAAGTAAGGACCTGAAAGATAGAAAAAAAGATCATTATTCATATATACAATTATATACTCAAATATACCTGCTGAAACTAGGCCTCAGTCACATGTATAATTCTTAAAACTTACCAAATTGAAACAACTGAGTTCTAGCTTATTTGTCTTATTTTACTTTCAGAGCAATAAAAATATGAAGATATAGACGAGAGTCATGAGCAAACCTCAAGAGCCTCGGACGATAAGTACATGGTTTTAACATTGCATACTCCCATCATAAAATCTGCTGCATTTGCGCCCTTACATCTTTTATAACCATGATGCCTATTTACTAAATCTCTTGCGTCAAAGACCTGATCAGGTGTCATTCGAAGGCCTATGCTAGCTTCAACAAGCGAATCAAAATTCACTTTTGGATACTTGACCGCAACAGTATCAGTAAATTCTAAATAGACAAGATTTGGAGTATCAAAGGATACACTCTTTGGATTCTCATCAATGTTCTCACAATCAATTGATACTCTCTTGAGGGATGGGCTGGACACAGAGCAAAATTCCCAGTAATCCCACATCATTTTAATCATAACTAGCTCCTCAAGGGCGTGACAAGCAGAAATCAGCTTGGCAAATGGAGGACCACCCTCATCACCGAACGAAATAGCACTCAAATGCAAAGTCTTAAGCTTTGGAAGAAAAAACTCACCAACATCAATGGTGAACTCATCTGTTCCTGACACTTTCAGGCTAACCAATGTCTTGGTCATCAAGACCTTTGGAGGCAGCGGATATTCGTATTCCGAAGCAATGTACAGATCAAGTTCTTCAACACCACGGTCCAAAACTTTGAGTACCCAACCATTGACACGAGATGGATCAGAACCAATTTTGCACCTAAGAGAGAACTTTTTTAACGGAGCATTCCCTTGCAAAGCCATAACTCTATCCACAAAAAGCTTAAAGCTTTTACGCAGCTCTAGCCTTTTTCGTCTACCCATTTTAGGACGGTCATAGATCATGTTGTCTAAATCAAGATTTGGTACAAACGCCAAGAGAAACCTCCACCTTTTAGCGAGAACTGATGTCGAAGCAGCTTCTGTTGTGGGAAGGAAAGACAGGACGTGACAAAGAAGAGCGTCTGGTAGATTGCTGATAATATCTTTCGAACCAGAGTCCATCCTTTTCGAACTCATTAAGACCTAAACTATTATTTGAGCTTGAAGTCAGTAATTCAAATTCACATACGCTAAACACAATTAAAATTTTGAGAAACAGAGGAAGGAAAGGAAAACACAAAATCACAAAATCAGAAGACGGAAATGAAAGAAGAGCCTTTCCGATAGTGAATGCTAGAGAGGGAAGCGGAACAGTAAATTAGGGTTCATGCAATCGTAGCCGAGACTGATGTACTAGTAATGGCGGGATGGGTGAGTCCCGATGCTGTTATTAGTAAACACCATTTTCTCTAATAGATTTGTTCCTTCCTTGGTCTTTTTTAAATGGGCTTATATAATCTGTTGCAAACTATGGGCCTGGGTTTATCTATTTGTCTGTATGGGCTATGCTATGATTACTCTCTTTTCTAAAAATTCATTCACGACTAACAAAAGACACTACCAACCTTTACAAAAACTTGAAGACAAGACACATTCAACGGTTTCAAATTGGTAAAGAAGGAGTAGATGAGAGATTCAATACCATTACATACTGAGCAGCTGAAAGAGCACAATGCACAAAATAACAAACAGAGACCAAACTACACTCACATGTCACATGCCACTGTACTGTTGTTTAGGCTTAAAACTAACAACCAAAGCCTTGCTTAAACTTCTTTGGGATGAAACAAGATGATCTTTAAATCGGACAAGTGTTTTTCAAGGAGATGAGTCCACTTGTTGATGAGGAAGAATGCATAGAAGATGAGAAGCTGGTGTTATCGGAGATAACTTGGATCTTGCATTTGGGTGAAGCAACTTTTTCAAGCATCTGAAGTTTGCTTGATACTATACACAAAAGCAAAATTGCTGGAGAAAAATCAAAGCAGAAACTGCAACAGAATAATACTCAGGACAAGAAATGGGGAATCTTACTTGGGACCCTCGAAATCACTCGATGATTGAGTATTGATAACTTCCGAACAACCAAAGTCAGAGGTTTTTTGTGGGAAGGAAGTTGAAACTGACAATTATGGTTTCGTCAATCGTTGCGACAGTGTCACAGTAAGGTAAAGCAATCAGCAATGCGGTGAGAAGGGTCTCTCGGTATCTAGCTAGAAACGACGCCGTTTGAGTTTTGCTTGGATGGAATTTAGACCTTTTCGCTAACTATGCAAACCTTTGTAGCCAATACACATCACATGTGTTACCAATTGGCAAAAAGGGTTTATGAGAGATTCAAAAGGACTTGAGATACCATAAAAGTTTATAACTTGGACGTAGAGATGTTAATGATGGGTTAAAACTCACTGGGTACTCAAAACCCACATAAAATTTTAAGCTCATAGATCTACTTTTTCTGGAAAAAAAACACAGGTTTAAATTGGGCTGGGTACCCAAATAAATAAAACTCATATGGGTTTACTTCATTGGGTTATGGGTACCCACGAGTTTTTTTAAGTACTTTTTCAAGTGAATCAACATTTTCTTGTCAAAAAAGATTTCACATTTTTTCCCCTAAACCGCGATTTAACAGTTTACCGCCAAAAAAGACATTCAACATTTTTCCGCCAAAAACGACAATCAACATTTTCCCGCCACAACGAAATTCAACATTTTCGCGCCAAAAACGACATTCAACATTTTCCCGCCAAAACGCAATTCAACAATTTCCCGCCAAAAACTCGATTCAACATTTTCCGCCAAAAATGATTTCACATTTTCTCGCAAAAAACGCAATTTAACATTTTCCCGCCAAAAACGACATTCAACATTTCCGGCCAAGAAAAGGATTTGACATGTTTCCCGCCAAAAACGCAATTTAACATTTTCCCGCCAAAAACGCAATTCAACCTTTTTCCCATCAAATATATATGTAATACATAAAATAAATATAATTTAAAATATATTTATAAGCAAAATATATATACAACATACATATAATAGTGTATTAACAGTTAAACATAAACTTAAAAAAAATGATAAAAACCAAGTTGGGTACCCATGAGTAGTCTCAGAACAATCAGTTTTTTTCGGGCTTTACCCACTAAATCAAAAACCCATATGAGTTTTCTAAAGTTGGGTTTTTGGTGGGCGGGTTTATTTTGGATTCAGGTCGGGCTGAGCCTTTTTACCCACCACAACATCTCTACTTGGACGCATATGATAAAACAGATGTAATCTACGAACCTACTGGAAGGGCATAAGACACCAAATAACAGAACAGAAACCAAACTATATATTGTCATTGTTGTTTTAAGCTAAAACTAAAAACTAAAGCTTTGCTAATCTTCTCTGCGATGGGAAAAAGAACAATCTTTAAACCGGAAAGGTGTTGTTGAGGAAGACGAGTCCACTTGTTGATGAGGAAGAGTGCACAGTAGATGAGTAGCTGATGTTATCAGAGATAACTTGAATCTTGCATTTAGGTGAGGCTACTTTTTCAAGCATCTGAAGTTCAGTTGATAATATACTCAGATCATCATCAAATGGAGTATCGTAGTATAATATCACTTGTTCGAGATTCGGCATTGTCTCCAAGAAGAATTTAATCACCTCCGTCTGCCTATCCATGTCATCTTTGTAACTAGTGACTTCTCCAAACTTCAATACCTCTAGAATCTTCACCGAACTTGATGATAGACAGATAGGAGTCGCTTCCCAAGGCTTGCACATACACATGTCTGCATCCTCTTCAAAACATTTGTTTGTGTCTTTGAAGCGGTATCTCTCGTCCCAACATTGATTTGTATCTCTGTAATGAAGTCCCTGAAGTATAATCAAGGAAATAGCTTTTCAGAATTTACATGTGTTTGGAAATAATGTAGCAGCTGATGAAGGAAAATGATATGTGCTGGTACTTTGAAAATGATAGTTTCTAGATTTGGACAATTCTCGAGTATATTCGACAATGATTCCCATCCTACATCCTCGTTAGTCTCGATAGTTAAGTAAGTCAGGTTGTTGAAAAGCGGTATTGTTTTGCAGCAGAAATTAAGTACCTGCAACAAAAGTCAAATCAACTAGATCATCACTCAATTGCAATCATTAATTCAATATACATGATGGAACTAAACATGGTTCGAAAATAGGCCTCAGTGACTGGTTTGATTCTTGCAAATTACCAAACTGAAACAAAGGAATCTGAGGTCGAGGTTGTTTGCCTTGGTTTACTTTCAGAGCAATAAAAATATGTTGATAAAGATGGTACTGATGTGCAAACCTCAAGTGTGTCGAATGATAAGTAAAGGATCTTAACATTGCTAATTCCCATAAGAAAATCTGCTGCATTTCCCATCATTCCTTGTCCCACACTTTTTACTGATCTTCTTGCCTTCGTGGTCTGACAAGGTGTCAGTCGAAGACCGAGCCTGGCGTCAACAAGCGAATCCAAATTCACTTTTGGATACTTGATTGCAACAACATCAGTAAATTCTAAGTAAACAAGATTTGGAGTATCAAATGATACACTCTGAGGATTATAATCAATAATCTCAGAACAGATTGTTACTCTCTTGAGAGTCGGGTTAGACACAGAGCAAACGTCCATAAGTCCCCACATCAAATTAATCATAACTAACTCCTCAAGCACAGGACAACCAGAAATTAGCTTGGCACACGCAACACCACTATCTTCGAAACAAACGAAACCATGAAGATACAAAGTCTTAAGCTTCGGAAGAAAAACTTCTTCCACATCAATGATGAACTCATCTTTACCTCCTAGTTTCAGCCTAACCAATGTCTTGTTCAAGAAGACCTCTGAAGGCAGCTTATAATCACTTTCCGAAGAGATGTTTAGATCAAGATCTAAAACACCACGATCCAATACATTGATAATCCAACCATCAACGCAAGCTGAATCACAGCGAACTTTACACTTGAGAGAGAATCTGTTTAACGGAGCATTTCCTTGCAAAGCCATTAATCTATTCACAAAAAGCTTGAAACTTTTATGTATCCATCGCCTTCTATGTTTACTCAGGAGAATTGCCTTGCAATGCCAATACTCTATCCACAAAATCCATAAAACTTGTAGAAATCTTATTCTCTCTTTCATCCATCATTTCCATGAGATCTCTAGGAGTAATAAGAATCTTTTTCTCTTCCCTAGGATTCAGATAAACCGAGTCATCGAAAGCAAGATTAGGGACAAAAGCAGCTTCTTAGTTATGCTTAAATTACTACTACGAGTATGGTTGATTTGTGTTTGGGTTAAAGCGAGTAAAGAGAATAAGGTTTTGTTTTGATTTGGGGTTGAAATGATTCGATAAGATATTTTTCTAATCATTCAAAAAATTAATTTAAGAGGTCAAATAACTCATGTTATAATATTGCAGATATCTAAACGGTAATTGTGGTGTTTATGAATTAGCTCCGATACAACAATAGTAGTAAAACTCTCAACATTAAAGCACATTTGTGTAAGGAAACAAGCTGTCTAGAGATTTGACATATAAACTGTTGATCAGTCAGATACTTCACCAAGATTAAGTTATTTTGGTGTAAATTTTCTACTTTACAATCGTCCATATGTTCAATAAGAAAGTGATCATTATCCATCAAATATTGTGATCAGACCATAGTTTCTCGTCGAAGAAAACGAATGGTGATTGTTTTTTTTGAAGTAACTTACATGGCAATGACAAGGTAGGTCTCAATCTCAAATTTAGTTTTGTTTTTCCCGTGCAACTATTTCTTTTACAAGAAACTTTTCACCCACTTCTCATTTTGTTAATGGCTTAATTTTTTTAAAAAAAAAAATTTAATTATTTATTTATTATAGAAATAATAATATACTATTGTGAAGATACTCTTCATCCACTTGTCAATAATGGATGAAGGTGCTCCAAAGAACTTGTTTTGTATTGTAGAGACATCCATATACGGTTTTGATATATATGACCACATATAGCCATAAACCATAATCAAAGAAGAGGACCTCATTTCGTCATGAGTACCGAAGTGGGAACGGTCGATCATACGCTTTCGCGACTAGGGATAAGGTGGATCTTGCACTTTGGTGAAGCTAACCTACTAAGCATGTGAAGTTGCGATAACACTTTCACATCATAGTAGAAAACCAGTTGTTCAAGACGAGGCATTGTTTTCAAAAAGTGCTTGACCTTCTCTATTTGCTTTTTTAATTTGTCACCACTAAGGAATATTTTTAACACTTTCACTGAACTTGATGATATAGCGACGTCCTCCTTGTTATCTCTGTGAAGGAGTCCCTGAAACATAAAAGGGAAAGGTTTCAACGTTAAGTTGCATTAATCTTTGTGTTTGTATGCTTTAAAGGGTTTTAGTTCATACTTGGAAGACGAGAGTTTCGAGTTTTGGAGAATTCTTAAGCAGCTTTGTTAATGGTTTCCATCCAACATTTGGGTCACTCTTGATAGTTAAATGACTCAAGTTTTCGAATATCGGTATTTGTTTGCAACAATATGTGAGTACCTGAAACCAAAACCATCTCATGATCAACTAGATATCATCATCACTCAGATGCAATCATTGACTCAAATCCTTATACAAAATAGCATAGAATGAGAAAGATTAGAAGAAAGATGAGAGTGGAATACAAACCTCGAGAGTTTCGGGAGATAAGTAGAGAACCCGAACATTGCGGAGTCCAACTATAAAATCTGTTGCATTGCCGACCATACAGTTTACCTCATTTTTTCTAAGTCTCACCTCTCGTATCTGATCCACTGTCATCCAAATATCGATCTTGGCTTCAACAAGCAAATCAAAATTCACTTTTGGATAATTGTTAGCTATGACTTGAGCATATTCCAAGTAGACAAGATTTGGAGTATCAAAAGACACATTATTTGGATTTTCATCATCGTGCATATAGCCAAAACTACTCATTTTCTGGCAACAAAACGTCAGTCTCTTGAGAGTCGCGACAGAAACAGTGAAAGATGTCCATACACACGACCCCATACCATCGAGAACAAGTTCTTCGAGCACGGGACAACCAGAAAGGAGCTTTCTAAACCCAATATCGTTCTCATCAAACATAACTGACTGGAGGTATAGAGTCTTAAGCTTTGGAAGATGAACATGTTTCACATCAATGAAAGGGCCATCTCTAATTTTGATAGTTAGCTTAACCAATGTCTCGCTCAAGAAGATCCTTGAAGGAAGAGGATCAGATGTCCATTCATTCATGTCTACGACCAGATGGAGATCCGATACACCACGTACCAACACCTTGTGTATCCAAGGAACGACACTATCTGGATCAACAGGATCATGGCCATCAACCATCTTTAGAGAGAATTTGTCTAGAGGAGAATTGCCTTGCAAAGCAAGGATCCTATCTACGAAATCAGGAAAGCTTGTCGAAAGTTTCTTCCTTTTATTGTTAACCAAAAGCACGAAACCAACAAAACCTTTCTCATGTAAAGTATTCTTTACCCTTTTATCGCGATGCAGATAGACAGAGTCATCAAATTCAAGGTTTGGAACAAAAGCAAGTAGATAACGCCATCTTCTCGAGAGAAGTGAGGTTGAAGCAGCTTCTTTTGTAGTGAGGAATGACAAGATGTGACAAAGAAGTGCGTCCGGCAAAACGTTGATCATATCTTTAGAAACAGAATCCATGATTGCACCGTGAAAGATCGATACTTAGAGCCTAAGCAAAAAAACAAAGATTCCAGATCTTACTATATCGACTCCCACGTAATCGCTCAACGATTGAGAGATTCGAACAACCGATATCAGAAATTGAAAATTTAGGGCTTTGCAATCTAGAAATTTTGATTTTAGGGCGAACGGCTTTAATATTTGTCAGATTTACTCGGCGTGTGATTATAAGTTTAATGTTTAATTTTTTTTGTTCTAGTCAATATTTTTGTTTTTAAAATTTCATTAATAACAAATTTGCACGAATGGCACAAAATTGTGGATTTTTATTTAACTTGTGTTAGATATTAATAGTTTGTCTTTAACACTGCCTTTGAGTAATCTTTGTAACATTAATGCTCGATAAGTATATTATCCATCAATAATTAATCGAGTTCTAAACATAGAGTTCTCGTAGAAGAAAATAACTGGTTAATTTATTTTTGAATAACTTATGCGGCAAGTTAGGTCTCATGTTTACTTTTCTTTTCCCTATTCAACCCAAGAACAGATAAAACGACAAAAACAAATTGAAACAAACAAAACATGAAGTCTCATGAGAAGCTGATGTTATCAGAGATAACTTGAATCCTTCATTTGGGTGAGGCTACTTTTTCAAGCATCTGAAGTTCGGTTGATACTATACTCAGATCATCATCAAATGGAGTAGCTAGCGTAGTATAATATCACTTAAAGATTTGGCATGGTCTCCAAGAAGTATTTAATCACCTCCGTCTGCCTATCCATGTCATCTTTGTAACTACAGACTTCTCCAAACTTCAATACCTTTAGAATCTTCACCGGACTTGATGATAGACAAATAGGAGTCCCTTCCCAAGGTTTGCATACACACACACACACACCTGTCTGCATCCTCTTCAAAACATTTTTTGTAATGAAGTCCCTTAAGAATAAGTAAGGAAACGGTTTTTCAGAATTTACATTGATTTTGGTGTTAGGAATCAGCTCAACTACAAGAGTCTGGTAAAACTCTTAAAGTTAAAGCACATTGTGTAAGAAAGCAAGCAAACAAGAGATTGACTCAACCGTTGATCAGTCAGATACTTCACCAAGATTAAAATATATTTTAGTGTAAATTTTCTACAGTTTAATCTTCCATATGCTCAATTAGAAAGTGATCCATTATCCATCAAAAAATTGTGATCAGATCATAGTTTCTCGTCGAATAAAACGAGTGGAGGTAACTTCTATGGCAAGGTAAGACCCATGTTTTAGATTTGTTTCTCTCTGTCAACTAGAAATAGTTAACACAAGAATACAAAACAAAAAGCTGAAACACACAAAACACGAAAGTTAACATTGTCGGGCAAAACTGGAAAAGAATACAAACACGTTCTTAAAACTCTGATGCTAAATGAAAGAAGTATGACATATTCATATATGGTTTGATGTAACCAAAAAGTCAGAAACCATAAATGTTCTCCTAAAGAAGAGGACCTCTCATATCGTCCGAACGAAGTGGGAACAGTAAATGATGATACTCTCAGGTTACTAAAGGGATAAGTTGGACCTTGCACTTTGGTGAAGCTAAGCTACTAAGCATCAGAAGTTGCTTCATATCTCCGTCAATAGATGAATCATAGTGTAAAACCAATTGTTCAAGATGTGGCATTGTTTCCAAAAAATGCTTGACCTTCTCTATTTGTTTCTCTATTTTGATGATAGCAACGCCCTCCTCCTTTGTATCTCTGTGAAGGAGTCCCTGAAACATAAAGAGGAAAGATTTCAACGTTAAGTTGCATTAATCTTGTGTGTTTAAAGGGTTTGTTTCAAACATGATATGCTTTAAAAGGTTTGTTTAATTTCATACTTGGAAGACGAGAGTTTGAAGCTTTGGAGAATTCTTAAGCAGCTTTAGTAATGATTTCCATCCAACTTTTGGGGTACTCTGGATAGTTACATGAGTCAGGTTGTTGAATATCGGTATTTGCTTGCAACAATACGTGAGTACCTGAAACCAAAACCATTATCATATTATAAACTAGATCATCATCACTCAGATGAAATCATTGACTCAAATCCTTAGAATAAGAAAGATTAGAAGAAAGATGAGAATGGAATACAAACCTCGAGAGTGTCAGCGGATAAGCAGAGGACCCGAACATTGCGGATTCCAACTATAAGATCTGTTGCATTGCCGACCATAACGTTTTTCTCATATATGTCTCTAATTCTCACCTCATCTAGCTGATCATTTGTCATCCAAATATCGATCTTGGCTTCAACAAGCGAATCAAAATTCACTTTTGGATAATTGTTCGCTATGACTTCAGCATATTCCAAGTAAACAAGATTTGGAGTATCAAAGGACACATTATTTGGATTTTCCTCGTGCATACCGCAAAACTTCATGTTGTTGCAACAAAAGGTCAGTCTCTTGAGAGTCGCAACAGAAACAGAGCAAGATGTCCATACACACGACCATATATGATGGAGAACAAGTTCTTCAAGCTCGGGACAACCAGAAAGAAGCTTGCTAAACCCAATATCCTCCTCATCAAACATAACTGACTCGAGATGGAGAGTCTTAAGCTTTGGAAGATGAACATGTTTCACATCAATGGGAGGACCATCTCTAATCTTTAGAGTCAACTTAACCAGTGTCTCAGTCAAGAAGATCTTTGCGGGAAGCGACGTCCATTCATTCATATCGATGACTAGATGGAGATCCGATACACCACGTACCAATACCTTGTGTATCCAAGGAGCGACACAATCTGGATCAACAGGATCATGATCATCTACCATCTTTAGAGAGAATTTGTCTAGAGGAGAATTGCCTTGTAAATCAAGGATCCTATCCACGAAATCCGGAAAGCTTGTAGAAAGCTTCTTCCTTTTGTCATCAACCGTAAGCACGAAACCCACTAAACCTTTCTCATGTAAAGGATTCTTTACCCTTTTATCGCGATGCAGATAGGCAGAGTCATCAAATTCAAGGTTTGGAACAAAAGCAAGTAGATAACGCCATCGTCTCGAGAGAAGAGATGTTGAAGCAGCTTCTTTTGTAGTGAGGTATGACAAAACGTGGCAAAGAAGTGCGTCTGGCAAATCGTTGATCATATCTTTAGAACCAGAATCCATTCTTTTAGAATCCACCATTCTTAGAGCCTGAACAAAGAACAAAAGGATTCCATATTTCAATAGTAGTTAGGTTCCACACATTACTTGTATCGAGATTCGAGATTTCAATGTTGCATTAGAATTCGACGAGATCACAAACAAGGATTATAGAAGTTTACTTGTAATCTTCAAGCGAATCCGACGATATCGCTCAGCGATTGAGAAATTAGAACAACCGAATTCAGAAATCTCTCTTGCTGGAGGGAAACGAAGAATTGAAATTTAGGGCTTCTTCGCCATTGTAGACGAGAGCGAGAAATCAACGTGGAAAAACAAAATACTAATGACGAGTGGATGAACACTCAAGAATACAATTTGCAACAATAGATAAAAAAGACACCGAGGTTTGAGTCCGAGCCACATATGCCACTATGATTTGAACCACCAGCGGAGTGGCCATAAGTCTCGCTGGTGGTTCAAACTGGCAGATTACAAACTCGGGCTTAGAAGACATTAGTTCACTACCAATCTCATGATCAATACAGACTATGAGTTAAGAAATGTGTTGCCGAGTACTAAGATTTGTCGAACAATATTCATTCATATACAGACGACTAAAAACAACCAAACTTGGACAATTCAAGCAGTTTCCTTCATGACTTGGATATCGCATTCAGATGAAACTTTGGGAAGAAGAAAAAGATCAAACATGACGTTAATTCTTTCCTTATCATCCATTGCCTTATGGTAAACCCTAACCACTTCAAGACGCGATAGATTCCCCAAGAAACGCTTCATTTGATTCAGCTCTTGCCAAGTTCCTTTATACCCACTGATCTCTAAAACCTTCATCGCAGATGATGACAGAGAATCAGACACAGTATCCCATGAAAAGCAGAGACGGCTCATAGGAGTCATAGGACTCAAACCTTCCCATCCTTCAGCAACATAATGCACTAGACCCTGCAAAAACATTGGAGAAAATATCATTGCAGATTCAGACCTAGTATACATATAACTTCTTTTGTATCATACCTTGATGATGAGAGTTTCTAGTTTAAGAGAGTTGTTGAGCAGAGATGGAAGCAATTTCCAGAAGATGAATGGTGAACCATGAGGTTTATCGCTTCCCAGAGATAAAGTAATCAAATTGTTGAACATTGGTATCTTTTCACCACGGTAATAGAGCGCCTGAAACACACAATGACACAAACCAAAATCAACTCTTTTGTATTGTTTACTAACCCACAAAGAACAAAGCTACACATCTCAAGAAGACTGACCTCTAAAGCATCCGGAGATAAGCAGAGGATCTTGACATTTCTGATCCCCTTGAACAAGGTTGTTACATCACCAGAAACAATACCAATATTATTTGGTTTGCGCATGATTTGAAAAGCGGTCAAATGAAGATCAAGCCTAGCTTCAACAAGGCTGTCAAATTTCAGATTTTCATACTTATCCGCAACCATATCAGAATAGTCCAAGTAAACAAGACTCGGAGTATCAAACGAAACACAAGGTTTAGGAGCAGAGGAATCATCATCACTTCTATATACAAGACTCTTAAGCGTTCGACTTGAAGCAGAACCATTCCAAAACTTCCACTTGTTAGATTCATGAACCCGCAGGCTTTGAAGTGAAGGAAAAGCTAACAGAATCTGTCTAAACTCAACCTTATCACCATCACGAAACTCAACCAAATCAAGAACAAGAGAATTAAGCGTCGGAGAAACAACATCTGAAGGAAACTGAGAAAGACGGATCATTGTTCCAATTCTAAGTTTGACCAAAGTCTTGCTCCTAAAGACATTAAATGGCAAATGAAAGATTCCAAAATCAATGCATAGAGAAAGATCCAAGACACCAAGATCCCTTACTGTTGTTAGTATCCACTTGATTACACAATCTGGTTCAACACCTCCTTGACGACACTTGAGAGAGACTCTTTGAACATGTGATGAAGTCTCGACTCGTTGAGAGAGTAACCTATCGACGAAAGCCTTGAAAAAAACATTTTTTCGTTGACCCTTTTGGGGTTTCAGTAACACGGAATCGTCGAAATCGAGAATAGGTATCGATAGAAGTAGATTCGACCAGCGCTTTGAGAGTATCGATGTTAAAGCTGCCTCTTTTGTTGAAAGGTAAGATAAGATTCGGCAGAGAAGATCATTTGGTAAATTGCTAATCACATCGCCATAACTAGGTTTCGCTTTTTTGTTAGCTTCCATAGAGAGATTAGGGTTTTCGAAACCCTGAGAAATTGACAATTGGATTCGATCACAAAATTCGCAGGTCTTTCGCGTATGAGAGAAAGAAAAGACGATGAACATTTCAATATTTCTCGGTTTAGATCGGTTTAACCCGCTTCTCAGAAGATTCAGTGGAATGGGTCTTAAACCTGTTTATTTGGGCCTATAAGACTAATGGACCTTTGAACAAGCGGCTTTAAGTCTAGAGCAAAATTACTCAAACTAAAATCAAAAGGCAAAAGCACACAAGGAAAGAAAAAGAAAAAACAAGTTGTCCTGAAAAGGAAGGATAAATAATAATAGAGTCAAAAGTGACGTAGGAAATGACGCTGTAAAAGAAACAGCCAAAGAAATTTTACTTTCTTTTAATTTCTTCAAGTAGTGGTAACCAGAAATTTGTCATTTTGCGTAGTCGAAAGCAAAGTACACTTTCTTGGGAAAAGCTCAAAACCATCTCGTCCGCTGCTTTTTTGTTTCCATTCTTGTGATAATAGTGCAAATTGCTGCAAATCGTTTCAATTTATTTGTAACTGAAAATAATAAATAAATCGAAATACAACTCTCTTTTTTGGGGTAACAATTTTAAGTACTTAAGTGAATCGAAATACAACTTCAAAAAAAAAAAAAAAAAAA
>Ga0041059_1000427_pt1 | contig 31328 bp, 30 predicted proteins | sample AraColnosormetaG_FD_56232 | JGI IMG/M metagenome (GOLD analysis project Ga0041059, IMG submission 56232) | Arabidopsis roots microbial communities from North Carolina, USA - Col MF nosort | ecosystem: Host-associated > Plants > Roots > Unclassified | place: USA: North Carolina | collected...
AAAAAAAAAAAAAAAAAAAAGTTGTGGAGTAAGAAGTATGAAGCGTTTTATCCAACATATCCCAGAGGAGAACAGTGATTGGTCGATGTCACGTGAAATAACATTTGGCAAATAGTGCACAAATTAATGAAGGCAAGAAAGTGAGACCAGACGCGAGATGTGAGCGCGTATGAAGAAACATGATGAGACAACAAAGAGAATCAACCTCGTCTATGAAAATTTCTTCAGATTCTCTTCTCATTGCGATACCAAACAAAAACTCGTAGTATATTTTTGTTGGTCGTTTTTGTACAAAATATATAAAAAGCAAACTGTCGCAATTATGGTTTGTATATTATACACCAGATAAACAAATCAGAATCTCTCCACTAAACCTAATATATTTTAAAATTTTGATAAGTCTATATACTTTTTTGGCGGGGACAACCGGATAGTTCTTCTTTGAGACTTCTGGCTTTTTTTTCTCTTGATGATAATAAGAAACTGTATGAATATTTGAAAATGCCTTATGACGTTTTCTTACCAAAAAAAAAAGGCAAAGGAACTACAAAAGATAGCTTAAACAAATTTAGACAATTCATGTGGCCTTACCTTAAGTATTTTAGTGATGATACGATTTTAAAATTATTAGTGCCATTCTATCATGTTCTATACTATATAAAATATTCATTCAATATTGATTTCATAGTTAAAGTTTACACCAAAAAATTGACATCACATCCTATCAGCTACGGAAATGGTTACCAACACAAAATAGTATATCTATGTCCTATATATATATAGGAATTTAAGACAAAGCAATATTAGTCTACTTTTGGAGGAGATGAAAAGTTACAAGAAGTCTCCCTATAAAACACTATTAATGAACCAAAAACAATCTACTAATCAAACTTATAGTCTACTAGAGGTACTTTGTTACCGTTTGGTTAGGGATGAGTTTCAACGTTTGTGGTGGTTACAATGAAGGTAAAAGTAATAGGCCCAAGACATTGAGTGATAAAGTGACTAACTCTTTCTCTTTCTTCATGATGATAAATCGATTTGATTAATTCCAAAAAGGAAGTAGGAAAGAAAAAGTTTCGAAATTCATCGCAATACCAACTAGACCCAGATCCAAAGTTGCAGACTTTTCAAAGTAATTTACCCACACACACTCTAAAAAGGATGGGTTAGAGAAGACTAATTATTTTTCTTAATAGCCAATTAAAATAGTATTTCTTTATTGTGTGTTTGCGTTAGAAAAAGATATGAGAGCTGAGAGAGAGAGAGAGGAAGCAGAGGATAGACAGAGAGAAAAGGGAAAATTACCAGACAAGAGTTCTTCTTTCTTCTCTCTGCCTGCTTCTTTTTCCTCTCTTTTCTCTCTCTCTCTCTTTCTTTGTGAAAATCTAGAAGAAGAGAAAGCTACAAAAATCTCAACATCGAGGTATGTTATTCGTGTTTGCTTACCTAGGAGATGATTTAAGTTCTGTTTCTTGATTTTTCACTTTCTGGTTTTCTGGGGTGTTTCAAAAGATCTGTCTTTTTTTGTTCTCTTTGATGTCTCTAGTCTTGTTGGGATGTGAAACACATGATTTTCGAGGAGTAGAGAGAGACAGAGAGAAATTAAGGGAAAGAGCTCACTTGTGTGACTTGTTCTGTGAGAAAATTCTCTAAGCAAAATTCTCAATTTTTTCAGCTTCTTTCTAATTTATGCATATTAAAATTCAGAGCTTTTACACTTGAAAGTTGTCATCTTTGTCTCAGTCTCTCTCTCTCTCTCTCGTTTGCATAGAAGAAACAATTTTTGTGTTGATTTAGTCAGTTCACCTAATCTGAAGAGAAGTTAAAAAGTTTGGCTAAGATTTGTCAAAAAGTTAAAACTTCCTTTTCATGGAAGCTCAACAACTTAATCTCTTTGGCAGTTTCCTTATCTTAGTTTCTTTGGATCTGCCTTTGATTTTCTTTCATTTGTCTTTTAACTGCAGTTTCCAATTTGGTTCATGCAGGTAAGAGTTTTGGCTACAGAGCAACCATGCTAACTTGCGCCTTCTCCCAAAATCTTATCCACTAATCTCGGTAAGCAATACTTCTGTTCTGATGATCAATACACAACTGTACTAGTCTTGAAGTTTCTCCATGCATAGATCTTAGAACTACCATAAAGGTTAATCCTTTGAGCCTGAAACAAAGGTTTGAGTTCTGTTTGATTGTGACAGGTAAGGAAAGTGATGTTGGCAAAATGGTGAAGAAAGGAAGTTGGTTTTCTGCTATCAAAAGGGTTTTTACTCCACATTCCAAAGAGAAGCTAGCCAATGTAAGCTGGTTACTCCTTACTGGATTTTCTTAGCTTGCAAAAATGTTTTATTACAGAGTTTTTGATGAGAGATACTTTGGCTCTTGGTGATCTTTTTATGCAGCAGGAACCAGAGAGAAAGAGTGGCAAAGAAAAGAAGAAGAAAGGTTTTGGGAAGCTAAGGCATGGCGAGACCAATTCATTTCTTCCCATCTTCAGAGAGCCTAGTAGTATCGAAAAGATCTTGGGCGAGGCTGAGAGAGATCACAATCTTGTCTTCAGGCCTCCTACTCCTGATCGACCAAATCCATATTCAGCCTCTCCTCCTCCGAGGCCTGCTTCTCCTCGGGTTGCTTCCCCAAGACCAACTTCTCCAAGAGTTGCCTCACCACGAGTCCCTTCTCCAAGAGCTGAAGTTCCAAGAACCCTTTCACCAAAGCCTCCTTCTCCAAGAGCTGAAGTTCCAAGATCCCTTTCACCAAAGCCTCCTTCTCCAAGAGCTGACCTTCCAAGATCACTTTCGCCAAAGCCCTTTGATCGATCGAAGCCATCATCAGCCTCTGCTAATGCCCCTCCTACTCTTAGGCCTGCTTCTACTCGAGTTCCTTCTCAGAGAATTACACCTCACAGTGTTCCTTCTCCAAGACCAAGTTCACCAAGAGGTGCCTCCCCACAAGCCATCTCTTCAAAGCCGCCTTCTCCAAGAGCAGAGCCACCAACATTGGACACTCCAAGACCTCCCTCTCCAAGAGCTGCTTCTCTAAGAGCAGACCCACCAAGATTGGATGCTGCACGACCCACCACGCCTAGGCCTCCTTCTCCACTAGCAGACGCACCAAGATTGGATGCTCCACGACCCACTACGCCTAAGCCGCCTTCTCCAAGATCAGACCCGCCAAGATTGGATGCTCCAAGACCCACTACGCCTAAGCCCCCTTCTCCAAGATCGGTTTCTCCTAGGGCTGTGCAGCGGCGGGAGATTGTTTATAGACCAGAGCCAACGCTTCCGGTCCAACATGCTTCTGCAACAAAGATTCAAGGAGCTTTCAGAGGTTACATGGTACGTATACACATTCTTTGTTTCTCTATCAAGATTTGTCCATTACACTTCCATTTCCAAGACAAGGAAGTTATATTGACCTGAATGAAACAGGCAAGGAAGAGTTTCAGAGCTCTCAAAGGTCTAGTCAGACTTCAAGGTGTGGTGAGAGGATACAGCGTGAAGCGGCAGACGATAAATGCAATGAAGTACATGCAGCAAGTGGTCCGTGTTCAATCCCAAATCCAGTCACGTCGCATCAAAATGTTGGAAAACCAAGCCCAGGTAGAGAAAGATGAAGCCAAATGGGCTGCGTCTGAAGCTGGTAATGATAATTGGGATGACAGTGTGCTGACAAAAGAGGAAAGGGATTCAAGATCACAAAGAAAGACTGACGCAATCATCAAGAGAGAAAGATCCATGGCCTATGCATATTCTCGCAAGGTAATACTCAATCCTTCTTCATGCCATCATCATGTTGATGTACATTTTAAGTCTTTTCCAACGTATCTATCTCTGTGCAGTTGTGGAAGAACAGTCCTAAGTCTACTCAGGACAATCGTTCTTTCCCTCAATGGTGGAACTGGGTGGACCGGCAGAATCCTCTTGCTAGTCCTGCACCGAGCTATAGCCAACCACAAAGAGATTTCAGGCTAACACCATCAAGACTGTGCCCAAGTCCTCTGTCTCAGTCAAGCAAACAACACCATATCAGGCTTGACAACCACTTTGACACTTCAACACCCAGATCGTCAAGATCCACTTTTCACACTCCCTCCAGACCCATCCACACAGGGACATCAAGATACTCAAGAGGAAGACTAAGAGGTCAAGATTCTCCTTTCAAGGATGATGATAGCCTCACAAGCTGCCCTCCATTCCCTAGCTACATGGCTCCAACAGTCTCTGCCAAAGCAAAAGTTAGACCAAACAGCAATCCAAAGGAGAGAGTGATGGGTACACCAGTCAGCGAGAAGAGGAGAATGTCGTATCCCCCCACGCAAGATACGTTTAGATGGAACAAAGGGTCATTGGTCATGAGCAACAGCAGCAGCCACAGAGGTCCTGGTTCACCTGGAGGTGTGGTTCTTGAGAAGCACAAGACACTTAAATCAGTAGGAAATTTGAGCATTGGTTCCACTGCCTCCATGGCAACAACAGTTGGGAGAAAGGAATTTAACAGATTTGTGTGATTTCTTTTGATTTGAACATTTTTCTTTGGGTTGTGTTGATTTTGAGTGTTGTAACATAATAAAAGGTAAAACAGAAAAACAAAAAAAACCGGAGGATTTGGTTTGAAGTAGAACTCTTAGAAATGATATGAGCATTAGACTTGGTAATACTAATGAAAAAAGTTGACACTTGAAGCAAATTCACAAGGGTAAAATGTATCTTACGGTTTTTAATGAAAGCTAAAGAGACTGTAGGGCTTCAACATTAGCTTGGGCTCGGGATGCTTCCCTCTGCAACTGGTTAAGCTACCACAGAACAGAGACTGTAGTCTGTAGGAGGGATTCAACATAGCTTTCTCAATGAGTTCCAATCATATTCTCCTGAATTTACGAAAGAACCCTCTCGACTTAAATTATGATTAGGAGGCCTATATCTATCTAATGGGCCATAGTAGGCCCATTTAACTTCGGTGTTTCTTTTGCCTTTAACACTTCAGTCTACATCGATCCCTGAGTCCGCCGGCCGGTACGGGGACATTGCCGGGAATGAGTCACAGGTGACGAGAGGGTTATCGGAAGGAGGGCGAAACCATTCTACCCGAGGAATCTACTACGGCTGCGGTGGTGGTTTGTGTTTCTCCCTCTCTTTTCTATTATTTTTCGTTTTAATTAATTTACTTTTTAGTCCTTCATATATATACTCAGTTATATTTTTGGCCCAAACTTCAAAAAATTAAGATTTCATCCTCGGCGTTACTTCTCTTGCCTGCTTATTCCTAACCGAAGTAGAAATGATCTCATGTTTGTAAAATAAGATCGTTGGTCTCAAACATTTGTTAAAAAATATATTCATGCCACTGCCAACTCTATGGCTCTCTGTTTAATAAAATATTTGCAGTTCTTGTGACTATTTCGTGTATCTGAAGTCCTCACTTGACTTTTTCCTTACTTATCACAGATTTTAACAACACAAAATGTATAATCTTCTTCCCTCGTAAACCGCTCAATCAATCAATCAATCAATGAGCATGTCTTGTAAAATCAACTGGTTGATGGTTCTGGTGATCATTGCTCTGTCTAATCTTGAAAGCTCACTTGGCAGGCTTGTTTTTGAGGGATCCGCCGGGTTAATGAATGGTTTCACGACGTTGACAAACACCAAGAAACACGCCTATGGTCAAGCCTTCAATGACGAGCCATTCCCTTTCAAGAATTCGGTCAACGGTAACATGACTTCGTTTTCATTTACCTTCTTCTTTGCTATCGTCCCTGAGCATATAGACAAAGGTTCTCACGGTATAGCCTTTGTGATCTCTCCCACGAGAGGCATTCCTGGTGCATCCGCTGATCAGTACCTTGGTATCTTCAACGATACAAATGATGGAAATAGCTCCAACCATATCATTGCTGTGGAGCTTGATATACATAAAGACGATGAATTTGGTGACATTGATGATAACCATGTTGGTATCAATATTAATGGTATGAGATCTATTGTATCTGCTCCTGCCGGTTATTATGATCAAAATGGTCAGTTCAAAAATCTTTCTTTAATCAGTGGAAATCTACTCCGAGTCACGATTTTGTATAGCCAGGAAGAAAAACAGCTTAATGTCACCTTATCACCAGCAGAGGAAGCTAATGTCCCAAAGTGGCCTCTTCTTTCACTGAACAAAGATTTGTCACCGTATCTTTCAAAGAATATGTATATCGGCTTCACAGCTTCCACTGGGTCGGTCGGAGCAATACATTACATGTGGATGTGGTATGTATTTACCTTTATTATTGTTCCAAAACTGGATTTTGATATACCAACCTTTCCTCCATATCCCAAGGCAGAGTCTCAGGTAAAGCTGATAGTTCTTGTGACGTTCTTGACTTTGGCTCTCTTTGTTGCGCTTGCTGCATCAGCTTTAATTGTTTTCTTCTATAAGAGACATAAGAAACTTTTGGAGGTTCTCGAGGAATGGGAAGTCGAATGTGGACCACATAGGTTTTCTTACAAAGAACTCTTCAATGCCACAAATGGTTTCAAACAACTTCTCGGCGAAGGGGGGTTTGGTCCTGTCTTTAAAGGCACACTTTCAGGTTCAAATGCAAAGATTGCTGTTAAACGGGTTTCTCATGACTCAAGTCAAGGAATGAGAGAATTATTGGCCGAGATTTCGACTATTGGTCGGCTTAGACACCCCAATCTAGTCAGGCTTCTTGGTTATTGCAGATACAAAGAAGAGCTCTACTTGGTTTATGACTTTCTGCCCAATGGAAGCCTTGACAAGTACCTTTACGGAACATCAGATCAAAAACAACTCTCTTGGAGTCAACGTTTCAAGATCATCAAAGATGTAGCCTCTGCACTCTCCTATCTCCATCATGGGTGGATACATGTCGTCATTCATAGAGACATCAAGCCAGCAAACGTGCTAATCGATGACAAGATGAATGCAAGTCTTGGAGATTTCGGATTGGCTAAGGTATATGATCAAGGATATGATCCTCAAACCTCTAGAGTAGCTGGAACATTCGGGTACATGGCGCCAGAGATCATGAGAACCGGAAGACCAACTATGGGAACGGATGTTTACGCTTTTGGTATGTTTATGCTTGAAGTTTCTTGCGATAGAAAACTGTTTGAGCCACGAGCAGAGTCGGAAGAGGCTATTCTTACTAACTGGGCGATAAATTGTTGGGAAAACGGTGATATTGTAGAGGCAGCTACTGAAAGAATCCGACAAGATAATGATAAGGGACAGCTCGAGCTTGTTCTGAAGCTAGGAGTGTTATGTTCGCATGAGGCTGAAGAGGTTAGGCCGGATATGGCTACAGTTGTTAAGATTTTGAACGGAGTTTCTGAGCTTCCGGATAACCTGCTTGATATTGTTAGATCCGAGAAGTTGGAAAATTGGTACGAGAGGTACAGCAAAGTAATTGATCCGGTGACAACGGAGGAGTCCATAGGTAACTTGGCCATTACGGAACCGATACTTCCGTCAGGCAGACCCAGGTTGTTTCTCTAGTGGGCGTGCAATCAATCACACGCTAAAATCATGAAAGTTAAGGCATTTGGGATTATATATAATTGACTAGAATCACAGATTATGAGATAACTACGGGAGTGATGGAGTTTTCGAAACTTGTTAGTTATGGTTTTCCTATTTAATAAGCTCTTGTAAGAGTAGACAGTACTATTGTATATGTGGGTTTTGTTTTTCAGTGTGTTTCTTTATTTTACACTATCAATTTCTTTTGTGTGTTATCTTAAATATCAAAAATATTGAACAACTATTGATTACTTTTATAGAAGAAACCTTAATTTTAACATCGATTTTTGGTTTCAACAACCATATTATATCTAACTAATTGTCATGTTGTTGGCAAAAAAAAATCACACAAATGAGACAAATTCATGTTTACAGTGCCATTGTCCATTAGAAATTGTTTGTAGTTATTACGAAAGTACCCTCTCGGCTGAAGTTAAGAGGCTTATGTATATATCTATTGGGCCACAATAGGCCCATTTAAGGTCGACGTTTCTTCTACCAACGATTCCTGTTTTTGCCGGCCGATCTGTGGACTGTGGATATAGCCGGAAATGAGTCACAGGCGACGGGAGAGGTATCGGAAGGAGGGAGTAACGGTACGACCAGCGATATCTACGGCGACGGAGGCGATAATGCTCGGATATTTAACCGACGGTGAGGGTTTGTATTTCTCTATCTCTTTTATTTTATTTTACTTTTTTTTTTGTTTTGTTAATTACTTTTTAGTCCTTCATGTTTCCTCAAATATATGTTTGGCCCCAAAATTTCGAAAATCTTGCATTTCCTCCTTGGTGTCATTGCTCTTCAGGCTGATTCCTACTAACCGAAGTAAACATGATGTCATGTATGTATGTTATTAGAAAAATATATTCATGCCAAGAATTTTATTATGTATCTGAAGTCATCACTTTGACTTTTATCTTGCTTATCAAAGATATAAACAACAACAAAAACTGAATTATCTTCTTCCCTTGTAAACCACTCAATCAATCATTGATCATGCCTCGTAACTTCAACTTGTTGTTAGTTCTGGTGATCATTGCTCTGTTTATTACTAAAAACTCACTTGGCAGGCTTCTTGAGGGATCCACTGGTATTATCAATGGTTTCCTGACGTGGACAAACACCAAGAAGCCCGTGGACGCTGAAAGCTGTGTCGAGGTCGGTTGTGCAATTATATATGACGTTGTTGCTCTATATATTTTATGTTGTTCATTGTATTGAATGTATCGTGTGGTCTGTTATCTACTCAAGTCGGCTGTAACATTGTGAACTACTTTATCTGTAGAAGCTATTACTTTATCTTCGGATTTTGGTTTGGGAACTGCTCTAACATGCGCTGTTACCATCAGGCGCCTGGACAAACAAGCAGACATGATGCCAGATTCCCAGGTTTGTAAAACATAAGATATATCTTCCAGAGATTTGATAAGATTAGAATTATTTTCCTTAAACAAGATTGTGCTTCTGTGGTGAACAGATGATGTCATAAGGTATACAAGGTCGACTATATTTTAAAATGTTGATGTAGAATATTATCTTCTGACCAAAGCATAACTAAATAGTTTTCTTGACTAACTCATCGGTTCTACAATGGTCCATGGAGGGTTGGGACACCATTAACTAGTTAATTAATTGATATCAAGTGTTCACATGTCTTGACTAGTTCATATGTTTATTATGTCTGCAGTCATTACTTTACTTTCATATATATACAAACTAGTTAAATAATTGGTTTTGAAAGCATTGACTCTGCAACCTGTAGCAATCTCTCTGATTTTATTCCTTGTAGGGCCTTGACTAGTTCATGGGCATTTTTTTTGTTGGCTTAGATGACTTCCATCATGCTCCCAAAGATATAAAAGACAAAAACAGAAACTAAGCTCTTAGTTTCTAAAACCGTCGATCAAAAATCATGTCTCGTACAATCGGCTCACGGGTCATTTTCTTGATCCTTGCTCTCTTCTGTTGTACTGAAAACTCCCGTGGCAAACTGGTTATGCAGGGATCCGCTGGATTTTTTAAAGGTTACAGGACGTTGACGAGCACCAAGAAGCACGCATATGGTCAAGCCTTCGAGGACGAGATAGTCCCTTTCAAGAATTCGGCCAACGATACAGTTACTTCTTTCTCTGTCACGTTCTTCTTTGCTATCGCCCCTGAGGATAAGCACAAAGGCGCTCATGGTATGGCCTTCGTGATCTCTCCCACAAGAGGCATTACTGGTGCCTCCGCTGATCAGTACCTTGGAATCTTTAACAAAGCAAACAACGGGGATAGCTCAAATCATGTCATCGCTGTGGAGCTCGATATAAATAAAGATGAGGAATTTGGCGACATTAACGATAACCATGTTGGTATCAACATAAACGGAATGAGGTCTATCAAATTTGCTCCTGCTGGTTATTATGATCAAGAAGGTCAATTTAAAGATCTTTCTTTGATAAGTGGAAGTCTACTCCGAGTCACGATTTTGTATAGCCAGATGGAAAAACAGCTTAATGTCACCTTATCATCACCAGAGGAGGCTTATTACCCGAACAAGCCTCTTCTTTCATTGAACCAAGATCTATCACCCTATATTTTGGAGAACATGTATGTGGGCTTCTCAGCCTCAACGGGGTCTGTTAGAGCAATGCATTACATGTTGAGTTGGTTTGTACATGGCGGCGTTGATGTTCCAAACCTGGACTTGGGAATACCAACATTTCCTCCATATCCCAAGGAAAAATCTCTGGTTTATCGGATTGTTTTGGTGACCAGCTTGGCATTGGTTCTCTTTGTTGCGCTTGTTGCATCAGCTTTAAGTATCTTTTTCTACAGGAGACATAAAAAGGTTAAAGAGGTTCTAGAGGAATGGGAGATCCAATGTGGGCCTCATAGGTTTGCTTACAAAGAACTCTTTAAAGCCACAAAAGGTTTCAAACAACTTCTAGGCAAAGGAGGGTTTGGTCAGGTCTTTAAGGGTACACTTCCAGGTTCTGATGCAGAGATTGCCGTTAAACGAATTTCACATGATTCAAAACAAGGAATGCAGGAATTCTTGGCTGAGATATCGACAATTGGTCGGCTTAGACACCAGAACCTAGTCAGGCTTCAGGGTTATTGTAGGTACAAGGAGGAACTCTACTTGGTTTATGACTTTATGCCCAATGGAAGTCTTGACAAGTACCTCTACCACAGAGCGAATCAAGAGCAACTCACTTGGAATCAACGTTTCAAGATCATCAAAGACATAGCCTCTGCACTCTGCTATTTGCATCATGAATGGGTACAAGTTGTAATTCATCGAGACATCAAGCCGGCAAATGTCCTGATTGACCACCAAATGAATGCAAGGCTCGGGGATTTTGGGTTGGCTAAGTTGTACGATCAGGGTTATGATCCTCAGACATCTAGAGTTGCTGGGACATTCTGGTACATTGCACCGGAGCTCATAAGAAGCGGAAGAGCAACCACAGGGACAGACGTCTATGCCTTCGGGCTGTTTATGCTAGAAGTCTCTTGCGGTAGGAGGCTGATAGAGCGAAGAACAGCCTCCGACGAGGTCGTCCTAGCTGAATGGACATTAAAGTGCTGGGAAAACGGAGATATTCTCGAGGCAGTCAATGATGGAATCCGTCACGAAGACAATAGAGAACAGCTCGAGCTTGTTTTGAAATTGGGAGTGTTGTGTTCGCACCAGGCTGTAGCAATTAGGCCAGACATGTCTAAGGTGGTCCAGATCTTGGGTGGTGATCTGCAGCTTCCAGATAATCTACTCGATATAGTCAAAGCAGAGAAGGTCAGAATGTGGTCTGAGACATCTGAGAGTGTACTTGGTGTTTTGACATCACAAGGGTCCATTGGTACCTTGACGTTAACGGAACCTTTTACCTCCCGGGGACGCTGAGACGTGATGCTGAGTTCGGTCGTGAAATGATATATGACATGTTTGTTTGTAAATATTTTATGTTTTCGATTGATGACAAAGGAGTCAGAAAGGACACTTGACCATCACGGAAGCGATGACTTCCGTCGGACGGTAAAAAGTGATGGTCGAGGTTTGGTGAGAAATCTAAAAATGTGACGGTGTTTGCTTGATAAATATCTTTATTTTGGTGATTGTATTGAATGTATCGTTTTGATTTCTGTTTATACTTATATCGGCGGTGGAATAATTACACATGACCTGAAAAGTATGCGTTTGTGTTTACTTTTATGTTGTAGTACTTGTTGTGTTTTTCAGCTATGAAAAGTCTACATATTTCTTCTGTGTGCTAACTTATTGGATAAATTGGATATTTTTAAGAGATCTAATGTTTACACAAACGTATGGTGAACACCAATGGGGATGTTTACACACACTTATGATTTATGACTGAAAGAGATGTTAATCGAAGTATATACTCCATTGATTAATGTTAATCACCGAAAGAGATGTTAAACAAGCATTAATGTTTACACTTAAATGTGATGGAACGAAAACAAAGAATAAGTTTAAATTTGTTGTCATGGTCTCAATGAAAAACCGAAAACGTTGTGCTATCAAATTACTCAAAACGTTGAGCTAGCTAAACTTGGCAGAAAAGTATCGAATGATGCTAAAATGCAAAAAACCATTAAACCCAATGTACGGTTTATAGAGTTTTCATATGCCAAGTGGGACATCCACGTGGAGATCCTATGCCACTTGTCCCCTCTCTGTCTCTTTCATGCTTCAAACTTATTTGGCTTTTACGTGGATTCTCACGCCCGAGTACGTCGATTATTACAAAACTCACATAAATTAATATAAACACTTTATATTTTGTTTTGACCTTTTTACCCCTTCTCATTGCTCATCAATTTTCATAGATCTAATACCAAATTATCACACATATAGGAGAGTCATCTAACAATTAGCACAAGTCATGAGTGAAAGAGACTAAGCATGAATCATAATCATCTTTGACATAGGTGCTCAAAAGTAATCAATTTTTTCAACTTTACTATTCAACTCAATAAAAGAATTTTTAATCAACAATTCTTTTCAAGATGTATCCCTTTTTTTTCTTGCAACTTTTTCTCAACTATATTAATATTTAGTATACTGCTACTTAGCTACTCGATGTTTTGATGTATCATTGATCATTATTGTTGACTAATAATTATTTGATACAAATATTTTACCGACATATGTAAGAACAATAGTGTCAAAATTGAAGCATCTCAAGGGTATTTTAGAACAGATACCCAATTTATTTATTTTTATAATTTGTCACCTTGTTTTTCACACACAAATGACAATATGACGTCATTTTCCTTATTAGAATAATTTTTTTAACAAAAAAAAGAATTATTTATTTTCGTCTCTCTTATTGCTTGCTACGCTCAACGCTGTGCATAAGCATTCTCTTTCTGTGGACGAAACTAAACCTGAGAGAAAAAGCCAGAAGAACCAAACTCAGACCGAGAGATAGAGATTGAGGGAGAGCTCTAGCTCTGTAGAAAAGAAGGATTCATTCATCATATCCAGAAATGGCTCTAAAGTTTAACCCTTTGGTGGCATCTCAGCCTTACAAATTCCCTTCCTCGACTCGTCCGCCAACTCCTTCTTTCAGATCTCCCAAGTTCCTCTGCCTCGCTTCTTCTTCTCCGGCTCTCAGCTCCGGCCCCAAGTCAGTCTCTTTCTCTCCATCATCGTCTCTCTTATCTACTTTCGATTCTCTCTGTTTCATCTTTGTTTACTGTGTTCTGGGTTTTGCTTGTTCTTATCGATATTGGATCTACGTTTTCTCGATTTTGTTCAGTGTTATTTGCTTACATTTGCTTAATCTCGAGTGTGATTTCAATAAAAGTACGTTCTTTTAATCTGGGTTTATAAGAATGGGCCATCCTCTGTTCTCAGGTGATTCATTAATGCTCTTTTTCATTGAATCTGATGTTTGTTGATTGTTCCCTATTATTCTCACGTTTCTCTGAGATTGCCCCATCTATCAAATCGTTGCCTTTACCATATTTATTCTGCATCAGATTATGTAGATTGCTCGTTGATTGGTTGTTAGTTAAGATTAACACTAGTTATCTTCTTTATGGTATAATGATCTTTAGATTGGTTAAGACTTAACAGACATTGAGGAAAGCTTCTTAGTCAAAGAGAAAGTTTTGTTTTGTTTTCTCTGGTTTAGTAATTTTTAATGGTGAAATGTTTATCCACTTGTTTCTTACTCATTTGATGAGTTTTCTCTTTTGTATTGACAAGAGATTCTTGAACGTATCAGTTTACGTCTGTTTATCTTTCTTCAAAGACATTACGTTGGATATCACGCTTCGTGGCCTTTCTCTATGCATGCGTACTTCGTGGCTTCTCTCTTTAGTTTGCGTCCAAAATTTTCACACTTTTCTGTAATTTATTATTCATTCTTTCTCTGTTTTGAAGACATTTGGCTCTTTATCTTGTCTTTGTCTGATCAGTAGTCACTACATTTGTTTCTTTCACAATCTTTCTTTTTTGCTTCATATTGAACTGCAAGACCAATCCATGAATGCAAATATAAAATATTGTCTTACGGTTAACCATCTCTAAGTGTTTGCTAGTCATGAATTGTGAAATTGTTTCGCTTCAAACATAGAATTAGTTGATTTGGAAATGTAGACATGAATGCTTATCTAAATACAATAAACTGTGTTCTTGTTTCAGTTGTGTATCAGAGATGAGACCTTGACTGGTAATTTCAATGGAGCATAATTAAATGCTAATGATACTTATTTTCTGGTTAATGCAGGGAGGTTGAGAGTTTGAAGAAACCATTTACGCCACCCAGGGAAGTGCATGTTCAAGTCTTGCACTCCATGCCACCTCAAAAGATCGAGATCTTCAAATCTATGGAAAACTGGGCCGAGGAGAACCTTCTGATTCACCTCAAGGATGTGGAGAAGTCTTGGCAACCCCAGGATTTCTTGCCTGACCCTGCATCAGATGGGTTTGAAGATCAGGTAAGAGAGTTAAGAGAGAGGGCTAGAGAGCTCCCTGATGATTACTTTGTTGTTTTGGTGGGGGACATGATCACAGAAGAAGCACTTCCGACCTATCAAACTATGTTGAACACTTTGGATGGAGTTAGGGATGAAACAGGTGCTAGTCCTACTTCATGGGCTATTTGGACCAGAGCTTGGACTGCAGAAGAAAACCGACATGGCGATCTTCTGAATAAATACCTTTACTTGTCTGGTCGTGTTGACATGAGGCAGATCGAAAAGACCATTCAGTACTTGATTGGATCTGGAATGGTGAGATAGTTTCAGGCAATTATCATGATTTCTTGGTTAATATAACTACCTAATCGCTTTAACTTATCTTTCATAGGATCCGCGGACAGAGAATAACCCCTACCTTGGCTTCATCTATACGTCATTCCAAGAAAGAGCGACATTCATCTCTCACGGAAACACAGCCCGCCAAGCCAAAGAGCACGGGGACATCAAACTAGCCCAAATATGTGGCACAATAGCTGCAGACGAGAAGCGTCATGAAACAGCATACACCAAGATAGTTGAAAAGCTCTTTGAGATTGATCCTGATGGTACTGTCATGGCTTTTGCAGACATGATGAGAAAGAAAATCTCAATGCCTGCTCACTTGATGTATGATGGGCGCAACGACAACCTCTTTGACAACTTCTCTTCCGTGGCTCAGAGGCTCGGTGTTTACACCGCCAAAGACTATGCAGACATTCTTGAGTTTCTGGTTGGTAGGTGGAAAATCCAGGACTTAACCGGGCTTTCAGGTGAAGGAAACAAAGCACAAGACTATTTATGCGGGTTGGCTCCAAGGATCAAGAGATTGGATGAGAGAGCTCAAGCAAGAGCCAAGAAAGGACCCAAGATTCCTTTCAGTTGGATACACGACAGAGAAGTGCAGCTCTAAAAGGACAAAGACAAAAACAAAAACCTATCCTCCCGGTTCCTCATTTCATCTGTCTGCTCTTAAAATTGGTGTAGATTACTATGGTTTTCTGATAATGTTGGTGGGTCTAGTTACAAAGTTGAGATGCAGTGATTTAGTAGCTTTGTTTTTCCCAGTCACTATATGTTTGGTCTTTGGTCCGTTAGCACACTTGTAGTAGTTAAAACAGTTTAAGTATGGTCTGTACTCAGTCTTCCTCTTCTCTGTGGAGTTTTGTTTAAGTTCAGGTTAGTTTTGTTTTGTCTCTCTGTTTTTTCCCCTGTTTCTCGACAAACAACTCATGTGGCTTTTTAGCAATTTTGATGGATGATCATGATGAATAATTGAATATCTTCAATGTCAGTTTACATTTAACTAATTGGTCAATGTTTGACGATCATGCTTAATGCTTATCTCTATAAATTAATGTAAAGTCAATAATAATGAAACCCTTGACAAAAAAAAAGTGAGAAGTTGATAGATTTTGAAAGAAGAAACAGAGACGGCTGTTGAGGTAACTTCATGCTTGAGCCAGACTAAAGGAGATGATAATGTTCGTAAATGGGCCCAATTTAAAAGAGGCTAGGCCCAAATAAGGTAGTGTTTCAGAGATGGGAGGCGGTTGAAGCTACCTATGAGAACTTGGGGAAGGAGTAAAAAAATGTTCTCTTTTTCAGTCTTTTTTTGTCTAATTTTTTTGCAAGTAAAGATTCCAAACTTTTTCGAGTGAATCATTGTGAGAGCAAAGTTGAACTAATAAATCAACTCGCCGGGAAAAAATGGATCAAACGGCGGAGGAGAAGATGGTGAGAGAGAGGATTAGAAAGAAAGTTAACGAAGTCAGTTCTGCGTCGCAGTCTCTTCTTTCTCCAGTACAAGACCACATCAATTTCACCCTTCAAGTTCGTCTCTTTCTCTCTCTCTCTCTCAAACAAAAAAAAAAGTTTTTGAAAATTTTGATGTCTTCTTTCTAAAATTGAAGAAACAAAGTGGATTTTTCACAGCTCCCTAGACTCAGTTTTCTTTCTCCTAGTTGCTAAATTCCTAAAGTTATGTTCTCTGTGTATACTCTTCGAAGAAGCCATTGGATATGTACTTGGACTTAGTTTGCTTACTGCGTAGTTTGAGATTTATATAAGAGTTAGTTATTTTTGTGCTTTTGTGTTGATGCAGAAGGCATATTTCAAATGTGCATACGAGTGCTTTGATAGGACAAGAACACACGCTGAGATTAGTCGATGTGCAGAGAGTTGCAGTGTTCCTATCACAAATGCACAGAACTACTTTGATAATGAGATGTCGGTGTTCCAAGTGAGTCTATTTCTCAACTTTATTTCCAGTTACAATTTGAGATTGATACAGCAAAATTTACAAATGCCCATGAACGTTGGAAAATTGGTGATTGAAGTCTTAAAGTCTTTTTCTTGTTCTATTAGAGGTTGATGGATGATTAGTGATTGGTCTGAAACTTTTGTTTTTCAAATGTGTTATTATGAAGATAGTTTAGTTTGTTGTCTCCTGGATTCTCTATTACATGACAACAGCGCTTGGGTTTGAGTACTAGATATTCAAGATGGTGTTTTGGTTTTACTGATGAATGTAGGAGAGGTTGAATAGATCTCTTGTGGTTTGTCAAGACAAGTTTGAGGTTGCTAAGCAACAGAAGACGAGAAGTGAAGCGGTAAATGATTTGGAGCATTGTGTAAACCAAACTGTTGATGAAGCTGTGAAGACTCTGCCTAATCTCGTCTCAAGAATGAAGAAAGCTTTGTCAATCACAGACTGAGCTCTCCAACGATTATAAAGAGGGACTCTTTTCTGATACTTAGAATTTATGTTTCATTGATCTCATATATAAAGGTGAAAGTTGTGACCCAAGGATTTCTCCCTTGACTTTTTTTTAATAAAAAAACAGAGGATTTCCGCAAGCCGTTTCTGGTCCTCAAACTTTGATACTCGTTGCCGCTTTGATTCTTTATACCAAACAAACTGCTTAGTTTGGCGCTTTGGCTGGTTACAAAGATACCAAAAATAATCGAACCACTAAAAGAAGACACTACTACATGTTAATAGTCACAATAACATCAAATAAAATAAAATTATGCAAAGAACTTGAAACGAAAAAAATTAATAAAATTGAAACATCTTACGTAATTGAAAAGATGGAGTATTATTAAGAGTTGTAACTAAAATAAGACAAAAAAAATGTGTCATTCCTCCATCGATGCGGCTTTAATTTAATTTAAAGAACAAAAAAGCTATGTCAAAGGACAAGAGCTAGATATCGTTCAAGACTAGCATTTAATCTTAATCCAAGAAAACTTTTATCAGGCACAACATAGCTCTTTTGAAATCCAACTTGGAAAATATCCGGTCTTTGAGTTTGGGCTTATAACGGATGTGCATAACAGGAATACCATCCGCGATCGTCGGGATTTGATTATGGGCGAATGCATATAGAGGATCCCATGCTTGATTGAGAGTGGGCTTGTTATCGTACGTGGGATAAACATAAATGCCAATGGATGTCAGACCGTCAAATTCGTCATCAAAAGACCCAAAGAAACCACCAAACTCACGACGATCACGTATCTTCACATCAATTTCCTTCTTATAATCTGCCATATAACTTGATGAATATCCAGTTCCATTACAAAACGGCCCGTGTTTCCCCTGATTAGTGTGAAATGTCAAAGACGTGACCTTTCTCTCCCAAAATATTCCACTCAACCCAGTCACATACTCATCGTCATTCAGTCTCACCTGTATATTTGCTTTAACATGGCCATCATGAACAAGTATACCAAAAACTAAGTATATATAAACATTATAAACAACAATGTTAATTACAGCAACAAAATCTTAAGAATATTCCACTATTTATACCAGAATTGTTTTTAAAAAAACACATGAAGATATTATTCTAAGAAGACTTACGATTTCGTAGGATTGACCTTTGGACGAACCGTGCTTTTCAGACACGACATGAACTCCGTTATGAAAATAGCTAAACTGAATACATTTTATGGAATCTTTGTTGAAAGCAACATATATACTAGATATCATGTTGCGTCCCTTCTCTTCCCAACTCTTATCATAATATTGCTTTGACCCAATTGGTCCGACTTTGAACATCTCCCTATTACGAGATTTCATTGAAAATAGCAGTTGAAAATATTAAAACTCTTTTCTTGATAAAATAATTTGTTCTTGTGATGAGGATCCATACTTATATAGACGAAGAAAAGCTACATAATTTCTCTAAGAAAACTTCCTTAATCAAAATGTAAATAACTTCGAAAACAGTAAATTTATTTAATCCAAAAGATCAAATATATAAAACTAAATAATGTATATCCTCACCCCTTATTGACCTTCTATTTCTGCTTGCATTTATTTGTGATTTACCTATTTATAGCTACATTCATATAATCCAAGGATGGTAGTAATATTAAAAGCCCTTTTGTTTCCTTCCGTCTCTAGCTTGTTTCTTTGCAAACAAGTTAAGATGACGATATTTCAAAGATTTTATTATCAAAGTCTGCATTTTTGGTTTTTGCCATGTGTTTTATTAATTCTTTTATTATATGAGCATCATAATTGTTGTCTATTGGTTCTAAGATACCATAATAATGATCTAGATTGGTAAAAATATACCACTTATTAGTTTAAATAAAGCTCTGGTACAAATTTTGTATGATGTTAGAAAAACGCAAGTGAGTTCACGAATATTTTTACCATTCCTTTGCTTGTCTATATGAAACAAACGTTTCACTGCTATCCCTAAATGCAGATTCTATGCCTAGCTAGACGTGAAACTAAAAGTGAATGACAGAAATTATTCAACTTACCATATTGAGAAGATTCTATATACAACTTCAAATCAAGAGCGTAGTCATAGGCTCATATATAGCACGGAACTAGACTGCTTAGTCTACACAAGTTATAGTATTCATGAATGTAATCATCCTCTCCAACAATCATTTTCACACAAGATTTTGTCATTCATAGATTTCGTTTTAAATCAAAACACATGGAGCACAGAACTATCGAAAACAAATAATAAAGGAAGAAATGGGACCATTTTATTATTTAAGAGTTTTTTTTTTGATAATTTTTTTTTATTACTTAAGAGTTGCGATATATATAGAAAGATGAAACAAACATTGCTTCATTAAAGCTACTTTATTTAAGCTATTGTTGAATACTGCCACAAGAAGTTGCTTCGTCAACCAGGTCGGGCCTTGTAATGGGTGGGACTCAAATACATACCAATCCGGATCTTGCACGAATGCAAACGAAAAAAAAAAAGATCTAATCCAAGAGATTTCTGAAAAGACGCGCCAACTTGGAGAATATGCCATATTTGAGTTTGGACTTACGACCAATGGGATTGACATCGAGGAACTCCGGGATCTGATACTCAAGTGTCCGAGTGTTAGTGCTTCTGGCTAGACGATCCGATGATTGGTAGAGACTGATCTTGTCTTCGAAATTGGGGTTATGAACAATGGGCTTGACATCGGAGACCTCATGAGGCATTTGATATTCAAGCTTCCGATTATGGTTGATTGTGGTTAAAGGACCAGATGATTGATAGAAAGTGCTTTGGTCGTCGTAGTCATCGGTGACTTTGTAGTTGGTTCTGAGGGCTACGTCATTGATCCTTGTAATGGGACACACATAAATGCCAATGGAAGTCAGAGTGCCATAGTTATCAAAAGACCCAAAGAAACCACCAAACTCACGACGATCACGTATCTTCACATCAATTTCCACCTTATAGTTATCCATAATATTCTTTGATGATGAATATCTATCACAAATCGGGCCGTGTTTCCCCTGATTAGTGTGAATATTCAAATTCGTGATCCCTTTACAAAGATATATTGCACTCAACCCGGTCACAAACTCATCGTCATTTAGTCTCACCTGTATATTGCATAAATTTGTTTTAACGTGGTCATCAGTAACAAGAGCAAAAACAAACTATACATGATGAACAACAATGTTAATTACATAAACAAAATGTAAAGATTCCACTAAGAAAAATTACCAGATATTATAACTATCAGAAGGAAGAAAAAACATGAAGATGTATTATAACAAAACTTACCATTACGTGGAATCGACCGTTGTACGAACCATACTTTTGTTTTTGGGCATCAGACATACCATACTTTTTAGACACGACATGACCTCCGTTCTGACAATAGCTAAACTGAATAGAATTTATGGTATCTTTGTCGAAAGCGACATATATACTAGAGATCATGTTGCGTCCCTTCTCTTCCCATTCCAAATTCTTAAGATAAGCACGTTGTGACCCAATTGGTCCGACTTTGAACATCTCCCTACCACGGGATTTCATTTAGAATATAGCAGACGAAAGAATTAAGCTCGGATTAAAATATTTTCTTAATAAAACAATTTGTTCTTCTGAGGACGATCTATACTTATATATAGACGAAGAAAAGCTTTACATACCTAATCTCTCTAAGAAAACTTCCTTAATCAAAATGTAAAGCAACTTGAAAACAGTAAATTTACTAAATTCGAAGAACAAAAAAGTAACTATAAATATTTAATCTCCTTGCTTATTTGTTATTTACTTTATAGCTATAGTTTACCTATTTAAAGCTATATTCATCTAAGGATACTAGTAATAGTTAAAGCCTTTTTTTTTCTTTGCTAACAGTTAAGATGCCGATTTTCCATAGATTTAAGAACATTAGATGCGTCTAAAGATTTTTCCAAATATTTAATTAAGATGCTGGTTCCTTCCGTCTATAGAATTCGTGAGCCAAAAAGTCATAATACGTTATTAGTAACAAATGATGCATCATCTTTGGGTATACTATACATGAAATGATTCGTGACTTCGAATTTTGTCATTTAAACATTTCGTTTTTCATCACAAGAAAATGGAGCACAAATTTACAAAAACAAATAATAAAGGAAGAAATGGGACCATTTTTTATTATTACTTGAGAGTTGAGAAATAGAAAGATGATTGATCCAAAAATGCTACTTTATTTAAGATAAAACTCAACAGGCAACTTGAACTAGGCTACAAGGCTTTCTTGGTCAACTGTTTTCGCGTTTAACAACCATGTCGAGACTTGTAATGGGTCTCAAATACATACCAATCGATGTCAGATGGTATAAATTGTTAGACCCAAAGAAACCACCAAACTCACGTTCATCACATATTGCCGGATCAATATCTATCTTCCAATGATTTGGATAATTGTCGCTTGAACGTCCAATCATATACTCCCCGACGTTAGTGCGAAATGTCAAATTTCTGATCCCTCCACCATGCTTTCTTAGTACTCCACTTAATCAAGTTACATATTCGTCTTGATTCAGTCTCAACTGCGTTTAAACTTCATCAAAAACAAAACTTGACCGGATCTTACGCAAACGCAAAAATAAATAATTGTTATTGACACAAAACTTACAACACGAAAGTTGGAGCCCTCCTCAATGCCACCATGCTGTTTAGACAGGACTAGAGCTCCATTCTCCAAAAAACCAAACTGAATAGACATTATGACTTCGTCGAAAGCAACATATATGTGAGAGATCTTGCGTCCCTCGTAATCCCAACTATCGTCACCCATCACCTCTTCTCCAACACCGTCGTCCCAATAAGTATACTCACATGTCGATTTTTTTCCCACTGATCCTGCTCTTATCATCGCTATATAAGAAGCAGGCACAGAGTACAATAGTTTTAAGTGGAAGGAGAGATATAGATAGGCGAAAGGACGATTATATAGGAGACTGTCTTGTCCAAAACTCGAAGAGTCGTCATAACTTTCATTTATGGATTCCATTGGGAGAAAGCTAAACAAGTTTCCAGGTACATTAAACAAAACGCTCGAAAATTGTGCTCAAGAAGAAGACTCTTCGTTTGACCAAAACCTCTTATGCCTTTATTAATAACAAACACCAAATTGCGTTGCGAATTGTAAATATACACAGTAGACGTAGAGATTTCTGCAGAAACGTCTATTAGAAGAAAAACAATCAGCAATAAATCAAAGAAGAGGTTCCTTGTTGGTCACGAAATTACAGAAGAAAATCAAAGCTCGGGCTGCATTTGCTCGCACTCTTCTCGAATCGACTGGAAAAGCTGGGTCGAGAGGTAACGTTCCCCGAAGCTCGGGAACACAACCTGAAAACCAAGATTCAGCAACTCACATATCAAACTATACATATGATGAATCTGTTATATTTTTTACTCCATACTAAGCTAAAATCCTTTCACTGATTCCCTACGTTGGGCTATAGTAATTGAATAATAAGCTCCTCTCTTGTTCTTTGCAATGACTAGGGTTTGGTGTGGCAGAGAGATTAAGCTCCTCTCTTGTTCTTTGCAATGACTAGGGTTTGGTGTGGCAGAGAGATTAAGGCAACGTAAACGTTCATTAGACGTATAAACCAAACCAACTACTCAAATACAAATGTTAAAATAAGTAGTAAGACTCTAAAAGGACCAAGGTTCATGATTAGATAACTTAAGAACTCTTTTTCTATATCATTCAGTGGTTGGTCACAGATACAAGACTAGGTTTTGGTCCATAAAGAAATTATGATGAAGAACATTGAGGACTTACGGCTATGAGTTTCCCGGCATTTTCAGGTCTCTTTGCAACCTGGATTGCAGCAGCAGCAGCAGCTCCAGAAGATATACCAACCTGAAAAGGTTATAGTCGTTTACTAATCGTCATAGATTTCTCATATGCATTTACATTCGTTTTCTATCTTTTATAAAGAGTGTTCCCACTAACAAATAAGTCAAACAGAATAACAAATATAGACTAACCAACAAGCCTTCCTGGAGAGCTAGTTGCTTCGAGGTTTCAATAGCTTCCTCACTGGAAATCTGATAAGAAGCAACAAAACAGGTGAAGTTAAAAAGGAAAATTGTTGCTTGCTGAAAGTGAAAAAGATGAATGTATAGTTATAGAGAACCAAACCAACAGATCATACCGCTATGTATTCATCTACAATAGCCAGATCCAAATTCTTGGGTACAAATCCAGCTCCAATTCCTTGAATCTTGTGAGGTCCTGCATTTCAAATACATGTCAAATAAACGCAAGATAAAAAGAATAACGTGCCAGAGAAACAAGAAAAACAAAATCACTGCCTTACCGGGTTTTCCACCAGAAAGTATAGCACTTTCCGTGGGTTCGACACCAATAACCTGGTACAAGTAAACATCAACTAATTAAATATAACTACAAGTACAAGTAAACATCAACTAAATCTAATTACGGAGGTTATAACATCTACAGTTGATTCCAGCTGATATGCTACAAGCCCTCTTGCTATGTACCTTCAATTCAGGTTTTCTTTCTTTAATGAATCGACCAACACCAGTGATAGTTCCACCAGTTCCAATCCCCGCAACCAATATATCGATTTTGCCTCTTGTATCTTCCCAAATCTCAGGACCAGTCGTCTCATAATGAATCTGCATTTAATCTTATATCAAAACACTAACAAATACTTGCAGCTTTTACCAATGGAACCAGTGAATCCCAGATATAATCGTGATGATTCAAAACTGTATACCATAGAAACTCTACAACAATCCAAAAGGAAGTGCGGAAGAATTTCACTATCATCTCTAATGAACCCTTTCACACACCACCTCTTACTACTGTACAAGGCCAGAAGTAATCGTAGCTCATAATTCATGTCACAGTTAGAGAGTATGATGAAACAAGAAGTAATTACAGACCTTGGGATTGGCAGGGTTGTCAAACTGTTGGAGCATGTAGGAATTGGGAGTTTTTTTCAAGATTTCTTCAGCCTTCTGAATTGCTCCAGTCATACCTTTTGCAGGTTCAGTTAACACAAGCTCAGCTCCAAATGCCCTCAAAAGAACCCGCCTTTCCAAACTCATGGACGCAGGCATCGTCAAGATAAGTTTATAGCCTTTTGAAGCAGCAATGAATGCAAGGCCAATCCCTGTGTTCCCACTCGTAGATTCCACAAGAACACTCTAAAACATTTGCAGCAAGAAAACAAAATCAGAGGGCTTGACAGTTGACACTCAATACAGAATCATTCAACAACAATAAAAGGTCAAATCCATAATCAAATACCTTTCCAGGTGTTATAAGTCCTTTCTCTTCAGCATCAGTAATCATACTGTACCCAATCCTGAAATCACCACAACAACACAAGCTCAGAATGTATAAATGTGAAAGATAGCAAAACCAAAATCAAATTATATTTGGATACACAAACCTATCCTTGACACTGCAACATGGTTCCATGATCTCAAGCTTAGCAGCAACACTTGCAACACAGCCCTTGACTACATTGTTCAAGTACACCATCGGAGTTTTCCCAATAAGCTGAATCAATTCATAACATTCAGAAAGAATATAAAAAAATTAGAAACGAAATCAAAATTCAAAGAAGTCAAATTTACAAGACTAATAATACTCAGTTAGTTTATATCTTCCCCTAAATTGACAAAATTGATCACCAATTTAGATTTCCTCTGTCTCTATCCAAATGCAAACGAAACACAATCTAACCTGAGCGGCGTTATCGGCGATATTGAGCCCTTCAACACCAGCTTCTGGCTTGATAGATACAGCCTTGCACACAACATCACTCCGGCTCTGTCTCTTGAGCGTGAAAGCAGCTGAGGAAACATCGAAAGCAGCAGCCTTTCGAGAGGATAAGGAGAGAGAAGAGAGCTCTGGCGAGTATTTGAAAGGACGGTGGCGAGAAGTCAACGGATTAAGGAGAAAAGCAGAGGAAGATGTCGCCGCCATGACTTGCTCTTTTGCTTCAGTGTATCTTCCTCACTTTCCGAATATTGTACACAGAGAGAAGTAGAGAGAGACTAGAGATGCGGTTTAAACTTGAAGACACTGACTGATTAGATGATCGCACTGTAGCTGCAAAACGACGTCGCTGTTTAATTTCTAAATAAAAAAATCATTTTGGCATCTTCTTTCTACAAGATTTATCCTTTTTCCTTGAATGGTAAAACAGAGTATCTGGAGAAAAGAAGAGACTTTGAAATTGAATTAGTAAAGTTTTGTTTTTTACAATCTCACCAACCTACTAGTCTGATCCAACAAGAAGGTGAATATAGAGCACATGTTCTTCTTCATCATGCAGCCCTACCAAACTCTCAAAGGTCAGATAAAATCTTTCTGGATCTCTTTTTGTTCTTTGCCTTCTTTTAATTTCTGGGTAGCTGTTAAAGTTATTACAAACTTTTAGTGTAGTAAGGTACTGAAAGAGACGATTCTTCTTTGTCGTTATCTCTGTCTTTCTATGATTCTATCCATTCGATCCTCAATCTTACAAAAACTCGAACTTTGGTCAGTTTTGTAGACGAGTTTTGTGCCTTTGCTGTTTTTGTCTGATTCAATAAAAATTGACCGATTTGGCAAATTCTTAATCCGATTTGAGACATCGTTTTTTGAGTTTGTTCATTGGTCCACTATTCTCCTACTTTGTTGATTTGACTCTTCCATTTCTGGATTAGTAAGATGTGATTGCCATTAGATTGCGCAAGAAAGGTTCCTCATTTGCTCTGTTTGCCTTTGACTAAACAAATTGTCTGTTTGATTAGTTTTGGATGATAGGTGATGAGATAGTCATGGTTGTTTATTTCCTCCAATTGCAGGTTAGAATTTGCTATCGGATCATCTGCTAAGCTTGGTTTACTCTTCCTAGAACATCGATTGTATCGAGGTTTACTATTGGATCAAAGATGTCTGCAGAGGAGAAGAACCTTATAGAGATCTTGGAGGAAGGTCACAAAGTCGATGTTGTTAAGTACATTGATTATGTCAGTGCCCCTCAAGCTGGTGCTATTGCGACATTCTCAGGCACTACAAGAGACATGTTCGAGGGCAAGACAGTGTTGGAGTTAAGGTATGAAGCATATGTGCCAATGGCCACACGATGCCTCAGCTCGATCTGTACAACTGCTAGATCAACTTGGGATATCCACAAGATTGCTGTTGCTCACCGTCTTGGACCAGTTCCTGTTGGAGAAACTAGCGTGCTCATTGCGGTCTCATCTGTTCACCGTGCAGATGGTTTAGATGCTTGCAAGTTCTTGATCGACGAGTTGAAGGCATCGGTTCCGATATGGAAGAAAGAGGTTTACACTAATGGAGAGATTTGGAAGGAGAATTCTGAGTTTATGGAGAAAAGATTGGAGCTTGCAGAGAAAAGAGACAGCATTGTAAAAAAAACTGTGGTTGAAGAACATAGAAGAAGAGGTTGCTGTGGAAGCAAAGTTAGAGTAGAAGAAGATGAAGAGCATAAAGATATTACAGGAGATAACAAATCTTCTTCTTGATCACTTGTAGCAGTAACACTGTTTCGCTTTTTACTTTCAATAGACAAACTTTCTTAAGCACATTGTTGAATCTAAAGACTTATATGCGTTAGTTGGTTACTGGACTGGGCTTATACTTGCTACTGCTTGAATCTGTAAGAATCTAATCGAAGATACTGCAAGATTGTAATACCAAAGATAACAATTTTAAGGAGAACTAAAATGATGACCTCATCTGTTAAAGTAGAAGAAGATAAAGAGCGTAATGAAGATATTACAGGAGATAACAAATCTTGATTACTTGTACCAAAGAGCAATGTTTCGTTTTTTCTTTCAATAAACAAAATGTCTCAAAGCACATCGTCGATTCTAAAGACTTCAATTCCACTTAGAGTTGCAAAGGTTTCACAGCTTTGAAATTCAGATCTCTCCCAAGTAGATATTTTTATCACTACTGCAAGATCCAATGATAGGCTCGGTTGGGTGGAAAACACACTCATTGACAGAACCGGTATGGCCTGGGAGCTTATATATAGTGCGCCGACTGGTTGTGTCCCAGATATGAACCATACGGTCTGAGCTACCGGCAGTAACTTTTGTACCATCAGGTGACCATGAACATTTCAGCAGGTTCTTCTCAAAGTTGTGTTGATGCCCCTCAAAGATCTTTACACATCGGTTTTGTGGAGCATAAGGACGCATGTCCCACACACAGAGCTTGTTGTCCATTCCATTAGTGAGAAGGTAGGAACCGTCTGGGCTTAAGCTCATACCTGTGATTGTATCTTGATGGCCCTCAAGTGTCATGGTGGCTTCACCTTTTCTCAAGTCCCAAACCTTAACATCATTGTCTACACCACCAGTGAAAATCTTATCAGCTGCATCTGAGAAACTGACTGCAGTGATTTGGTATTTATCAGGAAATGTTTGTATGGCTCCTCTTTGACGCATGTCCCAAAGCTTGGCAGTTCCATCATCAGATCCACTGATGATAAGAGGTGGCCCTCTACGTGTAGGACAGCAAGAATTCACAAACGATGAATGTTCAGCCATCTTCTTGATTTGTTTCCCAGTCTCAACATCCCAAGCCCTTACAGTTTTATCCGGACTAGCTGATACAATCTGGGAGCCATCACTGGTCCAATGAAGATCAAGGATGGCGTTCTTGTGACCTTTCAAAACCATGAAGTTTTTGCAGTCCCCGTGAACTCTCCAGAGGAAGATTTCTCTGTCATGGGATCCAGATGCAATCAGAGTTCCAGCAGGATTGAACTTCATGGTATAGACAGCACTCGGATGTCCACTTAGCAACATGATAGGTGCTTCCAAGCTCGAGGTCCGGTTCTTGCCATTGGGACCAGGTCCTTGAGAAGCACTGTGTGGGACGGTAGACCATTCCATCGGCCTAGGACCTGACAAAGCAGTCTCATTCTCTCTTGACATGATTTCCATCTTAGCCTACTTCTCACTGGTAATCAAGTTAGAACCTGGATTCCATGAGAAAACGAATCAGAAGATTGAGCGAATTATAACAATATTCACACAGCTGTGTAGCTTTTATAGATATCTCAATTTCAAAATTTTCAAGCCATTAATCAATATAACATCCGAAAAGCAGATAGTAAACACCAAGAAGTATCATGAAACCTGCACATTCTAAGTAAAGCCTACAAAAGCAAAAGGTTGCAATGTTTATTCTCAAGCCGCAAGTAAATAAACACAGATCATTAAGAAATCGATATCTCTCTAAAACTTGTTGTGGTTTTGCACCAGAGACGAAAAAAGGACTTCAAGTCCGGTTACAGAGATCTCACAGATTCAATTTTGACATAAAGCAAAGCAACCACTAACACCAAATTTAGTACTAGCAGCTCGATTCGTCTCAAAATCGAAACATACATGCATGATTCACCTCCCATTATATTACAGACAGTGAAGAGTTCAAGAAAAAAAGCTTGATAGATACCAAAATTCCAGCAGAAGACTTCATAGAACGAAATTACTTAAAAGAGTAACCCTACATAGAAAGAAGTTACGCACCGAAGTCAAAGGAAGGGGAGGGAGGCACGAATCGCTCGGTGTCGTCGCAAAATTACCGGAACCCTAAACCCAGAGAGAAAAAGCTCGCGAGAAAGAGGAAGAGAGAGATTCAGAAATTAAACAAGTCTGTATTTAATTTTGGTTTATTTGCAAAATATTGATAAGACCCTATTTTATGACGGAATGAACCCGATACTATTCTTTTTGTCAAAATAACCCATCTCCTGCATGTTTTTTGGGCTGACAAATTGGGTTTCTTTTGATTGATTTTGACGGCGTAGTAACAGAAATTTATGGATAGCCACACCTTAGCTTAGACCAAACGTTTAGGTACAAAGAGTATGATAAAGTTGAGAACTTAAGACAATGTCAAGAACATCAAAACCATGTCCTGATCATACATTCTCTTGTTTAATCAATGTATTATAGATTGGACTGAGACTCAAACACAGATGCCACTCGATGTCAGAAACGAGCCACTTTCGTGACAAAAGAAGCTTGGAAAGCAAAGATAAATAACGGGTTTGGTTGGACATATCAAGCCAGTGAGGATTAGACCTTAGATGGAACCTTGGTGTCAGTGTCCACCTGTTTTTGGCCTTCGAACTTGTCTATAGCCACTTGAAGCTCGTCTGTGCCACCAACCGCCCTCATTGTGTAGAAGTATACCCCAAAAACAAAAGCTGTCAAGCCACCAGCTACAACCGTGTTCTTGCCTTTTGGGCCTAGGTAACTAAAACCTGGAAATCCCGCCATTACTTCAAAGTCTTTAACCTGCAAGATCCAATGTGTCACATGTTACAGAAGAGACCCAAGTATCAGAAGTATTAGATTATGTTATATCTTCAATATCACAGTTTCATAAATACTAAGATGAGGAATAACAAGAGAGAACTCTGAAGCATGATATAACAACTTTTGATTACTCTTTTTAACATTGCAGAAGTGACTCCAGAAGCCCTGAGGCATCGCAGGACATTGACATATTGTTCATATAGTGAAAAACAGATTACACAGATTGAATACGACGAATTTTCGAATTGTTATACTTATACCTCATCCTAAGAACTACTACGCCAAGAGTAAGTGATAGTACTCACAACGAGATCAAAGATGAGTACAATCATGGTATGAATGAACAACTGAAAGTTGCAAAACATTTCAGCAAAATAGAACTTTCTTCTGCATCATAATGGAAACGGAGAGAAAATCAATTGGTCACATTCATGCCCATCAGTCTAACATAATTGTCCACAAAATCAGCGCACTTCCCTTTAACGAGTCAATCAACCATAAATCATCAACCAAAGCAAAAATAAAGGCAATTAGAAACCTAACTCTACATCTATACATCCAAAGCTAACATCTTTTAAACGCAGGCTACTGTTACTCAACCAAAGTTCTCAAAACCAGATCAAAATGTCAAAATGAAAGGAGAGCAGAAAATATCAATCAAAAATTGGTTCTTTAAGCAAATTACTCCAAAGTCCACAAAATTAAAATGGAATCGAAAGGAACCTGGTGATGAAGGTTTGATGATCACTCGAAAATCCGAAAGATACAACAAAGCTGATATTTTTTTCTTCTACAGAGAATCGTGCCTAAATGCGACAGAAGCCTAAAGTTTCCCTATTTAGTTGACAACTGGTTCGGTGACGCTTAGTGTCGTGGCCACTTACCAATCTATCGAAAACCCTAAACCCAGTAAGAGCTCTCGTGTGAAAGAGGGATAGAGGCAGAAAGCAAGCCGTCTCGAGTTCGAACCCAACTGTATAACACAAGAGAAGAGATTTATTGCTTCATTATGTAAAAAATATTGAGATGATCCTTGTAATTTTGGAATATTATCAAATTGAACCACCATACTTTTTAAAAATCCAAATAACCCTCAACCAAGCATGTTTCATGTTGTGGCCTCATTCACACTATACGACTATCAAGTTCATCGAAATTCTTGATAGAGAACTTTAAATACTTAAATAGTTAATTTAGATACTATCTAATAACTTTTGGCGGTTTATAAGTTTTTGTGTTTTTCAATCTACATAAAATTTAGCGATTTTTCATGTTACAAAAATAATCTCAAAATTAAAGTACAACCCAAAAACATAATATCAATGATAATAACTACATTTATCTATGATTCATTTTCACCCAACATTTACATTCAAAAAAATGCTGTTGTTACTTGTTAATGATAACGATTAAGGAAGGAAGTCAATGGAACAAAAAAAAAAATGGTGATAAGTCAATGTAAAACGATGCCGTTTGTAACCATAACAGTGTTAAACATGAGAATAAAGGATCAAACTTTGAACAGTGGCTTGCTTGCTTGCTTACACACACGGGTCAAGTGAAGACCCAAAAAAAAATAAAAAAATTAATAGATCCGTACGCACATGACTTTCACTTCTTGTCTCTCAGATCTGTTTTGACCCCAAAACCAACGAATATCAATTTCTCCAATTTCATTCATAATTCACTCACCCCAAAATTACAAAAAAAAAAAAAAAAAAA
>Ga0041059_1000428_pt1 | contig 31318 bp, 20 predicted proteins | sample AraColnosormetaG_FD_56232 | JGI IMG/M metagenome (GOLD analysis project Ga0041059, IMG submission 56232) | Arabidopsis roots microbial communities from North Carolina, USA - Col MF nosort | ecosystem: Host-associated > Plants > Roots > Unclassified | place: USA: North Carolina | collected...
AGAAATAAGAAACACAAAGACTCATGAATCTATAGATGTGTGTATCTAGAATATTCGTAAGATACTAAGATGATCACAAAAACCAAAGTAAAGTATCCTATTTATCATCAGTAAACTTGATAACGCACAACAATTTATTCTGCTTCACGTTTTTGCTAAGCCTATACTCTTCTATAGTCCAAGTTACCTTCACTTCTTCTCCATCACAAAAATATCTATGTATCACCGTTTCATAGAACTCAAATACCTTCTTGAAACCAGTGACCATCCCGAAATTTGACTTGATCAGCTTATCACCGTGCAGGATCTTCCAGTAACCACCATCGCATTTATCAGATTCACCACAAGTCCCGTTAGCGAAGATGCAGGTTCCGTAACTTTGAAACATCACATCTTGAAGATCCACAAGCTCCAATGGATGAAGACAGTACACGTTGTTGGTAACGTAGCTAGGCCAATCGTTTCCTTCCGAAGTCATTATCGTCTTCAGATAAAATTCATCCTCCTCTTGTGTATTGGATAAATATCCATAAGATGGCAATAGCTCATGTCGAAGAAGTGATTCTGACGTAGTGTAGAAATGCTTGGCTAGCAAGAAACTAATTTCTGCTTCAAACAAAAGCCGAATCTTGCAAATCACATGATCTTGCTTCCAGTTCAAGTTATTGGTAAGCCTATACTCTTCCATTACCCAACTTCTCTTGTATTCTATAGGTTTCCACTTTATGCAAAACTTGAGAATCTTCTTGAACCCTAGAATCTTCCCAGTCTCCTCCGACTTTATCAGTTTATCACGACCCATGGTCCTCCAGCAACCAGATTCACATCCATCGGTCTTACCACAAGCCTCTGTTCGTGGTTTAACGATAACGAATCTAGGTCTCTCAGAATTGAACACCTCATTTGGATTCTTGGTGAACACGTTTGCGTCTTCGATGAAGTGATCTGGCCAAGAATCTCCGTTAACGACCATAGGCTTCAGATAACGTGAGATTATTACTTCGTCTTCTGAGTTTAACAGTTCGGATTTGACTTGATCATAAGCTGCGTCGTTATCTTCCATAATGAGATAAAATCGATCAAGAAAAAGATCTATAGAGAGAGAAAGATCAAACGCAAGATCGAGTGTTTTGTTTCTTGGAGAGCGAAGAAGAAGTGAGACTCATGTTGAAACTTTAGTGGGGACCATTATATCTTTACGTAGTGACCAATTTACCCTTGATGATGTCTCTTTATTTCGCTACCACCCTTCGTCCACGGATATTTTGACTTTGCTATAATGGATAAAAAATTTATAAACTTTTTTTTTTGTTTTTCCTGGTCTGCTTAAATTAGTATCAGCTTAAAATATATGATAGTTGTTTCGTTGACATATGTATAAATATAATGTTAAAACGGATCATATTAGACCATGGCATTTTATATCCTAGTCCATGGCATTCTTTGAATATTTCTTAAAACAGAGGAAAATATTCTTTCTCTCTTAAGTCTCTGGCAACCAAAAAGGCTACATGTGCATATACACGAGAAATCAACACAACAACAATCTCTGCTTAGCAGATAAAAAAACATGTCAATTTAATTGATCTTCATTTAATTTATAGATTGTTCGGGTTGCTGATTCAGAAACATGTAGGTTGTTGTCGAATCATATGTACATGTTTGGTTACATAAGGCTCAATTTGTCTCTGATGTTTGTGATTGCTGCTAATATCGATTGTTTACATGCGATTAGTGTTATTTTGGGTTTAAAATATTGCAGCGACAAAAAAGCCTCTCCTCTCACAATCACAAACCACATGAAAGAGAGAAAAAAGCACACTAGTCTCTAAATCATATTGAACAGAGAAATATAAACACAAAGACTATCGATATATGTTTTAAAGAGAATGTCCTCAAGATACTAAGATGATCATAAAATCCAAAGAAAAGATTCTTAGTTATCATAAGTAAACTTGATAACGCACAAGAATTTATTCTGCTTCACGCTAAGCCTATACTCTTCTAGAGTCCAAGTTACCTTCACATCTTCTCCACCACAGAAGTATCTTTCTTTCTCCGTTTCATGAAACTTAAACACCTTCTTGAAACCAATAACTATCCCGGACTTTGACTTGATCAGCCTATCACGGTGCAAAATTTTCCAGTAACCACCATTAATGCATCTATCGGTTTTACCACAAGTCTTGTTAGCGAAGATGCAGGTTCCGTAATCATTAAACATCCGATCTTGAAGATCAACGAGCTCCAATGGATGCAGACAATACACATTGTTGGTAACGTAGCTAGGCCAATCGTTTCCTTCAGAAGTCATTATCGTCACCGGATAAGATACATCCTCCAATTGCTTATCTGATGAAAGGAATCCGTAAGCTGGCAACAGCTCATTTCGAGGAAGTGATTCTGATGTAGTGTAGAAATGCTTGGCTAGCAAGAAACTGATTTCAGCTTCAAACATAAACCGAATCTTGCAAATCACATGATCTTGCTTCCAGTTCAAGTTATTGGTAAGCCTATACTCTTCCATTACCCAACTTCTCTTGTATCCTCTAGGTTTCCTCTTTAGGCAGAACTTGAGAATCTTCTTGAACCCTTGAATCTTCACAGTCTCCGTCGATTTTATCGGTTTATCACGACCCATGATCCTCCAGCAACCAGTTTCACATCCATCGGTTTTACCACAAGCCTCTGTTCGAGGTTTAACTATCACGAAGCTAGGGCTCTCAGCATCGAACTCCACATTTGGATTCTTGTTGAACACGTCTGCGTCTTCGATGAAGTGATCAGGCCATGAGTCTCCGTTGACGACCATACGCTTCAGATAACGTGAGATTATTGCATCGTCTTCTGCGTTTAAGAGTTCGGCTTTGAGTAGATCAAAAGCTGCATCTTCCTCCATAATGAAACTAAATTGATCAAGAAAAATATGGGATCTAGAGAAAGAAAGATCAAACGCAAGAATGAGTGTTTGTTTCTTGGAGACGAAGCGAATAGGAAGAGAGTAGAGAATAAATGTGCTTTTAAGTTAGTAGCGACCGTTATTTATAATTTTCGTGGTGACCAATTGACTCTTGATGATCTCTCTTTATTTCGCAACTTTATTTCCCTCTTTAATGGATGGGTTCAAGAAACTAAAGGATGTTACAGTAAGACCACTAAGACAGAACTGCAGTAAGATTTGAGAGAGAAGTTTAGTTTACTCAAGGTTACAGTCTTTTTCCACTAATTATTTTTGTTATAGCATGCAAGTCCTTCTTATCGCTATGGGCTTGGTAGGGCTTTCTCTAGTCGTTAAATATGTTTCGCTTGAGTTTATTTCTGAGATATACATGCACATTCAAATAGACAATGTCTCATAGAGTCTATACATATAGATAGTCACGATTTTTATTTCCCATGGAATATTCAGAGTTAGCTCCTGTTATCTCGAGGATTCTGGTTTGCTGTTTCTTCTGGACTAACCCTTTGGTATCTTGCTCTAAATGGCCAAATGTTACCGAGTTGCATCCACCTTGGACGCCTTCTTTCAGGCATGTCTTGTCTAATAGGATTGCTCCTTTCTCGAGATTCAGCAACGGTGTTGACAAGTGGCAGGTCACGGCGGCAGATAGGGCAAGAATTGTTAAGCCTAAGCCACGGGACTATACAATCTTTATGGTAAATATGTTTACATGGTAATTCCGTTGCGTCCCCACCAACAATGAATTCTTCCATGCACACTGTGCATTGGGACATGTCGTTAGTTAGATGTTGTGGTGTTATTTTCACAGATGGTAGGGAATTAATGGTGGGTTCTGACGCAGGTGGTGGTCCAGGCCTATCGTCTTGTGTTAGTTGTTCAATCAGCTGCTCTAAGCTTGATGCTCCAGTAAAGTAATCATGTGAGTTCACATGCCGTGGTGGTGCTTGATTTGGTGGCGCAATTATGTTTCCGAGTGGACTAGTCGGATTATTGGGCCGGAGAATAACATATGTTCTTCTTGGTAGAGGTAAACCACCATTGTTAACATTGTCAAGGCTGTGTCGTCTTCGATGTTGCGGTCGGGGTCTTGATTCAGGTTCCAAGATGTTTCTGGATCTTGCCCTAAGAAATGGGTCTGCACCAAACCTACCTATGGTTGCAGGCTCAAACATGAGCGAGAGAGCTTCGAGAAGACGAGCCTCAGGAGAAGCATCAAAAGGCGGAGTAGCATGGTTGAAAGTAAACCGAGGCCGTTGTCTCGTTTCAATCTCAACGACAAATTGCCTCAAACATCGAGGACAGGCGATCTCTGATGGGTTAGAGGATGCAATTCTGACCATACGATCACAATGGTAGCACCAGTAGAGACCAAAAGTCCTAAATGCTCCATTGGGTGCACTATCGGTCCGTGTTATTGGCTGACTCAATGACATTGTTGGAAGGAATTGTTATACACAAGACATATAAACATTTACAACATTTATAGATAACGTTGAGGGTTGCATGAGGCAATTGAAAAGGGCAGATTCTTTTCAAATATAGGTCTTGGTTTCTTTGAGGCAAAGCTTGAGATGGATGAAGAAGCAATGCTCATTTTTTCTAGTTTTCTATGCTTTTAAGATTACCTCTAGCTAAAGGCTAGAATCATTTCTCGAATCCATTTATTTTTCTAAGGCCTGGACCGTTAACGAATATTGGGCATACTGAATTATTATGGTGGTTATGAAGGATCATTTTCAGTTTTAGAATTAACATAAATAGTTTTCTTTTAGAATTAGTAGTTTCAAATTAGAAGAATTAGTAATTGATTTTTAATTCCATCTTTATGCACTCAATTGAGCATTTAGAAATTGGAAAACGTGTTGATATGAAGACCCTATATTTTACTGCCATAGTCTCCATTGATTAATACATACATAGTTGGGAGACTAATGAGAGAAAATATTGTCCAAGAGCAAAGGCATATCAATATCACAAAGCATAGATAAAAATTGGAACACGAGTTGAAATGAAGACCATATCTCTCTGCCTTTTGCTTTTTTAGTCCAAGAATAATTTTTTTATCATAGCACATTCATCATCACATGCCGTGTCTTTGTTGCGCTTAACCTTTTGGTTTTCTTGAACATCATCTAATTCTATTTAGTTTTATCTGAATTTGTTTTTCTTGGTAACTTTTTACTTGCCTTGCTTGATATAAATAGCTTGGTCTTAAAGAAGAGAATATAGCGAGCGGCTTACGAACTAGAAAATTTGATCTAGGGTTTTATTAGGTCAAACCGATCGGTTTCACTTATATGTTGGTGTGTTCCTGATCGAACCGTTCAATATAACAAAGGCTTGAAAGATAATGAAAGTCTCCGATCAGGAGAGCTCTCTGTATTGCATTCAATATATAGCCAAAGTTGTTACAATATGTTCAGGGATTTCCCTAGATTCACGGAGAATATCCACAGTATTTCCAACTAATATTTGAGAATATTCTATCTGTTAATAAGGCTACTGATTGGTTAATGCCTTTAAAGCCAAATCAAACAGAATTACACAAACCTCGGCAATTAGGGTTCGGTTCGATCAGTACTGAATAAATGCCCTAGGCTTCAAACCTTAGATATATAGTCGTCTATCTTTCTCCTTGTTATAAGCAAAATACCAGGAGACATCATGAACGGAGGAGAAAAGTTAGAATCTATCCCGATTGATCTCATTATTGAGATACATTCAAGATTACCAGCGGAGTCAGTCGCAAGGTTTCGCTGCGTGTCGAAGCTATGGGGGTCTATGTTTCGCCGTCCATATTTCACCGAGCTGTTCTTGACCAGGTCGCGTGCTCGTCCACGTCTCTTATTCGTCCTCCAACACAACCGTAAATGGAGCTTCAGCGTCTTCTCTTCGCCTCAAAATCAGAATATATATGAGAAGCCGTCTTTTGTAGTAGCTGATTTCCACATGAAGTTCTCTGTAAGCACGTTCCCAGATTTTCATAGTTGCTCTGGTTTGATCCATTTCTCTATGATGAAAGGCGCATATACAGTGCCGGTGGTATGTAACCCTCGCACGGGACAATATGCGGTCCTACCTAAACTGACAAGGACAAGGTACGAAAATTCGTATAGCTTTGTAGGGTATGATCCGATTGAGAAGCAAATCAAGGTACTGTTCATGTCTGATCCAGATAGTGGTGATGACCATAGAATTCTGACGTTAGGAACAACTGAAAAAATGTTGGGGAGGAAGATCGAATGTAGCTTAACCCATAATATATTGTCTAATGAAGGGGTATGCATCAATGGAGTTTTGTATTACAAAGCTTCCCGAATTGTTGAATCGTCATCTGACGATGACACGTCTGATGATGATGATGATGATCATGAACGGTCTGATGTGATTGTTTGCTTTGATTTTAGGTGTGAGAAATTCGAGTTTATTGTCATATGCTTTTATGGCCAGTTGATAAATTCCGTCCAGTTATCACTAAAACAAAAATCTCACCAGAAACTTGACTTAATCATATAGCAAACTCAAACAAGTTTCGGTTAGATAAATCTTCTCCAATAGCAAAAATGCTTGACTTAAGACAACTATATGATCTAATAACTTGGAAACAGAAATTAAATTTAACCGGATAATCTGTGGCTTTGTGTGTTGCGTTTTTCATTGGTTTTGGACTTTTTGGTTACTTATTGTGTTTGATTCTGTTGGAGAAGAGAAAATTCAGAAGAGTGATAATAAGATTTTAAAGATTATTGTAAATTTATTGCGTTATATATATATGCTTCTGAGTGGCAATATAGAGAAAGGTTCGTCGGCGAAGCTGGTTCTGTGCTTCTCTAACATTATTATATGTTTTTTTAGCACATTTTTATACCATTCTTTGAATATTCTTAAAAACAGAAGAAAACATTATTTCTCTCTTAAATCTCTTACACGAGCACACACACAACATCGCAGATCAACACAACAACTACGATGCTCTCGTCTCTTGTAATCAGATTAAAAAGCCTCTCCTCATAACCACAAACCACAAGAAAAGAAAAAAAAGCATACTAGTCTTTAAACCATATTGAACAGAGAAATGATCGATAATGAAACACAAAGACTCATGAATCATGACCATGTTCGAGATGATCGATCATGAAACCAAGAGTAGAAGTCCCTAGCTAGTTATCCTCGGTAAACACTTTACCTTATACTTGATAACGCACACCACTTTATTCTTGTTCATTTTTCTGGTAAGCCTATACTCTTTTAGAGTCCAAGTTACCTTCACTTCTTCTCCATTACCAAAATGTCTTTCTTTCTCCGTTTCATAAAACTGAAAAACTTTCTTCCAACCAATGGTCTGCCCGTACCGTGACATGATCAGCTTCTCACGGTGCTTAATCTTCCAGTAACCTTCATTGCATTTATCGGTTACACCACAAGTCCTGTTAGCGAAGATGCAGATTCCGTTATCATGAAACTTCCCATCGTGAACATTCACAAGCTCCGATGGATGCAGACAATACACGTTGTTGGTAACGTAGCTAGGCCAATCTTTTCCTTCTGAAATCATTATCGTCACCGGATAAAATTCGTCCTCCTCTTGTTTATCTGGTGAACAGAATCCATAAGCTGGCAACAGCACATTTCGAGGAAGTGAGTCTGATGTAGTGTAGAAATGCTTGGCTAGCAAGAAACTAATTTCTGCTTCAAACAAAAGCCGAATCTTGCAAATCACATGATCTTGCTTCCAGTTGAAGTTATTGGTAAGCCTATACTCTTCCATTACCAAACTTCTCTTGTATTCTCTAGGTTTCCACTTTAGGCAGAACTTGAGTATCTTCTTGAACCCTAGAATCTTACCAGTCTCCTCCGACTTTATCAGCTTATCACGACCAATGATCCTCCAGCAACCCGAATCACATCCATCGGTTTTACCACAAGCCTTTGTTCGTGGTTTAACGATCACGAAGCTAGGGATCTCAGCATGGAACTTCACATATGGATCCTTGTTGAACACGTCTGCGTCTTCGATGAAGAGATCAGGCCATGATACTCTGTTAACGATCATAGGCTTCAGATAACGTGAGATTATTACTTCGTCTTCTGCGTTGAGCAGTGTGTCCGCCATAACGAAACTAAATCGACCAAGAAACAGAGGAACTAGAGAGAAAAAGAAACGCATACTAAGTTGATCAAACTTCAAACATATTATATATGAACAAAATGGGAGAGAGTGACATATTTTGCAGAAAATAAAAAAACCGGATGAAGCAAATCTCAAACTAAAAAAAAAAATGTACCACAAAAGGCCAAAAATGACCTAAACCTTAATCAATAATATTCCACGTCATATCATTCTCAAAGATCCAATGGCAAACTTCAATCTGACCCGGACCAGAACCTAAAGCCAAAAACGCTCCATGACTCGGACTCCAAGCTGACGTATCAATGTGACAGATGGCAACACCATGGTTAATCTTCTCTAAACTCTTCGGGTCAAGTAGATCCGTTTCATAAACACGTACCCGAGGAACCGAGTGACAATAATACAGTAAATACGGGTACAAACTCTGGTGACACGAAACTGCTCTTGTTACATCTCCACCGTTGATTCCATTGACTTTTCCAATGACGACCTTCTTCTTTGACCCGACAACATTTTCCGTCGTCCTCACCACTACGCCGCGTCCGAGCACCGACGTAGCGAAATCTATCATATCCTCCGCTGATCCAACACACCGCTTTGTCTCACCGTGACTCGCCGGTCTCTCACACTCTGAAACCGCCGACGAGATTATCCCCGCCATTGATGAATTCTCACCGGCACCAAAAACCCTCCAAATCTCTCCGATCGTAGATGACGAAAACGGTAAATTCTTAACTATGTTTCGGGGTAAAAATGTCCTTTTAGGCATTTTATCTTTAATATCCGGCATTTGCATCAAAGTCCCTTCTTTCAACATCGCTTCTCTGAAGAATTTACCCTCCTCAACCCACTTATTCACCGTTTTGCCATTAGAACTCACATTATTAGAATAACGCGCAAAAACGACGCCGTCTTTAGTGTAAACCTTAAAACTCTGTCCTTGGCCGTAAGTTTTGAAGCTGACGTTACCTCCGACGTTATCTTGGCCGTAACCGGTGAAATTATCAGAGCCAAGGTTAAAAGATTTACCGTAATTTACGAAATTGACCTTCTCGTTGTTTGAGTTTTTAGCGTAAGAAGAGAAAGAATCAACTCCGATGTTTGATTGGTCTCTGTAATTTTTAAACCCATAAACGGCGCCGTTACCTCCGTCACCGTATCCTTTAAATTCGTTAACCGGAACATTACCGTTTTCTCCGTAGCTCGTGAAACTGTCGTTAGCTCCGTTAGCGGATTCTCCGTATTTGGTAAAACCCGTATTAACTACGTTTGACCCGGTTCCGTAACCCGAGAACTCATTCGGAGCTCCGTTTCCGTTTTTGCTGTAGCTTGTGAATGATTGATATCCGGTGTTGCCGTTCTCGGAGTAGGTAGTGAAGGTTTGTGATCTTCCGTTGGCTTTATCGGAGTAAGAAGTGAATCTTCCGTTTGGTTCGTTTGCGTCTGTGTTGTAGTTCGTGAATTCGCCGGAGCCTCCTGTTGTTCCGGTGGCGTAAGTTGTGAAGCTTTGGTCAGCTACGTTTACTTCTCCGGCGTAATTTGTAAATCCATCGTCGTGTCCGGCGGAGTTTCGGCTGTAACGTCGGAATGAGTCTACGGCGATGTTGTCACCGCCGGAATAGTTTTTGAATGAGTCTGCTCCGGAGAGACGGTCGGAGCCGTAGTTTGTGAAGTTCTTGCCGCTGTAAGCGGCGAAGTTGACGTCATCGCCGTGTTTTTCCAGGGAATGAGCGGCGAGCTCAGGGAAGCAGAAGAGTTTCGCGGCGGAGCAGAAATCAGAGTGATGCGTGTTAAGCGCGTGATTAGAAGCGAGTGAGGCGAAACGCGTGGAGTCCACGGCGGTTAGAGGAGAGGCCTTTGAGAGGAAAAAAGAAGGTTTTGGTGAATCGCCATTGATGTGATTGTTCCAATAACGAATCAAAGAAGCTTTTGGTGTGAATGGATTCTCCGATGGCGTGATGTTGCCGGCGGTTTGTTTAGCTCCGGCGAAATGCACCTACAAAAAAACGCAAGTTGTTATGTATCTATCAAAATGTTAATGAAACTAAAAGATTGAATATTTCGTACATTAGAAGATGAGAAGATGCAGAAGAAGCAGAGGAATAGAGTTGCTTCAATATTGTTCATCTTCTTGGTGAGAGAGATTTGTTGGTTGAGAAGAAGAAATAAGATGAAGAGAGAGTAATGAGATTTCACTATGATTTCATGAAGAGAGAGTCTATCGAGACTTCACTATGAAGTGAGTCATAATTATAAAATTTTAGAACTACAGTTTATTTTTTATTTTTATCAACTTTATTAGGTACTACAATATTTGAACTTGTATCACTAAATTTTAGTACTAAATTATTTTAACGATTGAATATATCTATTATAATTATAATTTAATTAAAAACATTTCAAAATTTATGAACATTTGGTGCAATTGTGTATAACTCCACGAGAGGTTTTTAACCCAAGCAGGGGCACTATAGAATACAAGTTTCGTAGTTTATAGTATATTTTTGAGAAACAAAAAACTCCAATTAAACAGATTTTAGGTGTTCAAATAAGATAGAAAACGTAAACTAAAAACTAGTTTGAAAATACTAAAATTTTCATATTCTTGATTGGGAATTTAAATAAGTTTCTTAAAGACAAAATCCAAAAACTCACTCAGAAACCACTACCGTATCAGCTTCAGGTTATAAATTTGATAATCAATTTTTTTTCTATAACTTTATTAGGTATCTCGAAAGAACAGTAATCGAGGTTTTACTGTTTTAATCAACTGATAATAGGTCAAAAGAGTCCAAAAGAGGATTAAGCTTTAGCTGGTATAACCAACCTTACAAAAAGTCAAAAAAGAGGGAACATATCATTTCATATCAGTTAAAATATTATAAGAAAGAATCTGAAATAACTAAATAAGGCTGCATAAAGTATTAAAGATGAATCTCTCCCTAATTGTTAGTATCAAAAAGATCAAAATTATATGAAAGAGAAATATAAAGAAAAAGAAAAAGCTGAGAGACTGCTTGTTGTTGAAGAAAGCGAGAAAGTAAATAGAAAAAAAAGAAAGAAAATCAGTTCAAGGTTATGAAAACTAGTAGCTTTTGATTAGTTTTAGTTTTTGCGCTTAGTGTTAATTACTAATGAGAGTTTGAAACAAGTGGTATTGATGGACTTGGATCCCTGAACCCTACGTATAAAGTATAAACTATAAATCTTGGAAATTGATATCATGGTTTGTTAAGAGTGACTAATAATAATAGGTGACTTTTATAATTCTGTCTCCCACCAAAACAAAGATTCTTAAAATTATTATATTACTTTTTCTTCTTCTCAATTTATTCAATAGTACTATTAGTACATAATCCTACATCATGAGCGCTGTACTTGGACAATGTCAATTACCAAAACAAATAAATTAGGTAACTATCTCTTGTACAACTTTGTTTTAAAGTGATTACTCATAAATTTATTAACGTTTTTAAGTAGAAGAATTAGCGATCTTTAGATTGGATGTATGCAAGAAATGGATCATCAAATCAAACTCGACGAAATGTGGTGGTGGTGGCTAAAGTGCGACCAATGTAACTTTAGTACATTTTATAGTTTATTGCTTCCATTAATGGCCATAGAATACCGCGTTTTAGCACTTGGTGCGATGATGATGGGCTAGCTCTCCGATGTTTGCCGACGAGAATATTCATATATTTACATATTTTAGTAAGAAAATAGTTTTAAAAGGGAAAACAGCTTTAAAATATCCAGATACCATGTAATCTATATAATCTTTATAAACAAAAACGTTAATATTTAAAACCATTCATATGATAGATTTTTATTTTTTGAAATTACTTTTGTAAACACTTCTCCTTCTAATTGGACAATCAATCATAGAATTATTTTTTAATTAATGTGTGGTTGATAAAAAAAAAACTATTCATAAGATATATCTATGATTGTTCATGTACTTCATACTCTGAGTCTCTAAAACGTTTCTTTCATATTTTCATACTTATATATTTGTAAGCAAATGTATATATATGTATTTTAGTTGTAAACTAGTTAGAATGCTTAGTTCTTTTCTAGTAGTATTGATTACATCTGGAGTATATTATCACAGTCATTTAGTAAAGTTAAGCATGTGTTAGGTTTACATAAATTGATTTTTAAACAAAAGTAAAAGGTTATATAAGTAGAAAATCATTATTTGGGTGGTGAGGATCATATTACATCCAAATGAAAGTAAAGTATGAAAATTGATGCAACAAAAACATAATTTACACATACTATTGGGATGTTACAATATTGATTAAGATAGTGTTAGTAACATTCATTTAAAACATTCATTTAGTGCATAATTATGTTACTTATAATTGATTAAAAAAAAATAAAAAAAAATAAAAAAACAAATTATGTAAAAGAAATGAGATGTTAATATAATAAAAAATAATCTCATTAAAATTTTATTATTAGCAATAATATAATTCAACTTTTATTAGATAAATTGTTTTTATCATACTTCAAAATTTTAAATGTGTTAGTGAGTTTTAGAATGAAAGTAAATTTAAATGCATGGAGAATAGAAGTATAAAACTAAATTTATTCAATTCTATATGTAAAATTTTTAAGAAGAAGATTAAATTTAAAGTAAGACTTTGGTCTCTAAGAGCAAATTACTATATTTTTTATTTATCTACTTAAAGAAAAAATAAAAATTATTAAATCCAACTAAAATTTATAATAGATGTCGTTAGAACTAGCTTCCTACATGGAGAAATCTTTGGTAAAATTTAGCTAGAATGGATTTGGAGTTTATAATGGCTTTAAAGATTATGAGAAATTTGATTGTTTGTCAATAGGTTTATAGGTTTGATCACTGACTTGTGCTTACTTAATCAGCAAACTCACTCACCTCACTTTGATCGTGAACTCAAGACCAAACAGGCTTCTTGGTTAATATTCTCACACGGATAAAGAAAAGAATTCTTACAGTAAATTTTGACACATATTAAGACAAGATTTTTTTTTTTGTTTAAATTGTTTCCTCCATGTATAGTTCATTCAATTCTGTACACTTTGGAACATAGTTTGGTTTCAGTATTTGTAGGCCCAACTTGGACAACAAATACTCAAAGCTTGAACAACCAGTGCTCTAGTGAAACCGTCCCGAAGATAGTGAGACCGTTTTCTGTTTTCTTGTCTCGGAGACTCGGACAATAAAATTAATTCATTCTGGCTACTTATCAAAGAAGTCTTATTATAGTATGTGATTTTTTTATTATTTTTTATTATTATTTTTATTTTATTTTGTGTGTTTAAACTTCTTATCTAGAAGAATTAAGCATCCAACTGATAGACTAAATTATATCTTCATCTTCCTTAAAATTCACTGTGACGAGGGCTTAAAGTCTTGGCGAGGCTCTTTCTATTTAAAGTTTTTTTCTGGTTTGTCATTGATTTCCATTTGTTTACATCAAATCAAACCAACAGAGTTAATTATAAGGAGAAAAATATATGTTAATTAATGGAATGGAATCACTGTTTATTTCAATATCTATCCAAAATTTTGAAATAAGAAAAATCATTCAACATTAAATTTTATATCCACTGGTCTTAAACAAAGTTCTGTCAATACAACCATACATTCTATAATCTAATTGACTACATACTAATTGATATATATATATATATATATATCGTGATCTTATTATGAAGTGATTGCCGGATGTTATAGGAAAGTTGCAACGTCTAAAACATCTCAATTTGGAAATGACGAAGAGTATTGATGAGATATCTTCAATTCAAACTTTTCGTCCGATGCTAGCACAATAGAGGAGCTGCATTAACGATTGGAACTACTAGAAATCTGAAACATAATATGTCCTAAGTTCAAGAATTTATAAACGCACCTTATAACTTATAACTTTTAGATAAAATCTAAACTTCAGGAAAACTGCGGACTATCTAACTACAAAAAGAACAATGAGACAAATATTTTATCTGGGAAACAAATATGCAAACATAACATTTTTGGAATGCTCTAAAAAAACTAATTATTATTTTTGAATATAAGGACACAATTCTCTTTTTGAAACATAAACGACTGACAAGTTGAGATTGAGTTGCCGACGACTTGACTATGATTAAACGAGTGTATGGGGTTAGCTATCATGTTAGTTTTTTCAGGGTTTATTGAAGACATTTATTTCTAACTTTAATGGGGATTAAATAGTTATTAAGGTTTAGATTTCGTGATTAAAATTCAAATTTCACGATTTACAATACCAATTAACATTTCGAATGAAGAGGACAAACAACATTTGTTCAGAGGTTAAACACCATGAAGTTTAGTTACTATCTCACTTTTATTCTTTCAACTTTAATTTATTTTTCCTTTAATTTTTCTTGTTTTTCTTATAATTTTACATATGTTGTACTTATATTTTTGCTTATAAATCTCTAGTTAATATTTAAAATAGTTTATATTGTCAGAACCTGATTTGTTATATTTGTTTTACTCAGTATCTCACTAGTTATTTTTTAAACTATAAATATGTTTAGTGCAAAAGAGATATTAATATTGGTCTAAATTCATAAATAAGAAATTTTCATTTACCCATATATATATACGAATTACCCAAAAGACAGATTGAAAGACAAGAGTTTTCATTTATGTAACAACTGTAGATTAAAATTCACATTACTATTAGTCTATATATACTAATATATTATAACTAAGATTGAAATGCCTTGGATATCTTTCCTTATAAATAATGTTAATTATTTTAATCAACAATAAGGTAAAAAAAAATTCAAAACAAATAGAGATAAGATCTCTGTTGGCCAATCGAGTGTTCTTCTTTCTCGTTCTCACCTAATCTTACACCTAAAATCTCACGTAATCTCTGAACTCTCTTGGTACTTAGGACTATGATTCATTTCGTAGCTTAGTTTGTGTGGAAGTTAGGGTTTTCGTTAGAAGTCATGGTTAGAACCTCTATCAAAAGCATAGGCTCGGGGATAGATAGGTTAAGCGCTTTACCAGAGCATTTGTTGTGTCGTATACTCTCTGAACTCTCCACCAAGGATTCGGTTCGCACGAGTGTTTTGTCTAAGCATTGGAGAAATCTTTGGTTACATGTTCCTGTTTTGGAATTGGAAACCAGTGATTTTCCAGATAATCTGGTCTTTAGGGAGTTCATTGATAGATTTGTCGGATTTGACAAAGAGATAGACTTAAAGAGTTTCGATATATTTTATGATGTTAATGTCCTCTGGTATGATGATTTTCTGTGGATGATCGATGATGTGGTTAAGCGTAGAGTTTGTGATCTAATGGTTACCAATAACCCGTATGTTGTTAATGAAAAGTTAGTTAAAATGCCTATATCCCTTTATTCATGTGCAACATTGGTGAATTTAAACCTCTCTTTTGTTGCCATGAATAATCTACCGTCAGAATCGGTTTGTTTACCTCGTGTCAAGACCTTATATTTACATGGGGTTAAACTTGATGGCGATTCCATTCTGGGGACTCTCGTATCAAGTTGTTCGGTTCTCGAAGATTTAACCGTGGTTACGCATCCTGGTGACTATGAGAAGGTCGTATGTTTTCGCTCTCAATCAGTAAAAAGCTTCACAATAGAGTCTCAGTGTGAGTATAAAGACCCCAATGTTGAGATTGATTGTCCTAGGCTTGAGTATATGTGTATTAGGGAATACCAATCTGAAAGCTTTGTAGTACACAGTATTGGTCCCTATGCAAAGGTAGACGTCGATATTTTCTTTGAAGTTGAGTATGAAGATCCACTGGCGATATCTATGATCAGAAATTTTCTCACCGGGATATCCAAAGTCCGTGAAATGACCATCTCAAGTCGAACGTTAGAGGTACATTTAAATGTTTTATTCCATAGCATATATGTTTATACAGTTTCTTGAATACATTCTTTCTTTCTTGCTACATATATACACAGGTCATCCGTGGCTATCACTCCATGGTGAAAGCATTACCTCAATTTTCCAACTTGTCTAGCTTGGATGCTTTGTTAGTCGAATCATATTGGGAACTCTTACCAGTCTTTCTTGGTTGTTGCATCAATCTAAATTCACTCGTCGTGGTGAGTTTAATTTCATTTGCATATGCTCATGTAATTACATTGGGATTTATATCCCAAGAAAATATTACAATTTTTTTTGTTTTGTTATATCAATAGGAACTTGATGGCCTTTCCGAGATAGAGGAGTTTAAAGTTTCACCACTGCTTCAAGATTCCCTATCTGCTCGTGGGTTTGTTCAGCAGAAGACACCAGTTTCAGTCACAAAGACATCAAGTGAAAGGAAAATAGCAGCATATTTTGTGAAGAAAAGTGGCTAAAAGTGAGCAATAACATATTATTATCTGGGGTTCAACCCGTTATCTACCAATAATCCATTTTATGTAAGACTTTATAATTTTTTGGTGGACATGACTTTATGGTTCCTGGTTATATGGATATTTGTAAGGTAAATTTCCGTTTTTGGTTGACAAGACTTTATGGTTCCTAGGTATACAGTTATTTTTTGAAATCGTAGTCGTAATACTCTTTCTTGGTTCCCTTGTTCCATCTACGGTAAACTCTGCAACCCTAGCTCTCTATGCCTAGTGAACCCTTTTCCTTGCTCAATACTCTTTCCTGTCTAATTGAGTCTAGCCTTCTTTTTCTGACTTGATTAAAATCACACGACTTAAGTTTATGCGAACTCTTTATTTTTTATAAAGTTAAGTTAACAACCCTGGTGATTTTAGAATTGGTGAGGAAGATATGATTAGCAAATTACAAGATTCTTTTTTATGTGATATATATGTACTTATGATTCCCAAAAAAGGATGTGCTTACGACCAGCTTTTTGCCACATATGGATAAATCTTTGGCAATATATATGGCTCGATTGGATTTTGAGTTTAATGGCCTTTCATAGATTATGCTAAAATTGGAGTATTTTCAATAGGTTTGATCACTGACTTAACTGGGTGCTTTACAAAGAGTTATGGTAAGGCATACTGTTTATCAAAAAAAATAAAATTGTAAGGCATACAACTTCATACAAGATATGAAGATATCATATCGAGGTAGAAACAGGATCGCGAGTACTATACAAAGAATTATTAGAGAATTCAACAGATATATGTTCAAGATAATACAAAGTACGATAGTGTTAAAAATACCTTCAAGTCTTCAACCATTTATACATCATGCGACAGATTATTATTATACAATTCCTTAGAAGTATAATTAAAACAAAATAAATAGTTGTATTTTAGTGAAACTAGCCATATTGAATTTTGATCCGTTAATTACAGTTCTATAACAATACGAAAATTAAATAATTGTCAATAATTACAAAAATGATCAAGATCAATGGATTACAAGGATTCAATGGGAGGACAAAGCCACTAAAGTTACTGTTTTATATTTAGCTGTGCTGCAATCATATGTCGATGAAACTTTAACTTTCATTACTAAAAATTTTCATCTTTACTGGGTTTCCACACTAAATTTGTTTCTTCTTTGCTTGTCTATTCCCTCAAACTAAATCATCATGGTTTGGGTGGGTCAAAGATTGCAACGGCTCTTCTCTGTCTATGCTTAACCCTTAATTAGTGTACGCTTTGATGTCCTTTGAGATGGTTCTTACTTCTTAGCTATTTTGCTTGTATACAGTTGTTGAAGCTGGTAGAAAAAAACGAAAGAAAGAGATCTCTATTGGCACTTCTTGGCGGGAAAATAACAAATGCAAACATGGAAATTTGGGTTTGCCTGATCTAGAAATACAAAACGAAGATGTTTTTGTTTGTTTGTTTTTTTTCGGAACTTTAAACAGGAAAAAATTGTATAGATCATGAATCTTACAATGGTATATATAATAGAATATTTTGTTTCATGAAGCGATATGTGTTTTGTTCCTCGATTATCATGTCTTGCTATGGTTCTTATCTATACACTAATGAATGTTTCTTCTCTACTAAGTAGTAATTAAGTGCTATACGGGAGGGTCGTTTCGATTATTCGATATATAGTTATTTCTTTTTTCTTAGATACTTATTTTGATTTCTATGATGCAAATAGTAGTATAAATATGCATTAATGCAATTATCTTCGCTTTCTTCCTTTCTAAGACGAATTGCTTAGCTTCTCGTTATTGTCTTTGAGTTGTTTCTCTCTCTCTCTCTCTATTTTGCAGCAACGTGAGGCTGTGTCTTTCCATGAGCAAGTGGTGAATCAATTTTCTCAGAGGTTATGTGTTTGGAGAAGTTATATTCACAACATCTCCAAAAATATGTATTTAAGACCATTTCAGGGATATCAAATTGGTCAAAATTTAGAAAATTGAAACTTCAAGAAACTACATTTTAATATATATACTTTCTCTTTAACCACGTAACCATTTCCTATTCCCATTATTCTTATAAAAATCGTTCCACATTTCTGTATGTCCGTTAATGATTTTATGCAATCTAAAAAAAACTATACTATTTTATATTGTGAGTTGTTGTTTTATTCAATTACCAATAATGTACTATTTAGTTGTTTTTAAAAAATGGCTAAATATGTTAGGCACAAAATTAAAGATACCTTCTACTATCATATTTGCCAAACACATATTTCCTTTCCTTATCCTCTTTAAACCATTACTCAAACACACCTTATTTTGTTCTTATATATTTTGAATATCCAAATTTAGTTTTTTTCAAATATCTCTATTGATTATTACCATATATGATTTGTTGAAATTTATGTACATTTAATGCTTTGATTTTTTTAAATGCACTTTACATTTCTATATAAAACATTACATATATATATATATACATATATTAAAATGTAGTCATTTGAAATATTATACATAAAATTATTTATAAGATTGGAAAGCATAAAATTAAATATTATAAATGATCATTCATAAAATTAAATAGCATAAGATTTACCTAGACTAGCAGGCAATTTTACCTAGTTTTGGTTAAAACTTACAATGTATCTCTCTTTCATAAAAAGTGTAATTTTGACACATTTCACACATTAAAAATGAGTTAAACATACAAATATACCCTTATTTAATATACCCCTAATTATACCATAATGATTTAAATAGAAAATTTCTTTTAGCTTTAGACAAGAGGAAAATCTGAAAACTAGTTAAAATGTAAACGATATTATTTTGTGAATTGTGAAACGGATAGAATTGAACAAGAGTTGAGAAAAAAAAACGGATACAATTTGAGCTTTTATTCTTGAAAGACAAAGAGTTAACAAAAAAAAAATCAATCATGAGTATTTCAAGTATTCTTTTATATTAACAGTAAATTAAATACATATCATTATTTCGATTGACAATAAAGTTCATTAAATGTAATTAAAAAAAAATCACAACGTTTCGTTTTGTGGTCAATAAAATATTGAAGAAATTTGAAAGGGCGCTCACGACACGTTTCGTATAGCCTCTTTTTATTTTTCAACTTATTATAAAAACTGTCAAAGAGGAAGAAAATCTAGCGAGAAGATCTCTGGTCGTCAAATTGAAGGTTCTTCTTCTTCCTCTCTATCTCTACTAGGTAATCTCTAACCTAATCTCTGAACTCTCTTTCATACTTTGGATTATGTTTGATTAATTAATAATAAATTAATAGTGTAGCTTTGTCCGAAATATAGGGTTTCCGGGAGAAGTCATGGCTAGAACCGAAGTCTCAGGGAAAGATAGGTTAAGCGATTTACCGTGTCATTTGCTATGTCGCATCCTCTCTAATCTCTCTACCAAGGAATCGGTTCGTACTAGCGTTTTGTCCCCTCGTTGGAGTAATCTCTGGTCGCTTGTTTCTGTTTTGGATTTGGATTTCCAAGATTTTAAAGGTGAACACGACATGGGAGAATTCATAGATAGCTTTATGGAATATCACGAAGAGTTAGGCTTGAAGTTGAAGAGCTTCAATATGTTTTATGATGCTAATGAGCACTTGCATGAGCCATTTGTGAGGAGGCTAAATAAAGTGGTTAGGCGTGGAGTTTGTGATCTGAATATTCAGAATATGGTGGATGTTGATGTAGCATTAGTTAGGATGCCTCCCTCGCTTTATTCATGTGCTACTTTAGTGAATTTGATTCTCTACTGTGTTGTCTTTGATCATCCAAGATCAAAATCGGTTTCTTTACCTAGTGTGAAGAAAATGTATTTTGAGGGGGTCAAGTTTGATGGTGATTCTGTTCTGGAGACTCTCATATCGCATAGTCCGGTTCTTGAGGAGTTAACCGTGATTCCGCATCCGGAGGATTATTTGGAAGTCATATGTGTTCGTTCTCAATCACTGGAGAGCTTTAGACTTGAGTCTAAGCGTTTTGAGTGTGACAATCCCAAAGTTGAAATCGATTCTCCAAGCCTTGAGTTTATGAGTATCTGTGATAAGAAACCTGAAAGCCTTAAAATACATAGAATTGGTCCTTTTGCGGAGGTAACCGTTGATGTTGAGTTTGATGTTGAGGATGATGATCCATTGGAGATATCTAAGATACGTAAGTTTCTCGTCGGGTTATCCACATTTCACGAACTGACCATCTCTGCTCGAACTCTAGAGGTACACATATGATTGGTGGATTAAATATAACATTAAGCTTGTACAATTTTGTATATGGTGTTGACTTACTTTTTTTTTGGCTATACACAGTCCATCCATGACTACTCCAAGGTGGGACCATTGCCTCCATTCTCTAACTTGTTTGGCTTGGATGCTTCGTTAGTCGAATCTTCTTGGGAAGTTTTACCAGCCTTTCTTAGTTGCTGCATGAATCTAGATTCGCTCGTCATAGTGAGTTTCATTTATTTGTCTATATTTCACGTAGTTACATTGAGATTCATATCCCAAGAAAACTTATCAAAAGTTTTATGTTACTAGGAACTTGACTGTGTTCCAGAGATGGAGGAGATTAAACTCTCACCAGTGCCTCAATGTGTCTTATCCTCTCTCGACTTTCTTCAGTTGAAGGCACCATCGACACCAAGTAAAATGAAACTTGCGACATATTTTAGGAAGAAGTGTACACGCTTGACGAAAATGCTTTTAAGTGGGCAGTAACATCATCAAGAAAATGAAAAGGATTCCAAAGATATGCTGAAAGGTGTCAAGTTGTTATGTGTATAATGTCGTCTCTCCTAAATCAAGTTTACCTATCAACAGTTAATTATCAAATAATCTATTGTAAGACTTTTTAGATTTTCTTGTTAGACATGGCTTTATGTTTTCTAGTTTTTTTTTATGGATGTTCTTTAGTAAATTTCTATCTCTTAAAACAAAATTGAAATTCTATGTTGCAACTATATGTAGGATTGATTATAAATTTTTATATTCTTTCATTGATTCTTACTCGTAAACTATATTGCAATGAGTAAACTTAAAAGTGAAGTATCTTGGACTTCATCCATGTTGTTACGGGTTGGATTCAACGTCAAAGTTTCGTTGAAAGTTTGTTGCTATAGTTTTCTATATATATATCACATGCATTGTAATTAGGTTGCTATAGTGTACAATACATGTAAAATATACAAAACTATAGCAACAAAGTTTTAGATACTTAATTGCTTCCTTTAATCTCAAACCATTTGGTTGAATCTATCAAGTACACAGGACATATGCTCATTCAAATTGGGTAACTAAGAGCACCCCCAACGCTGGACTCTATGAAAATCCCTTAAAAACATACAAATAATAATATTTTAATCTTATTAGGGCTTCTGTATAATTTGACCAATAATAAAAACACATGTATATAATTTTCTCGAGACTGTCCCTTAAATAAAGAATTTTAGGGCCTCTCTCTCTTCTTACACTTACCTTTTAATTATTTTTCATTCTTTTTATCATTAGAAATTTTGTTAAGGGACCACCGTTGGTGGTCCTCTAATCACGCATGGAGTCTAGACGAAATAAGAAACGCATTAATAAGACATATATTATTTTTTGGTGAAAGTATAATGTAGACAAAAAAAAAAGATAAAGCTTTTGTTTTCTTAGACATAACCCAAAGAACATACCATATATATAGCAGAATTAGATTAAAAACAGTCAGATCAGAAAACAAAACAATCTGAATAGCTAATTGCACAAAAAGCTAGGGTTTTGTTAAGGATTTTCCGAGTTTAATACCGGGAACTGATCCTCGTGAATTGTCGAGATAGCGCTTAATGTTTTGTAAATATTTAATATTAACCCCAAATATTCGATTTTGACCAATTTATACCCCATCGAGATATTTCTACTGCTGACTTTTTAGTGTTTTGTATTTGACCTCGTTTGATGGACGAACCGGAATATAATTGTGTTGGTTGGTCAACCATTTGTTTTTAGCATTTTCTGGTCTTTAATTAATCGCTAAGTAATCTAATTCTGGATTAAGAAGAAAAAAAAACTTCAAAAGAGACGCTTTTATACAACGCTTTGAGCATTACTTGGCCCTCTCAAAAGAATACACAGACCAGTCTTCGTGTGCTCGTAATTGGCGATTCTCAAATTCGATCTCCGTACAAACAATGGCCGAAACCTCGAAGCAAGTCAACGGCGACGATGCCCAGGATCTTCACTCGCTTCTTTCTTCTCCGGCGAGGGATTTCCTCGTTCGTAATGACGGCGAACAGGTAAAATAGTTTTTGACGTGATTTTGAGTTTATGGTCTTCGATCGCAACTTCTTCTGATCTTCGATAACGATCCTGTGATTGTCTCGCGATTCTTTGAACCGACTCTTCTGGTTTACAGAATATAGATAGCTTCGTGTAGTTGATTGATTTGCTATAGATGACTTTAATCGATTGCTTTCAAGTGTTAAGATTCATTCAGTGCTTGGTCCTTTATTGATTTGGCTTGTGTCTATTTCACATGGCTTATGTTGTTTGGGTAGAGTTTAATTTTTTATGCATTTTTATGATGTTTAGGTGAAAGTTGACAGCTTGTTAGGGAAGAAGATTGGATTGTATTTTTCAGCTGCTTGGTGTGGACCGTGTCAGCGGTTTACTCCACAGCTGGTGGAAGTCTACAACGAGCTCTCTTCGAAAGTTGGTTTTGAGATTGTGTTTGTGTCAGGTGATGAGGATGAAGAGTCATTTGGAGATTATTTCAGAAAGATGCCCTGGCTCGCTGTTCCGTTTACTGATTCGGAAACCCGTGACCGTTTGGATGAGTTGTTTAAGGTTAGGGGAATACCTAACCTAGTGATGGTTGATGATCATGGTAAACTTGTGAATGAGAATGGTGTTGGGGTCATACGAAGCTATGGAGCTGATGCTTATCCTTTCACACCAGAGAAAATGAAGGAGATCAAAGAGGATGAAGATAGAGCTCGGAGAGGACAGACCTTAAGATCTGTCTTGGTGACTCCTTCACGAGACTTTGTGATTTCGCCTGACGGAAACAAGGTGCACATTAATAGCTTGTGAGATCAGATTCTTTTTCGTCAATAGGAAGATTATATCTATACAAGACTCTTGCATTAGTTAGTTATTACGGACCTGTTTCTCTTTTGTTGACTTAATGAGACCGATCAATTGCATATTCATTAGGTACCCGTATCAGAGCTTGAGGGAAAAACCATTGGCCTTCTCTTCTCTGTGGCCTCTTACAGGAAATGCACAGAGCTTACTCCAAAGCTTGTTGAGTTTTATACGAAGCTGAAGGAGAATAAGGAGGATTTTGAGATTGTGTTGATATCTCTTGAAGATGATGAGGAGTCTTTTAATCAAGACTTCAAGACCAAGCCATGGCTAGCATTGCCGTTCAACGACAAAAGTGGATCAAAATTGGCTCGGCATTTCATGCTGTCAACACTACCGACACTGGTCATTCTCGGCCCTGATGGAAAAACCCGTCACTCGAATGTCGCTGAAGCTATTGATGACTATGGAGTTCTTGCGTATCCTTTCACTCCAGAGAAGTTTCAAGAACTCAAGGAGCTAGAAAAGGCAAAGGTAGAGGCTCAAACGCTCGAGTCACTTCTTGTCTCAGGTGATCTCAACTACGTTCTCGGAAAAGATGGGGCAAAGGTATAGCTCTCGATACCCTCTTCATTTTCTAAACACTGTTCTTCAAGGCTGATCTGAACCAACCTGTAAAAATTTGGCTTTCTTTGTTAGGTGCTTGTTTCGGATCTGGTGGGGAAGACTATTCTTATGTACTTCTCAGCTCACTGGTGTCCTCCTTGTCGCGCTTTTACACCAAAGCTTGTTGAAGTATACAAGCAGATAAAGGAGCGGAATGAAGCGTTTGAATTGATCTTCATCTCCAGTGACCGTGACCAGGAATCATTCGATGAGTACTATTCGCAAATGCCGTGGCTGGCTCTTCCATTTGGTGATCCTAGGAAAGCATCCTTGGCAAAAACCTTTAAGGTTGGTGGGATCCCAATGCTAGCAGCTCTGGGACCAACTGGGCAAACCGTAACAAAAGAAGCAAGGGACCTTGTCGTAGCCCATGGAGCCGATGCTTACCCTTTTACTGAGGAACGTTTGAAGGAGATTGAAGCTAAGTACGATGAGATAGCAAAAGATTGGCCTAAGAAGGTGAAACATGTTCTCCATGAAGAACATGAGCTAGAACTAACTCGTGTTCAGGTTTACACATGCGATAAGTGTGAGGAAGAAGGGACAATATGGTCTTACCATTGCGACGAATGCGACTTTGATCTTCACGCCAAGTGTGCTTTAAACGAGGACACAAAAGAAAACGGCGATGAGGCTGTGAAAGTTGGTGGCGACGAGTCCAAAGATGGTTGGGTTTGTGAAGGAAACGTATGCACCAAGGCCTGATAGGTAGCTTCAGGCACAGTTATGTCACTATGTGTATGCAAAGCTATTTCCTTTCTTTGTATAATTGCTAAGAGTGAGAATGTGTGGTTACAATCTGATATCTGATTAAGACCTTGGAGATAAACTCTGTTAATCTAAAGTAATAATAAAAGAATCTTCTTATTTAACTTTGATCTTGTATCAACAAATTTTATATTCCAACAGGAGTTGTATGAAACAATACATTGGCACACTCTATGTATATATCAAGAGATACAGAGAGAGAGCATTCTGCTCTCAGATGAAATTTTCGTCTTCCTGGTTCCAGTGGCTAACACCTATGCAGAGGAAGCTAAAGGTGGCGATTCTCATGATCTCCAGTGGCTTTGGATTCCCTCATTCGTAATGGGCAGCAAGCAAGGAAGAATAACCAGCTGCTAAATTATGAAAAAATCAGATCAAAAGAAAAACATTTTAAGCTTGAAATGTAGAACTGTTTGAGATGGATCTAAGATCACGTGGGATTTTGGATCCAGTAAACTAAAGTGATACTTACCAGTGATTCTCTGTTTTATCATAGGACGACCACGTTCATGAATTTCCTCTTGGCGAATGCAAGCCACCATTTATTTGGTGTCCCGTTGGCTCTATATGCTACACTCAGTAACCTCCCACTTGTCTCCTCTCGAACCTGCTTAAGATAGTTCCTGAAAAGCTCTGACATTTGAAGCCAAACAGAACACAAGGCTAAGGACCAAGTAACTGAAAGAAAAATCAATAAGAGTTGTTTAGACATGTATATATACCTGCTTCGTCCTGGGACTGCGGAAGCGAAAAGAGACCTGGGAAAGGAAAGCCAGTTTCTCCAGGAACAGGAATATCTTCTAAACCCAAGTTGATAATCGCTTTAGTTCCAACAGCCAATGTTCTACAGCCTTCAAGCCTCTTTAACGCCACATTTATATAAAACGTCAAGTAAATAAGGAGCTTATCAGCAGGACTTTTGATATCAAAGTTTGTGAAGAAGACATTAGCACGAAAGAAGGTGATTGCCTCGTCTACTATATCAGTTTTATCTGCATATAAAACCAACAATTTACAAAAGCTTTCGATCGCACAATTGAAAAAAATCACATGTTTTGATTAATTACCTTGTTCTGAAACAGGTGCAGGACCTTTTATATGACTCTTGAGAGGAAGCAATGGACAACCACATGCCTTTGTTACTCCTTCTTCATCCACAAAACTCGAGTGATAAACCTGATCAGAGCATTTAATCACAAGGATTAAGGAAACAAAATGAGCATCGCAGAGTTAAATACTCCATGGAACCAAATCAAAGTGAAACAAGCTCAATAAATAAAAAAAATCTCATCGAAGATCTAATCTAATTTCATTAGTTACAAAATGAAATGCGATTAATGCTAATTGAAAGATAAGAAAATGGTGATCCGTACCATTTTGTGCCGAATTTGAACAATGAAGCGATATCAGGAAGGAGAAGAATCGAATCGAAGGTAGATCTGCTGCAATTAAGATCTTGGATATATAAGAATCAGAATTTAGGTGAACGATTGATTCTATAGATGAAGAAAGAAAAAGTTTTTACCTAAACGAGATCAGATCAATTTCAACTTCTTTAGCGTCTACGAAAGAGGAAAGACTGCGTAAAGTTCACACGGTGAAGAATCCTTCGTGATGTTGCGGCGGTCGGAGATTGTCTTATTGGGAAGCTTAATCGCCGGCTGAAGAAGAAATTGAAATGGAAAATCGACGAAGTAGGAAAAAGGAATGAAGAACAGAAGAAGAAGAAGACAGAGAGGTATGGATGACACGTGTAAGACTCCATGAATGTGGTACATTGCTTCGTACCGGGAGTAACCAATGTTAAATCCGGCTTAGCTTTGATTTTTGAGTTTCTCGGTTTTTTTATTTGAAATTTGGTTTCTTATCGACCACTGGAATTAGGTACATCAAAAACCAAATAATGATGTGGTTCATTCTTCGGTTCAGTTTCGGGTTACATCAAAGTGGTTTGACCGGATTAAACATTGATCTTCAATCAACAACAACAACAAAATGTCCATATAAGTGTCAAGTTTCTGTTATTTCTGCTGAATGGATAAAAACTTGTTACATAAGCAATATACAAAACTTAGTAAACAAAGGCTAAACAGAAATGCACAAATACTTGCAATGCACCGGACTAAACCGAGATTTAAAGAAGCTCTAGTGAGATTTAATAAGTGTGTTTGATTCTTTGTGTGATATATAGTACAAGTTACATTGGTCATACATGAATATTAATACGTGAATCATCTTACATAAATGTGTCTAACATTCAACAAACTAGTAATGAGCAGCTCTTGACTCAAACAGTTGATTAAACATATTTCTACACTGAATTGATAATAATACAACTGGTGATAACTAAACTAAATTGATGCTACATTCTATGGTCTCGCTTTCGTTTAAATTTGAAGTTACTGGGATGTGCCGAAAGTTATGACCTGAACAGTTGAGAATTGCTCTTTGCACAGTGTGATGATGCGGTTTTAAATCGTTATGGCTCTGGTCATTGTAGCTCGTGAAAGCGCCTAATGCTCCAAGAAACCCTTCATGTCGTAAAAACATTGCCTTTGCCTCACCTCTCGACCTGAAATGAGAAGGAAAAATGAGAAAGTTCGATAAAGATTTTGTGGACATACATGAGTTTAAGATATGGAGGGATTTGATTAAGTAGTTTCGGTTTTGGATTTACCAAAAGTGAACAGCAACGGAGATTGTGTCCATGGTGTACTCAAGCCCACGGATGAAAAATCCACCAAAGAAAATACGCTTAAGACCGAATCTGAGAGCATTCAAATAAGCAATCTGGAGGGAGAGTAGAAAACGTTACAATTCGATCAGAATATCATCAGCTTCAAATTATGTTTTAAAATGGCATTAAAATGTTCAGAGGAACTGACCTGACCGATGTTATTTGATATCATTCTTAGAAGGGACCTTGCCACATCTTCTGGCTGGTAATCTTCAAGTTCTTTACCATCAGAAATCGCTTTCCCAAAGCTGGAAGCGATAGCTGTTGAGGAGAGACCAATCTATCAAAAAAGAATGAACAAAAGGTTATATTAACATATGAATCTAATCTAAAAGTCTTCAGACATGTTTAAGCAAAACCAGGATCAATCAATTACCTTTGAATAATCTGTTCCACCGTAGATATCCCCCACAAGCATGTCAATTACTCTGTTATTTCCATGGTGGCTTAACTCTAGCAGCTCATCAAAACTGAAATTAAGAAATATTAGTTGTTACTCAGGCAAGGAGGAAACTTACATTAATAGACTTAACTAAGAAGTCACCTCTTGCATTTTGTTAAAAGCTTCCCAAGACCTAAAAATGTGCCTCCGCCAAGGCTTGTTCCACTTATCCTCTCATATTTTCCATCTCCATCGACCTATATAAGAACGAGTTTGAGTAAGCAACATCGCTGGTGTAGTAGCAAACAAAAACAGAGAGATCAGAGAAACCAAAACCAGAATGAACCTTGATCATGCTAACGCCAGAACCGATGTTGACTAGTAGATATGGATACAAATCATTATGGTCGATCTCGACAAACTTCTTTTGGCCATCTAAGTAGGTAAAAGCTTCCCTTGGGACAGTCTGCAATCATGCAATAATCTATTGTTAATTTAAAATGGCAGAAATAAGAAGTTTATCAAAAACTATTCTGCCACAGATGCTTTTAATGCAATGAAGAAACTATCGGTTAAAAAACCTCAGGGAGCACAGCTCATTTAATCAAAATTGCAAATGATCACCATCTTCAAATTTATAATGTCCTAAATGTTAATGTAGCTATATTTTCAGTCTTATAGACGTTAGTCTGCAACAACACTCAGGCCAAGATCACTATCAGGGAAACATAATACAACTTCACTCATAAAGAATTAGCAAAAAGTGTTGACAAAGATGAGTGATAGCAACGTGTAGCCTAGACTATTCAGAGTACATATATATCCTCATGTGGGTTATGTTTGAGGAAAAATGAATAGAAGATGATGATAGGATAGAAAAAAAAATCAAACCTTTAGTAGAAAATTAACACCACCAACAAGAGAACACATCTCATCTTCCTTATCGAAAAGAATACCAAGTTTCTCCTTAAAGAGATCAGCAAACTTAAATGCCCCACCACCTGTGGCCTTTGGAATAATATACCATACCATAATCAACTTACAAACAAAAATCCCACTTCAACATTCTTCATTACAAAGCTTTATCCAAACTATAACCGATGCTAGCTTTTACCTTAACATAAAGTTTATCATGACCTTCGCCATTCGGTTGCTGTACACCTGAATAGTTACCTCTGTCAGTGAAATATCAAAAGAACTCAACTTTTCTCGAAATCAGTAAGCTAATGACTCATACATTACTACTGCAAATAGACATAATACTTCTGAGTACATATGAATCCGATTATGAATCAGAGGTTAGGATCATAAAAATCAAAACTTTACCGGAATGATGAAGGATATTGAATCGAATAAACTCCAAACAATCATCAATCTTTCTAGTCTCAAACTTAGCGAAACAAAGCCTTCCTTTCACAACAGAGCAACCATTACGAGACTCTTCGCTATAATCTCCATTTGCAGAGAAATACACAAGCTTGATCAGAGTCCCTACGAAACCAGAAAAAAAAAAACCCCAATTCCGGTTAATTCGAGACAAACCCAGAACCGAAAAATTCTAAAACTGAATGAAACAAAGCCAAGTTTGGATTTTTAAATTACCTCCGATGTCGAGAGCCAAATGAGAGATTTGAGTCGGATCCATGGCGGGTTTTTTGTTTGGGTTTTTGCAAAATTCTCTTTTTTCAACGTTAAATAGAAATAAATTTCAACGATCAACTACTTTGGATCTAAACCATCTATCTACTTCTTCTCTCTTTCTCCATGGCTGACTTGTTGTTGTTGTTTTTTCTTCTTCATGGAGCGATGTTTGGCTGTATTGATTGCGTCAATAATTTTTCTTTTAAAAAGAAAGAGAGACGAATTTTGCTGACCTGTCATTTAGTCTTCTCCGGATTGGATAGAAAATAGTATTTTTTTTTTTTCTGTGCGTTAAACTAAAATGTAAGAAACTGAAAAGTAATCTAAAGGTGTTTTGTTTTGACCAAAAAAAATAGAATTTGAAATACAAACGCTCTCCCAGAATAGAAATAATTTCGATGCCAAAAAATAAAATAATAATAACAACTTTTTTCAAATCTATATATAAAACTTAGAGGTGTTTTCGTTGTATAGAAAAATATTTCATTTTCTGTACTACTAATTTTCTGTTTAAACAAACAAAAAAAGACTTTTAAAGAAAAATAAAAAATTTACTTGTGTAGTTTAATTGAATGGAAAATTCTACGCCTATTCAACAAATCGAATCAAATATGAGCAGTAAATGCTTTCATTGACTTCAAATCAAGTTCCACCGCATTGCTGATAACCTTGTCGTATTAAGAGATATGGAAGTGCTTCTCCTACGTCTTGTCGTATTCAAGACATGGAAGTGTTTTGTCGACCACTTGTAATAACAGTTACTGACATAAACCATACATTCACTCGCGTTTCTGACCTTGTTGATAGGCCCACGAAGAACATTGGTTGGGATGGTCGGGGCATTTGATGATAACATGTGACGGACTAGTTCACAGTATATATGGGAAAAACTCAATTTCTGAGTTCAAAAATATAAAAATCATAATCGTGGGCCTAAGAGTTAGGGTTAGGTTGGTTAAACCCACGAATCGTGTTTGAGTTGTTTATGCCTCCCCTCCCCCCATTGTTAAATAATTGCCTACTTTCAAGTTTTAAGCTCTTTCGTTCTTGTATGCATGCATTCTTTGTTAACCATTTTTTTCAATCAAACTGTTTACAAAATGACATGAAGCATTCTTTGTTATCATTTTGCCCCCATATCTTCCAATGAATCCAGTTATGCTTGTTAGCACACATAACCTTGAATTTGATAAATTTAACTCAACAAAACAACAAAACTTGAATTTCATAATGTGACACTATTGATTCTTGCGCATTGTGTCAGCACCTTAGAGCATCCTCAGTGGTAATTTCTAATCATAAATCTCTTAAACAAAATTAAAGTGTAAGTATAGATAAATATTATTTTTAATTATGGGTCTCTTAAATTTGGTGAAACTAAAACCAATTATCTCTTAATTAAGAGACAATTTACTTAGGTTTCATCAAATTTAAGAGACTTATGTAATATTTAAATCATATAAAATTTTTATTATTTGTTAAGAAACTTGTTTAGAAACCCCTATTGAGGGTGCTCTTATTGTTTATTTTTTTCTTTCTTTGTATTCAATTTTTTATGATTACTATCTCTCCCTTATACTGTTACTAG
>Ga0041059_1000429_pt1 | contig 31301 bp, 32 predicted proteins | sample AraColnosormetaG_FD_56232 | JGI IMG/M metagenome (GOLD analysis project Ga0041059, IMG submission 56232) | Arabidopsis roots microbial communities from North Carolina, USA - Col MF nosort | ecosystem: Host-associated > Plants > Roots > Unclassified | place: USA: North Carolina | collected...
ATAGATTTTAAATTTATCATATAAAGTATATGATTTCAAGTTTTGTGCTTTTAATTTAAATAAAAGAACGGTTTAAATGATGATAAATATAGTTTTTTTTCCTGTATCTGTATATGATTTTTTATGTGAATATTTTAATTATTATAAATTAGTATTTTTATTGCTATGCAAAATGTTGATATAAATATTTGCTATAAATCGGATCTATGCATATTTTGTGAAGTAAAATTCACGATTTTGTTTTTAAAAGATATATGAAAAGATTGTGTAGAGATTTTTAGAAACAAATTAGGCAAGATATAGTTTGGTTAATATCTTTTTTTATTTTTTTTTAACTAAATAATAAATGCCAGTGGCAGGCATTGTAAATAAGTCCCAACTCCAGGATTTATTTCACAAAATGGCTGCAAAAATGTATATGTAGATTGTGATAGATTCATGATTAAAGTTTGGATTGACATCAACTGAAAAAGATCTGAAGAGTATTTGTACAAAAAAATAAAAAGATAGCAAAAATTGAATGTCATTGAAGTCAACACTTTTGGATTTTTTGTCACTGCATATATCAATATTAGAGAAATGATCGTGTCTTGGATGATTTGAAAATTGTTCAACTTGATTATAAATAAACTATTTATGGTTTTATTTAATCTCCAAATATAATAATCCAACAACATTGTTATAGGCTCATGATTAAATATATAGAATTGATATAAACTGAACAAGATTTCAAGAGTATTCTTTTACCACATCAAGTCTTGGTCTTGGATTTTATAATTGTTTCCTTGGATTCTTTGGGTTTGGGGGTTTTACTTTTCTGATCTCTAATCGTTTTGTTGTCGATACTTGGGGGTTTTAGAGGTTTATGTTGATTTTAGATATTGTTGTATGGGATCTATCCTTTTCCGGTAAACCGGCGCTGATCTAATAAATACACACGTCACATCTCGGTTTTTGATTTTCTGGTTTCTCCGATTTTATAATCGTCTTGATTTTCCGTTATCGTCAAAATATGGTCGTCTTATTTTAACCTTTTATACACTATGACAATTGTTCGTCGTTGTTGTTCCAATTTCTTTCAAGTTTTCATTCTCATTCTAAATTTCCCACTACATTTGTCTAGAGAAATCCAACATCGCTCACGATATTGGATATCAAATTTCAAGATTACTGACTAACCAATAAATTTGCCCACATTCATTCATCGACAGAAAACATAGTCATCATAAAGGAGATGCAACAATAAGATGTTGAGGCTATAAAAAGCATGACCCGTATAACTCGCATATGCTTCAATCCTTGAAACCAAATGAGACCCATATATCGATTTGTAATCAGAGGAATGATAGACATTATATATGAGATCAATCTTGTATCCCCTTATCAAGGGTTGATTTACTTCAAAATCAAGTCTAGATAATTAGGTTAAAGTCTGAGAAATGATCCATATAACAACAGAACATGTATAATAAACATGTAGGAGTAATCTATGATCTAAGCCAAACAGGGAATATGAATTCAATTAACAAAGTGATATCAATCTACTGATAGATGGTGAAGAAACATGAATGAGATTCTGGTATTTATAAAAGTCTGATGAGTAGTGAAGATATTTCCCCAAAGAGTATCAGTTACAAAGTAATCTACAGAAGAAGGGAAATTTCACTTTAAGCTTCATTCAATGAGCAACTAAAACATCATTATTGTTCAGTACGTTGCTGTTACCATTAATAGATTCGAGTATAGAATTTGGAGAAGGGTTCAATTTCACCATCGCAGATCTCGCAGGGCCAAGTTTCTTCCTACCGATTCGATACGGACCGTAGATCTTGCTCAAGAGATGGGGCATCTGATCCATAGTTATCGTCTGCGGCGTCGCGGCAATAGGACTCTCGGAAGATGATGAAGGCGGGTCGACTGGGTCCGAGAGAGAACGAGTCAGGGGGAAATTGGATCTAGCGTTGTTGATTCTAGCGTTACGGATCTGAGCCAGAGCCCCTGGTTTCATGTAACGATGGAAACCGTCGTTTCTTCTCACCGGCGATCTGGAGATTCCTTTCATGGTGTAGAAGAGGATTGTGAGGGACCTGAGAAAGGATGATTGGGGAAACGAAGGGGGGCTCTTTGTAAAGGAAGGAGTGGGTGTGATGGAGAGGCGGGAAAACTGGAATTGGGAATTCGAGAGGCGGGAAAATTAAAATTAAGGTTTTGTTTTGAATAAGTAAGAATACGATACGTACGTTCGATAACCAGCTAATCCTGAAACTTAAACCGGTGTATTCCAATCCCTGGTTCATTTAATTAAACCGGTGATTAATCGGGTCGGATATTCTTCCACATTAAATACCCGTTACCGGGTCGGATTCTTTTTGATCCGGACGGAGCAGACTCGATTGGGGAACAATTCATTCTTCTGGGTGTGTTGTGTTTGAGTTTTTGGATCATACGAAGAAGAAATCGGCGGGAGAAGCTATGTCGAGGCTATGGGCGAGATTTGCGGGATTGTTCAGTAGCAAGAGTTTTATCGGAGTAGACAAGACTGGTAACAAGTACTTTTCCAGAATGGAGGAGATTGACGGATTCGGCGAGTATTGTTCTTCCAACCTCTTATTTCCTTAAAAAATCTTTTTTTTTGTTTGATTTATGTTGGAATTTGGTTATTGCGTGAAATTTATGTATCTCTTAAATTTGTCAAGTTGCTGAATTTCTTTGGTTTTCTCCGTACGATTTGATGAATCAGCTGTCTTTGCATATCGCGAGTTGCAGTGAAGCAAATGGATTTAGAAAAATTAATATCGTATTGTTTTAAAGAACATTGTCTGCTTCTTTTCATACATGAAAAGATTCAGCTAAGTGTGATCATGTAAAATGAAACTAACAGAGGTTATTTAGATGATCAAAACGAATATTAAGACTCTTGTAGAATCCATTTGTAGAGTAATATATTCTGATGTGCTTCTTTCTACTATCCAGTGAAGGAGAAAAGATGGGTCAAGTTTAGACGAGAGGAGGACCCAACCTCTATTCCTGGTAACTCTTCTTTAAAACATAAAATGGGTTGTTATATACGACCATATATTCATTTACTTGAGTGATGTCAGATCTGAAATAAGCACATCTATAAGATATATGGCATGTATACACGAATCTAGTTACATTTTTGTTTGATCAATGTTGTAGTTGAATGGATTTGTTGGCTGAATGGGCAGCGAAAAAGGGCTCCTACTCCTGAGGTAAGATAAACTCCTTTTTAACCAGAATTATTTGTGGTCAGCATAGTGTTCTTACCATGGAAGTTTTTCATTGCATACAGACTGGCTATGCTTGGCCTTTGATATTGGTGTTTGTTATTGGTTCAGGAAATGATTGAACTTGAAGCAAGGCGTGAGCGTGTAAAGCTTAATGTTGCTCGTAGGTGTTTCAGCTTATAAATACATTTTCTAAACTTATATCCTTTTAAACGTCTTAAAATTATTATTTCCTTGTGTCATTGATCCTTACTGCAAACAGTTTATGACTTTGAGGACTTGATTTTATGAACTTCGAAGTTGTGAATGAACAAAGTCAAGAATTATTTCTGTTTCTGTGTTAGCAAGTCAAGAAATCCGTATGCAAATTTTCCATTTAATATGTCGCTCAAGTTCAAGGCAAAACATTTATCGTTTTTCTTTTGCCTTTATTTCCTTGTCAAGTTCTCAAGAAGGAAGAGGAGGAGAAGAAAGCCAGAGTAGGCACCGGACGCAAAATCACCATTGGTAATTAACATTAGAGCCCAGAAAATTTGTTTCATTTATGAATTGGTAGCTTAATGTTCGGTCTCCTTGTGTAAAGGTAAAGTTGATGGTCCAGATTTGACAAGCTTTGTTCGCCAATTTCCACCAGATTCAAAAGGTATTACATTTTCTCTGCCAATAGATTAATTGAGTCACCATAGATGCTGATGACTAACTTCTTAGGAATCCCTTGTGTAAATTTGATAGAGATTATGATGGATATGCGTTTATATTTTTGTGGTGTTTGACCCATGAAATGGTGTCCATTGGCTGATGATTATAATAGTTTTGTGAAAGAAACATCTTTTGAATGTTCCCCATATAACCATTATGATTGCGGTAGCTTAAAAGGGCAACAAAATTGTTCTCATGCACCATTATATATCGTTTAAGTCATTTGTTGATTCAAGGGCTGAGGTTACTACAGTTGCTAGATTTCTTATAACCTTAAAAGAGATTATGGTTCGACCATAAAGTCGTGGAAGTAAGACTGACAGTTAAGTTTATTTCCTTTTTTTGTTAATGCTTTAAGGTGGTGAACCAGAGGAAGCTAGTGAAGAAGCAGATAAATCAAGGTGAGTCATCATGATTCATAATATCTCCGCACTAATCATATATGTGTTAAATCTTCTTACATTCTATTTTTTCCTGGATGCAAAGCACAACATCTTTCAGAAGACTAACATAACCACATGTTCTCACATTGCTTTACAGGGCCAAGGAACATGAACCCGAGATAGTTTCTGCAGAACCACCCGAACCAAAGTAAGTCTAGCCAACTTGACATTGTTAATCCTAAAGTTCAGATTCTAGCTCACGGATACGAAACATGACTCGTTCTTTCTGATAGTTACAGACTGCTACTATGCTGAAACTGTTCTCTATGAACATAAGTTATGTATTGTGTTTGGTATGCTTTAAATTAAACTAATGTTAATGTTGATGTTGATGATGATGCAGGACAACAGAGCCATCAGGATCTGGATCATCATTTAGGCCCGGGACATGGCAGCCACCATCCTAAACACATCTCTCTTCACGCAGATGACAAACCAACATACTATTCAATTATTTTGTTTGTTGTACTCTACACAACCGATTGGTTTGAGCCTTACAGATGAGCCATAAGACCAGAGAGCTTTTCAAGACCCTAAAATTGTGTCCTTTCACGCTGTCATTGAGGACTTAGAAGAGTCAAAATGAGAAGCCATCTTCTTATACTTTGTTTTGTTTAGGGTGTTTGTCTCTTGGCATAATGCTTGAGACTTTTAGCCTGCCTTGTCCTTCATAGCTGAAGAGGAGCCTAGCTACCTTTTGTTTCTCTTCGTTGACTTGAATAAAACAGTTTGATTGAATAACAGTTATTCATTTTCATGTCATGATGGTAGTGGATATAAGAAAAAACAAATACATAGAATAATTATTTTAATGTTTCAGAGGAGAAATCCTACTTGGCTTGTGCCAGACTCATAACCCAATCAAAACTTCGTATTACCAAAATAAGTGTAGTTCTAAATTTTATTCTGGTTTAGGCTGTAGTTATAAATTACTCATTTTAGTTTGTGAATATAAAATTACTTTCTGCAAAAGAAAATATTCTCATCTTTCGACGAAAAGCCAATTATTCGAATGTTCTCACGTTGGTCTGTAGCTGTAAACTTTATAGTTTATATAATAAGGTGTTCTACTGTTCTTATATAATTTGCAAGAACAAATAATATTAAATGCAAATAAAAAATAGTCAACGGTCCAAAGTGGATCATAAGCCGTCCGTTCGGTCGTCTGAACTTCATCCAACGGTTAAAAGAAATATACCTGACGTGGCCTTGGGCCATTGTATATTAGTAGTGAGTGTGCCCTTGGAAGGTTCTGTAAAATGTTTTATTCGCCTCTATCAGAAGCTTGACGAAATCTCTTCTCCGTCTCTCTCTCTCTTTCCCTCGTCCATTCCACGATCTTCTTCCAATCTCAAATCTCCCATTTTCTAGTGTTTCATTTTGATCCTTCTTCCTTCCTCTGGAGATTTCTCAAATCTCTTCAACTATTTTGATTTGCCGCCATGTATCGACGCGCCACTTCCGGCGTGCGTTCTGCCTCCGCAAGGCTTTCTTCTTCCCTCTCCAGGATCGCCTCTAGCGAGACAGCTTCGGTTTCGGCTCCATCTGCGTCGTCGCTTCGCAATCAGACGAACCGATCTAAGAGTTTCTCCTCGGCTCTCCGCTCCTTTCGAGTTTGCTCTGCTTCCACGCGGTGGAGCCATGGTGGGAGCTGGGGATCGCCTGCTAGCCTTCGCGCTCAAGCTAGGAATTCCACTCCGGTTATGGAGAAATTTGAACGGAAATACGCAACCATGGGTATGTCTGTTTGCTTTCTCTGACGTTCTAAGAATGATTGCTCTTAACTTGTGTGACAAGAATCTGTGTTTACCGCATATCTGCTTAGATCGATTTTTCGCTTTAAAATGATGATCTACTGATTCTGATATGTTCTGATTCAAAGTAAAACTAGCTAGATGAACATTTGATTTGCTCTTGCATTTTGGTTTATGATTTGTAGATTTAGTCTACTAAATTTCTTTTTTGTATATTCTAAAAGGACAAGCAAATTCATGTGTTATGTGTCAATTGAATTATGATTTTAATGTTTGATGTGAAAAACGCAGCTTCTGAGCATTCCTACAAGGATATTTTGACAAGTCTTCCTAAACCTGGTGGTGGAGAGTATGGAAAGTACTACTCGTTACCAGCTTTAAACGATCCAAGAATTGGTATGTTTCCTCGTGCCTCTATCTGTTTTGTATGTAATGGATTTCTGGTGAAGTTAATACCTTTTTGTGATAATGCAGATAAGCTGCCATTTTCTGTAAGGATACTATTGGAATCAGCGATTCGTAACTGTGACAACTATCAAGTCACAAAGGATGACGTTGAGAAAATCCTTGACTGGGAGAATACATCTACTAAGCAGGTTGAAATTGCCTTCAAGCCAGCCCGTGTTATCTTACAGGTTTGTAGCATATTTTTTCTGTACTTCTACACTGAAAACCCCTCCAGGCCTCTAAGACTGGTACAGATTAAGTCAGCATATGCTAACTTGTATTTTTTTGCCCAGGACTTCACTGGAGTACCAGTTCTAGTTGATCTTGCTTCTATGAGGGATGCAGTGAAGAATCTTGGTAGTGATCCTAGCAAGATCAACCCCTTGGTTAGTGAAGTTTCTTATTGCTTTACGGCTGTAATATGTTTAATCCAGCACTTCTCATATTTACCTGTATATATCTAGGTTCCTGTTGATCTTGTCGTTGATCACTCGATCCAAGTTGACTTTGCAAGGTCAGAAGATGCCGCACAGAAAAATTTGGAGCTTGAATTCAAAAGGAACAAAGAAAGATTTACGTTCCTTAAGTGGGGTTCAACAGCCTTCCAAAACATGCTGGTCGTTCCTCCTGGGTCTGGGATTGTCCATCAGGTACAAGATAACATGTGATGACAGTAAATTCTGGTTGCCTTGTTGAAAATTTTGAACAGGTTTTCTGAAACATAAGTGTGATTAGAGTATTAGCCTGTTTAATCTGTTTGGTAGACTACTAGATTTCAAGGGGTGCATGAATTTCATAATGCTGTCGAATGGTTCTGTTATGATAGCTTGTTATTATTTAATACTGCAGGTCAACTTGGAATACCTTGGACGTGTTGTTTTCAACTCGAAAGGATTTCTCTACCCTGATAGCGTTGTTGGAACCGACTCCCACACAACCATGATTGATGGATTAGGAGTCGCTGGGTGGGGTGTTGGAGGAATTGAGGCAGAGGCAGCAATGCTTGGTCAGGTGAGCTCATTTCGTCTGTACACCTTCACTTTTTATTTGTAAGTGTCAAATTTGCTTTGCCACTCATCTTAGTCATATGGTACTTCAAAAACTTATCAGCCCATGAGCATGGTGTTACCTGGCGTGGTCGGGTTTAAGTTGGATGGAAAGTTGAAGGAAGGGGTTACTGCTACTGATTTAGTTCTCACTGTGACCCAAATATTGAGGAAGCATGGTGTTGTCGGCAAGTTTGTTGAATTTTATGGTGAGAACCATGGCTGCGTAACTTTTTATTTCTGATGGACTATTATTTGGTCAGTATCCATGTTTTAACTTATTTCTTTCAATACGAAGGTGAGGGGATGAGTGAACTTTCACTGGCTGATAGAGCCACAATTGCAAATATGTCTCCCGAGTATGGAGCAACTATGGGTTTCTTCCCAGTGGATCATGTTACACTGGAGTACCTGAAGTTGACAGGAAGAAGCGATGAAACTGTGAATCCTCTCTCTCTCTCTCTCTCACTTTCTCTACTTTTTTATTCTTTCTTTTTTGGTAAAGTAAATCATCATGCCTAAAATGTGCTTTAAGTTTCAAGTTCTGGTACTTGTGGTTTACATGTGCTGAGGCTGACTATTGCTGCATAATCTGTTTCAAGACATTTTAAGGAGCTATCTGTAGACTTAGGTTGTTATGGTCTACAGTTTGCATTATCACGTGGCCTATTTTTTCTGTATCGTATCCTGTTTCCTCTGGTTTCTGTGACTCACATGATCGCCAACTTGGTTTATTTAGGTGTCAATGATAGAATCATATTTGCGCGCAAACAATATGTTTGTTGACTACAACGAGGTATGGACATTCTTAATCAGTTTACTGTATTTTATTTATTTTGACAAGATTCTCAACTCCAAATATCTGTACATTATTGCAGCCTCAGCAAGAAAGAGCATACACATCTTATCTGCAGTTAGATTTGGGACATGTTGAACCATGTATTTCTGGTCCTAAAAGGTATATTCACTTCGTTTTGATATTTAGAACTTTCTGATCCATCGCCGTACCTCCCTAAGGTTTCACTAATTACTTTATTTTCTGTTCAACAGGCCTCATGACCGAGTGCCTCTGAAAGATATGAAGGCTGACTGGCATGCATGCCTTGACAATCCTGTTGGATTCAAGGTGAGATGCAAGTTGTATTTACAACAAAAATCATTAAACAACCAATGACGTTGATTTGTTTTTTTTTTTTTGGATAAGTTGTAAGACTTTGCTTTTTGTTTCAAGGGTTTTGCAGTGCCAAAAGAAAAACAAGAAGAAGTTGTGAAGTTCTCATACAACGGACAACCTGCTGAGATCAAGCATGGTAGTGTTGTTATTGCGGCAATTACTAGTTGTACAAACACGTCAAACCCTAGTGTCATGATCGGAGCAGCACTCGTTGCAAAAAAAGCTTCAGATCTTGGCCTGAAGGTGAGTTTCCACCTTTTCTCTTTTCCCTGAGATCACTGGGTTCTGAATCCTGTTTTTACTGTAAGTGACGTTTCAATTCAGGTAAAACCATGGGTTAAGACAAGTCTTGCTCCAGGGTCTAGAGTTGTCGAGAAATATTTGGATCGAAGGTCTGTTGGAGTCAACGCTGTTTCCATCTGGATATCTTATCTGATCACGGAACATACATACTGAACGTTTACTTTCTCTGCAGTGGGCTCCGAGAGTCCTTGACCAAGCAAGGATTCGAAATTGTCGGCTACGGCTGCACAACATGCATTGGGAATTCTGGCAACCTTGACCCAGAAGTTGCATCTGCTATAGAAGGAACTGGTAACAACATCTTCATCAATACCAACATACTCTAAAATTGTCAGAACATGTTTTTTTTTTGTTCTCTTAGCATCTCCTTCTGCCATTTTCATTTTCTTTTCATCTGGAATCCTCGTCAATTGTGTTTCTCCACCAATAAATTAGTGCCCCTATATCGTCAGACTGAAGCTCACTTTTTGGTTGGTCCATTGTGCTTCCTCCGTGTCACAGATATCATCCCAGCTGCTGTGCTGTCTGGAAACCGAAACTTTGAAGGTCGTGTTCATCCACAAACAAGAGCAAACTATCTTGCGTCACCACCATTAGTTGTTGCTTATGCCCTTGCTGGAACGGTTTGTACTTTCCAACTTTGGATATCCTTAATTGGTGTGGCATCATAGTTCATCACCAACAAGATTGAGTAGTTATTCGCTAAGTAGTCTCATCAATCTTGAATTTGTTTCTATATATTGATCTCTACGATTACAGGTGGACATTGATTTTGAGAAAGAGCCTATAGGAACCAGAAGTGATGGAAAAAGTGTGTACCTGAGGGATGTATGGCCAAGCAATGAGGAAGTTGCTCAGGTACATTGGTGACATGCTTAGAGGATAAGCTATTCACTTTTAAATGTTCCTTGCTAACATTCCTGATACTCTTCCATAGGTTGTTCAATATAGCGTGCTACCAAGCATGTTCAAGAGCTCGTACGAAACAATAACAGAGGGAAACCCCTTGTGGAATGAACTCTCTGCACCGAGTTCCACGTTATATTCTTGGGATCCAAACTCCACGTACATTCATGAACCTCCGTATTTCAAGAATATGACCGCAAATCCACCTGGTCCTCGTGAAGTGAAGGATGCTTACTGCTTGTTGAACTTTGGGGACAGTGTAACAACAGACCACATCTCTCCAGCAGGAAACATTCAAAAAACTAGTCCTGCTGCAAAGTTTCTAATGGACCGTGGTGTGATTTCGGAAGATTTCAACTCATATGGAAGTCGAAGGGGAAACGACGAGGTTATGGCTCGTGGTACATTTGCCAATATCCGTATTGTTAACAAGCTCTTGAAAGGAGAAGTTGGCCCCAACACTGTTCACATTCCGACTGGAGAGAAGCTTAGCGTTTTCGATGCAGCAAGTGTAAGTTGAATCGTCAGACAGCTTCAACACATATATATAGATCCTTCTTTAAGTCCCTAACTCATTTCACATATGCTTTCAGAAATACAAGACCGCTGAACAGGATACGATCATCCTGGCTGGTGCTGAGTATGGAAGTGGTAGCTCTCGGGATTGGGCTGCAAAGGGTCCCTTGCTTTTGGTAAGCTTTACATTGTTTACAACAGTTGTCAGATTGTGGCTATGTCTTGTGATCGTAACAGTTAAGCACAAATTAGGGAGTGAAAGCTGTAATTGCCAAGAGCTTTGAGAGAATCCATCGCAGCAACCTGGCTGGTATGGGGATCATTCCTCTGTGTTTCAAGGCTGGGGAGGACGCGGAAACCCTTGGACTCACTGGTCATGAACGCTACACAGTCCACCTTCCTACAAAAGTTAGTGACATTAGACCCGGTCAAGACGTCACTGTAACCACTGACAGTGGCAAATCCTTTGTCTGCACCCTGCGTTTTGATACAGAGGTAAACTGGTTATATAGCAAACAAATTCAGTAAAATCAAAACTTCATTTGATCTGAGACTTGTTTTTGTGGGGACGTGCACAGGTGGAATTGGCATACTATGATCACGGCGGTATTCTACCATACGTCATCCGGAGTTTGAGCGCCAAGTGATCTCAAAGTGTTTTTCGCCTTTTGTTTTCTTCTTATGTTAAGATCCCAATAAAGCAAGTTTTGTGAGCATCTTTTTTCTTTCAGGTTACACTAAACCTTTGTTGGCAAGAGTTGCTATAAGAAAATGCAAAAATACACACTTCATTTTATAAACAGTTTAACGTATCTTTGACCGTAGCATCAATTGAAAGACCTGGAAACAAGATTAAACTGTTACAAACACTTTTCTCTAACCAGCCACTCTATTCACTTTTGCTCCCCAGAAACTGCTGTAAACTGATTGAACTTGACCACAGTAGAGAAAAGAGGCATGCATTCTTAGAAATCCACTCATCTTCCTCCTATATTTTCTTTGTCATACATTTTATGAAGAGAATCCATATTGTTAACTCTTGTGCAAAGATCTGGTAGCCTTTGATGCAAAAACCATTGCTTTGGCTTCGTCGCTTGACATCATCCAATCCCTCTCAGCACGACGTTGACGTTGCCTTGCATTCTTTGCACGTTTAGGGGCCATTCTTGCATCTCTCTCTGCAAATGCTAGTCTGAACTTCTCTGCTATTGACAGTTCATTGCTTAACGGGAAAGATGTGGGCTTCTGCACAACTCCAGTAACAACCCACGTCTTAGGATCAATATCTTTGACAAATGGTTCGTCCAGTGCAACATCTGGTAGTGCTTCTCGAGGAACCTCGTCTGCTCTGTACGCGACAAGTGATGGCTTGGGATTTACCACTATTCTTGGACACTCCGAGGATAACATCTCCAGTGAATCCTTATCAATTCGTGGCTGCAGAAAAAGCAAATTAAATGAGTACACTGAGTGGCAAGAGACACAGATGGAGAAAGTAGATTCTTTTGTTTACTGGTAGCTTATTAGTCAGTCTGTCAGAGGGACGATACATACCCAAACAAGCCAACGCAATGATTGACCACCATGGCCAATCTCTGAAGTGTCTATTTCTTCCCATGTTTCTCCTTCAACATTACTCAAGTTTGGCTTAAAAATACTCAAAGATCTGCGTGCCGTGGACTCACTGCTTGGGCATCCCCTGCAATATTAAATTTTCTCTCATTGCCTGTTTTATAAAGTTTGGTAGCCCTAGGCAAACCCACACACTGGGTTCAATTCTATCTTACTTTACCCAAATGATCACTTACTAAGTCATAAACAAAAAGACAAGCCACCCCAACAACAACACACTAAAAGCCAGTTCACTGCAGTTAGCTAGAGAAGTAAAATATACCCGCATCTAAGAGTCTCCAATGATCTGCAGTGTTGTACAAGCTCTAAGACGCCCATGGATGAGATTTTGTTGCACCGGCTGCATAACAAAATAAGGCAAATTATATGATACTTGAGAGCTAACGAGCACCACTTATCCAACATACAGAAGCCCCAAACTAAAGAACCAGCAAGACCAGAGCTACAAGTAAATAAACTATCCCAGGTTGCAAAACTCAAACGATACCCAACACAATCAGACATATGTGTGGCTAGCTTATCTTGTTCCCATCTCAAAGGAAACAGCTTATACAGAAAACATAGAGAAAGCATACTAAATTCTTAGCAAGCAACTATAATACCTAATGTCCACAGCTCGGAGAGATTTGCAGATTTCTGCCACTTTAGCTAAGCCAAAATTCGTAACATCTGAACCGCTAACATCTAGAATTTCCCAGGAACTGTCAGCCAAACAGATAATCACATCATCATCCAGCAGCTTTTTTCTTCTAGCAATTGCTGCAATCGACATCTGTTGCACATGAGTATGCCTTTGATTAGCAAATGGATATAGTACTAAACAGCTTGAAAGAAGAAAACACTGAAACCACAATTAACCTTGATGTCTGCAGGAAATATAACAGAGATTTCAGCTAAACAACGAATCATATCCTCCAAATGCTTCCCAATAACACCAAGACATGAGCTCACAAGAGATGGAGGTTTTGATTTCAGTGGAGACATTCCTGCGATTGAAGCAAACCATTGTCAAATTCCAACTCCTAATTACCACCAGCCATGCTTAGACCCAAATTCAGTAATCCATTCTCAGAACCCAATTTTAACCGAGCTCGAGAAAAGAAAGATTGTCGAAAGCGAGGCTTACGTGACGAAGATACATAAGCTGAAACAAGAATCTTATTCTCTGGTCCACGACCACGATTCGTATTCAAATCGAGATTCTTGAGCGATTTTGGCAGCTTTTCTTCCATCAAAATTCACCGCGAGATTTCTGATCGCCGGAGATTCTAATCGAGGAATATTAGCGGACGGCGGATTATATGAACTTCTAATTAGCTCAAACCGAAACATAACCGACTTAACGTTTATGATCTCTCATTTGTATCTCTCTAATCTCTCTTGTGTAATATGTTACGTGATTAGTCTCGCTCTGTTTCAGACGTAATTTAACTTCCAACATTTATGAACTGCAATTTATTGAGATCACCAATATGTGATCAACGATACTTTTTCCAAAGAATCAATCATATAATGTTTTCATATTCTACAACATTTTTCACCCAAATTCAACTCCGATAAACCAATGCAAAAAAACCCCAATATAATAAGCCAAAACAGAGCTTAACACTCGCAACATACTTACACAAAACCGAAGAATAGGAAAAAACTAGGAACCAAAACTAGGACCTTTTTAACCCTTATTAGGTTGGAGAGGCAAAGAATAAAGGTATGAAACCAAAAACAATGAGACTTTGTTTATGGAAACTTTGTGTAGAAACCATTAGGAACTGCAACTGTCATTGGCTGATTCGTGGGGAAAGGAGGCTGCTGCATAGCTGGGAATTGGGTGGGAATGCCATAAGGTTGCGGTCCACCAGTCGTGAATGGTAGGGAGACACATAGCGGTAGCGGCTGGCCAGCTGCTACTACACCTGCATCACATAATGGTTCATTCTAGTTAAGGCACAATCTTTTGGTTTGGTCCAAAAAGGCAAATCAAGGTAGACTCAGGTATTTACCTTGATGCTTCAGGTATTGGACATGTTGTGCGGTAGGTAGAGGGCAGGAGAGCATAGGTGAGAGAGGCGGTGTTCCTTGAACCAGATCCTGGAAAAATAAGAAAGACTATTACTAAAAATGACTATAACGATATGAATAAGAGGAGATTTTCGACCAAACTTAAACCAATGACTGCGTAATAATATTTCTTATTTCACTCAGCAATACAGGACATACATTCGATTAAACTAACATCATTAAAGGTTCATCAAGAAGCTATATACATCAAGTTCTAACCTGAGAAACTGATTGGACATAGACAAGCTGCCCCGATCTTGCAACCATCACCTGGAGGACAGTAAAAAGAGTCTTTAGAAACAATAACACCAATACATCTCAATACAGATAAATTTTTCTTAAAACCGCGCTTTCAACAAAAGTGAGTTTTGGGGACCTCCATGAAATATAACCTGAGGACTTGGATTTACAAGCATTGGTGCAGCTTGAACAGAATGGTACTGAGCGGTGTATCTCTGAGGCTGTGCTCTGTTAACAGTTGGCCCAATCATCTGCAGGAAAATGGGTTGCAAGTGGAAGAATGATTCATCCATGGCAAAACAAACAAAAGTTGGTGGCAGAAAGTATATGGAAGCATTTTAACAGTACAGACAAAGCCATATCAATTCAGAATGATCTTTTAATCTGGTGTTCAATACTAACATTTATGGTTGTTAACCATTCAGGCGCTTAGTGGTGAGAGGAACAGTCTATTCTCAATTACTAGTTGATAAAAGCCCTTTGACATAACATGCTCGAAGAGAGTAAGATAATACTTACGTGTTGAGGAAATTGAAATCCACCGACAGCATGTCCAGCGGTCACATTACCATATGGTACAAACTTAGAAGGTGGAGGTGCTTGCGGCACATAAGGGTTGTTTACAACTTCTGGGTAAATAGCTTCAGGAACTGGTAGCATGGGAGTGTTGCTTGGTATGTAAGCAATATTTCCAACATGAGGCATACCGACAGGAGACGGTGAAAGCCGTTTTGTATAAGACGGAGAAAAAATCTTAGCCTCTGGATTCAGCTTGAACTCCTGTATGTGGTAGAAGTTTTAGAATTGAAAACGTGGTAATTGAGTAATAGATAAAGTAAAATGAACACTCAGGCTGATTTGACAATATAACAACGACTATAATGAACACACTCGTTTGAAATGTGAGAGAATGAATAGATTAACAAATCTTTAGGACCAGAAAATCAATCTAAACTGTACTTAGGAGTTTACCTTAGGCTTTTTGACGGCCTGGATAGGTACTGATGCAGTTGAAGATGCCGCCACTCTACCCCGACACAATTCCAAGGTGTCATCAACAGGTGTACTTTCTGACAATAAATTGTCAGTTGAAGAGGGTTTTGCAGCAGCATTGTGAAAACCATTACTAAGAGGTTCCGGCATCAAGTTATCTTCTTCTATAGGTTTAACTCGTTCGGACATGCTATCCACTGGATGTTTGTAATTTCACATGAATGAAAGTTGAGGGATAAGTATGTTAGATAACATTTCACTATCAAAAAGAAGCAGAAACAAGAATACGATAGCTATAACAAAGATAAAAAAATATCCGTGGAAAATGAACTCACAGCTAGAACTTGAGCTTTGGATATCAATCTGCAATAGGAAACTAACAAGTAAGCAGCTGCTAAGTAATAACCGAATCAAACAAATGAACTATCTTTCTACAAGACTAACATTATCCTGTTGATAAACCTCTGGAATTTGTACACTACGCTTCAAAATCTGAGCTCCAGCCTGCCTGTCAACAAAAGCATACAAGAATCAGAGAGAAGGAAGAAATTTATCTAGGCAAAGTTTAGACATTGGTATGCTAAACTATACTAGATTGCTAAGATTGACATGGAAAAAGAAAATTTGTCACAGAATGCAAATATTGAGATGGAAATCAGGGTTCTGTTAACATATTTACTTCATTTTTCAGAAAAATTCTAAGTAATCCTGTTTTCGGAAGTTAAGAGATTTTCACAATTATCATCTGGCGATTTCTTAAAGCAATTTACCTCTTATGATTAAAGCCCCTTCCTTGAGTGGAAACATTTGTGGATTTATTTGCAGCACATAAACGAGGCTCAGAAGGTAATGTTTCTGTGGCTGATCCGACCTCATTATTGGCTGTTGTAACATTTGATGGAAGCGAGACTCCCTATGAAACAGAGATCCACAAGCATGTCACACAGATTGTTACTAATGAAGCTCTAAAAAAGGTAAGTAACTGAAGGAAAAAAGAACGCACTTCCGCAATTATTTGAACAATAGTGGAAGACAGAATAACAAGTGTATCGACCACACTCCCGCTTGCTACATTCGATATACTTGTCCCCTTCTTAGTAATTCTTGCATCCTTCAAAACAATGCCTGTATCACACAGAGACATATTAAGAAACTATACCAAAACTGTACATGTCCTTGATCTGGACAAGCCTAACTCCATAATTGTCCAAATCATAGACTGTTATAAACTGTCTGTTTGAGTTGAAATTAACAGAACCTAGGAGGATTCAATAGTAAAAGATCCCATTCAGATCTCTAATAGGTAACAAATTCCGATAAGAAAGCTCGAAAACCAAATCACTCAAAAACATATGAAAACAATCGAAACATTTACCAAAGCCATTGTCGACGGAAGCGGTGAAGAAAATCCCAGAAAAGACGGAACCATCCTTGACGTGAACATGAACTTGCAATCCGATTATACACATAGTTGCTGCTATTAACACCGATGATGAAGACTTGTTGTTGTTGTTGTTGTCGTCGTCTTCCACTTTCCTTGCGTTTCCCATCCTTTTTTTTCTTTCTGACGACCTTTCAAATCCCTTGAAGAAAGATTTCAAATCTGTAGAAGTTTCTATGGAAATCACGGTCTATTCGGAGCTAAATTATATACATATATATCATCGTACTAGGAAAAAAATTAAAAGGTGAAGAAAATGAAAAAACAGATCTAGAAATTACGAGGGAACCGGTAACAGCGACTCTCTCTCTTTTTCGCTCTTTTTTTCTTCTTTTTCTCCACAGGCTTAATGGGCCCTTATTTGGTATAACACGGCCCATGTTGATTTCATGCTACCCCATTAGATAAAATCTTATTTAAGTTTACTGTTTTCTTTTAACCAAAGGTGAATAAATAACTCATCACAATTCTACTATATATTGAAAACGAATCAACTATAATAGGATCACAAAACGAGTATTATTGAAAAATTATGAGGGTACTACTGAATAATTGGAAGTCATAGGTGATACAAGAAGAAATGGTACAGCAAGAAAACATAATGGTCATATTAGTCATGACAAAAAACACTTGGGTTTAAGCTTTTTGTTATGACTTGCAAGGACACTCAACAATAGCCACGCGAAAGAAAAATAATCCAAAAGAAAAAAAAAAGAGTTGAAGAGAGAATCTGAGACAAGAAGAGCTAATACACATCCACTTCAATAATTCATTCACCATTGTCAAACGGTTACAGCTTTCTACAACTTCAGCTCGATCACGACTTACACATCATGCTTCACTGCAAATTCGGATAAACAAACAGAGTGAAGAAGAATCAGTTATCTCGCAAAAAAACAGAAAACATAGATACTTTTCATTCGAAGATATTCAGATAAAAACCAAAGAATGTTACCTGCTGTTGCTGCTGGTATCCACCAGGCTGCTGGTAGTTTCCATAGCCGCCCCCAGCATAACCACCGTAGTAGGCGTTAGGGTCCTGAGGAGGAGGTGCATATCCGTATGCTTCATATCCTTGAGGAGGATACCCATAGTATCCTCCACCACCACCATACTGGGCTTGATCAGGTTGAGTCTGTGAAATTCGTGGATCAACAAGTCATCAGATCACATAACGTATATGAAAGCGTAGTAAGCTTGGTGCATTGTCTAACAGATACAAACCTGTTTGTTGGAAGGACTGCGACCCCATGAAAGACGAATGCTTTGTCCCCCAAGTTGTGTTCCGTTCAACACAGAAAGTGCTTGCTCAGCACATGCCCTGAAGCATACAGACAGATTAAATATGTGAAAAAACATTCTCAAAATAAGTAAAGATGAAGTTCGTCTCCAAGTTCACATTTACCTATTGGCGTATTGAACAAATCCGCAACGTTTTCCTGCGGGTATTTTCACATGAACTAGTTCACCAAATTGACCAAAAACTGACTTCAAATCATCTTCTGTTACACTTTGATCCACAGCTCCAACAAAAATCTGGAATAGAGAACATAACGCTTCAATTTCAACAATATATCCCACAGAGAAAAAGGCTTAGGCAACGTCAAAGAAAAAAAAGGCTTAGGGAAACCAAAACAAGTTACGCACTGTTGTGTTAGTTGGATCACTTTCTCCTGAATTTCCTTGAGTGTTCTGATATGAAGCTGCAATAAAACAGTCAAGAGAAGGTAAGGAAAAAAACCTCAAACATCTATTTATTTAATTAAGCTGACAGTGCAAGGACACAGACACTAACACAAACGCACACACACGACAATAGCAGTAGCAGAACTTATCCAAATCAAGACCCAAAATTATCAACATATAAAGCAAATGCCATACATAGGTTACAGCTCGAAGATAAAGGTAAAGTGATTCTGAAGTTAGTTGCTAATTAATACAAAAAAGCACATTAAAGATATACTAGGGGAAGTGCCTGCAAGATCCAACTTCGAGAAATTAGAGAATCGGACCTAAATTCTCTAGGGTATCACAAGTAACCTAAATTCCTTCCAAGGTCTGACAGTCTTACCATTGTAATCAACTTTTCCGAAAGACGAAATGTAACACTAAAAAAGGTTGCAAGTATAAATTTAGAGGCACAACGTAACTGAAAGAAGGAAAAAAATTGCAGCACTAACTACTGGAAAAAGATGAATTGAGAGGTATGAAAAAGATATCAAAACACTCTTTAAGGATTCAAACTGGACAAAATAAAGCGAAGAGTAATGAACTATGTAACATGAAAAGAAATAAAAGATAGGGCTAAAAATTAAAAGGAAAGACTTATGCTTGATAAGTAAGAAACTGGAAAATAATTTGCAAATGGAGTAAAAGCTTTGTAATTAACTTCTTCTGAAAACATAACCAACTGACCTAAATGAGGCCACGCAAGGTGGAATCATTTTCAGCTGAAATCAGTTCCAGGCCCCCGAAAGAGAGCCTCTTGTTCTCCTGCTTAAAGACAACATGAGTTTTTTTCTTATAAGTTTTAGGATGTTTTGCGATATTAAATTCTTTGAAGAGCTGAAAGGCAAGAAGCGGGAGAAAAGGGTAGACAGATTCTCCAGTAATCAGAAAGATAGCAGTAAAGGAGTACCCCAAAGAAAAGACAATCAACTAACATAGACAGTGTAAGACAAAGTGAGTCATATCATCACTCAACTTATTCATAAGTGATCAGATATCAGGCTCCTTAATATCAAAACATACCTGGTTGCATTGTAAGAGGCTTCTTGTTGGCAGCAGGACCAGTACGCATAGGCCTTGATGAGCAGTATTGACCATTCATTTCAGTCATGGCACGAATCTGCTCACTTTCATCCGCAAACCTGACAAATCCATAACCCTTGGACCGTCCAGTAGTCCTATCATTCACAACTTTAGCTCCCTTGACAGAGGAATACACAGCTTTAAACGTTTCAGTAAGCATGTGGTCGGTAACATCAGGTGCCAAGTCTCCAACAAAAACTGTGTGCTCAGGCCCTTCAGCCTGGCGTCTCTCTCCAGCTCCAAGCTGAGCCCAGTTCAACCTGAAGGCCTGCTCACTGCTCGGCATCGGAGCACCATTGTAAGTCTGTAAATTCCTCTCAGCTGTAGCATGGTTCACAAACTCAATAAAGCCATAACCTTCTGAATATCCGTTCTGTTTATTGCGAATAACTTTAGCTGCTGTAGCCTGCAACCACAAAGGATGAAACTTTCAATACTTGTAGAAGAAAAACGAGAGACTAAAAACAGAAATCAACAGGATTTTCAAAATTACCTCGCCAGTAAGACCAAAGACGTTCATGAGATAGTTCTCATCCATCCATGGCTGCAAGTCACCGATCCACAGGGACCGGATCTCACCAGCTGATCCTGGATTCTGAGATCCACCACCACCATACTGCTGCTGCTGTGGTTGACCAGAAGACGGTGCAGACTGCTGATTCCATCCTGCAGGCGGCTGACCTTGTTGTTGCTGCTGGTGCTGCATCATCCACGACTGCTGCTGCTGGAGGTAAGCTTGTTGGTCGGAAGGAATCTGCCCTGGCCCTGTTGCAGCACCGTTGGAAGCTGGAGGTGGCTGCTGCATCATGACGACGATAACCTAGCAAAAGGTACGACTGTCGTAGATGCAATTAAAGGGTTGAGCTCGAGGACGTAAGGGCAAAAGAGAGAGAGAGAGAAAGATTCGCTGTCGCTGTTTCTTTTTTATAGTCAAAAGTTGGTTCTAATATGGCCCAATATAAAAGTTTGAGCTCGGCCCATTATAAGAGCACTCGAACAACCCGGTTAAGTAAGTCTAGGGTTGACCAAAAAAATCGATACGAACCGGTCGGGATTGGTTTGGGATTGAGATGCCTGATTTCGAACTCTCAGCGTCGCCGATATGTTTTGTCCTGTTAAACCCTAAAACTAAAACCCCGCGAAGAGAGAAGAGTTCTCTGTAGTGTTCTTTTGATGGCGGAATCAATATCATCAGACTTGGAAGATCAAGGTACGATAATAGCTTGACATGTGCAGACTCTTTTAGCAATATCTGTTTGGTTTTTTCCAACAAAAAAAAAACTAACCATTAGAATTTTTTGGAATTAATTGTTGGAATTTTTGAGTCAATTAATAAAATTTTAGCTGAAATTTGTCTGGCTTTACCTTTGAATGAAGACTTGTATCACTTATTTGTAATTGCCTTGAAAGTTTTTGTCTTTGAGTAGCTTTTAATTCTCTTGAACAGTGTGGACTGGTGGAGAAGTAGTTTCTTACTATCTGATTGAATACTTTGTTTGATATATCAGGAATGGTGGTGGACGGAGGGAATAGAGATGTTGAGGTAGGAAAAATTCCAGTGATGGCTTTCAGACCATCCCACGAAGCTAAGCTTAGAGAATTGTTGCATAATATTTGCTTACATGAGATTAAGCTATGCTCTGATGCTGCAAAAGAATTTGTTAAGTTACTGAAGGGAGAAACCGGTGGCGATTTGTTGCGTCTTTATTTCCAGAGCTCACCAAACTTTGCTGAGCTTCTTGAGGCATGGAAGCTTCGACATGAAAAACAAGGATTGTCCTATATATTCTCGCTTATCCAGACGATTTTGAGTCATCCAGAGGGAAAAGATAGATCAACTGATATTGGAAGAGCTATTGACCAGTTTGGTAGGTTACTTGTTGAAGAAAAATTGGATGATATTTACAAAGAATTGAACAGCAAAGAGGGAAAACAACAGTCTGCTGCACTTTCATTGTTAGCTTCGATTGTTAGACGTGGTCCAGGAATGGCATCAGAGATAGCTAAGAAGTTTGATTTTAAGGGTTTTGCAAAACTAGCAGAGTATAATACGCAAGGGACTGAAAAGGTTAAGAAACACTCAACAAGGAAGGCATTTGTTGGATTTGCAATATCATTCCTTGAAGTTGGGAAGCCTGGATTGTTAAGCTCAGTGTTAAATAAGAAGGAAATGTACTCGAAAGTCCTGCCAGGCCTTGGGAAAGATGATGATGACACTGTGGCTTCTGTCTTGTCTACGTTAAAGGATAAGATCCTTGTTGAAGAATCATTAATTTCTCCTGGTCTAAGGAGTGTTCTTTTTGGAATTGTGACGCTAAAGCATCTAGCCAGCATTTCAGCAAGAGAGGATGCTGGGATTGTGAATGAGTTGGCCCATGATGTTCTTGTTAAAGTTTGCACAGACCCCTCTAATGGATTGATGCCAGATGCAAAGAGAAAGTTGAGAGGCAATTCTGACAGACTACTAATGCTCATGAAGGGGTTGAGAGCAGCAGAAATTGGTTATCACAGGGATTTGCTTCTAGCCATTGTTAGGGGTAGACCGTCGTTAGCTTCAGATTTCTTGGACGAGTTTCCATACAATGTGGAAGATTTTTCATCACCATCCTGGTTAGTCTTCTTCAGAGTACGAAAGTGTATCTATCTTTATTTTACTGCGTCTACCGTCCAATTTCTGCTGTTTTGTCATTCTAGTAACTGAAGTCATTGCAGGTTTTCTTCTATTTCCTTGGCAGCAAATTTGGTATCGTCAGTAAGAACTTCATGTTCTTTTGACTTTCTCAATCCAGATCAACGTGCTACACCTCCTTCTGGTGGCTCAGATGTTCAGACTATCATGAAATGCATATGCCCCCGACCATTTAGCCGGTCACTGATCACTAAAGGGATGCTACATTCTGATTTTCTTGTGAAACATGGGACCTTGAGATTTCTCTTGGAGACGCTGAGGCTGTTGGATTCGTTTCTTACTGCTTGGAACCTTTGTTCATCTCATAGATGCTCGGTTGAGCAAATTCAGATTTCTCTTGAGCGGAACGTCATGGGTGAAGTGAGCAGTTTTTTTCCAGATTCCCAGGTGTTATTGATTGTACTGAAGTCTCTGGACGGTTCTAGTGGAACTCAAAAGCTGTCATTGAAGAGAGAAGCAGAGTTGGATAGTGGATTAGTAGGAAGAAAAAAACGCATTAAGCGATCGGAGAAGGATGTTTTGGAAGAAGAGGCTGTTGATATTGTCATTGGTGGGGTAGGTTCTGATAAAGATATCTTTTTGGCTGAGGATAATATGGATGCTCATATGACAGATCAGGAAGATGCTGAAAAAGAATATCTTGGGATTGTTTCAGATATTTGGATTTCAGAGCTTTGTTCTAACCCTATTGATTCGGTCGAAGAAGCAGAGATGTGTTTTCACATAAAGCTTCTGGATGCCCTCAAGATTTATGTGGTACGTTGATTTTTCTTATTGTTATTTTCGTTTGTGTTGTTGGAAAAAAAGCCGAACCTTCACAAAAAAGTTATTAGTTTAAATATCTAGCTTAATGATTATAGCTAGTGACAGGATGTCTTATTGTTTTGCACTGTCCTTTAAAATTTTCCTTGTCAAATATTAGTTTTGAAGTCCTTGCAATGTATACCAATTGAAGTTTGATTTTTGAGTTGTAGTGGTTTGTCCAGTTGAGTTGACAGCTAGAGAACTGGAAACGTTCATGCGTTGCTTACCCAGTTTTGGTCAAATGTCTCGATTCTTGTGTCACGTTTCTATAGTTTATTTATTATTGTAAAGATGTCTATGCATTATTGGTCGCTTAGACGCTCCTCATCTGTACTTGATGAGTTCTGGTTTTAAGCTACATGTTTCATCTTTGCAGCGTGCTGTACCTAATGAGCTTGAAGGATCGTTTGATATCTTCATGAAATTTCTGAGCAATTCTTTCGGTATGCCAGTTGAACTGCAGAGGGCTCTCTTGTCTTTGCTAAGTGAGTACATCAGTTGGACGCCAAAGTCTCAAAGTGACAGAGGTCCTACAAGAATTCCACCACTTATGCACAAGCATTTGCGTGTGTTCATTAATTTGTTACTTTTTTCACCACACAACGGGGTGAAGGATCTAGCGTACAATTTAGCAGTGGCAGCTATGAACAGTACTGGTGCATTTGAAAACAACCCAAGTGAAATTGGTGCATGGTTCTTGTTTCTACCATGTTTTGAAAAGATTAAATTACCTCTTGAGCTTCAGGAGGCTGTACAGAGCATGTCATCAGTTGTCGTGTCCTTTTTATGTGATGCAGTTTCGACTGTTGGAAATAATTTATTCAAGCACTGGGACATTGTCAGAAGTAGCTTGTCCCATTTAAAAGGTATAGGTATTTTTGTGCCCTCGAGATCAATGGTTTGGTATAAAATTGATGAAAACTTGGTGGTTATCAAACACGATTCAATTAATCTCATGCAAGTTTTATCCTAGTTACTTGTCCTGTGGACTTGTTATAGACCTAGAAATATTTTTTTGACTTGTGTGTATCTTCTCTGCGTTGGTTGCAGGTGTATCAATTGGTTTTAGCCCCCTAATTATTTGTCTACTACAGAAGTGTGTGAGGCTACTAAATTCTGAATCTAAAACGTCTTTACCAGAGAAGTCAGCAATATCTCTGTACGTCTGCAGCACACTGAAATATCTTTTGCAAACTCAGGTAAAATATCTTTTGCAAACGCAGGTCTATGTATATTACTTTTACCATGCACTAGGTTTATATTCTAGTTTTCACCGCTTAAGATACCAATATCTTTCCTTTAAATTCAATATTGTAGGTAGATTCCAAATTACTCTCATGTTTGATCCAGTCAGTTTTATCTGAGGTGGTTGATGAATCGAAGGATTCTTTATGCGAATGGAGGCCATTGAGAATGTTACTTTGTTTCTCACAATCCCTGTCAAACGAAAAACCTATCATCTTGCATTCCAGAAGGACAACGGGTCTACCTGCTGACAGTTCTTTTGCAGAGACTCTTGATGAGATCAAAAGACTAGTTAGAAGCATTTCTCCGGATGAAATTGCAGGAATAGTTAAAGCGTTTTCTTCTGCATTGATATGTGCAACACCTGAATCGATCTTGCAAAATTTTGCTTCTGTGATGGATGTTTCTTGGGCCTTTTATGGAACACCATTCTCATTTTTACAGTCCATCACCTTTCTAGAGGAAAATTTCCTTGGAAACCTTTCAAAGCTATCGCCTGACTTGTTTGCTTCAGGTTCAGAATTTACTGGGTCAGGGAATCTGTGTGAAGGAACAGTAGATAGTGAGATTGATTTTTCTGGCCACTCATCCGTAACTGAAGAAATCAGAAGTAAGATGGACAATCGTGATATGGAATCTTCAGCCTTCTCTATATTCTTAAAGCAGGCTCCTTTTCCTGTATTACTTAACGCAATTATGAGCATGGATATATCTTGCTTACCAGAGTTTCCAAGAATATCAGAGCTATTGCTGCTAAAAGTTTCACAGCCTAAAAGTGGTAGTATTGACTCCAATATTCAATTAATACTGTTCTGGCTCTTTCAAATACGATCATCTTACAAGGTTCAACCAGCTCCAGTACTTCATCAACTCTCTGAGATCTGCTTACGTCTCATGAAGAACTTGTTCTCTCAAATATCAGAACCGGAGCTTGTTTCTGGACCCTCTTCAAATAAGTTGCCTGCTTCTTTTGCAAAGTGGAAGCATCAAGTGGCCGAGACAGTTCTTTGCCACCCAGTTGTGATGGCACTGTTAGAGAGTCCCTTGGATTGTGGCACATTACCTCCAGTGCAGAATGTTGAGATTTTTTCAGAAACATCGCTGACAATGGGCAGGCTAGTATTTAGTGAAATAGATCAACACATCCTTAATCTATTGGTTTCTACTTGTGAACACTTTTTGTTTGATGAGAAACCCCCCAATCTGTGGAAAGAGGACCTCAGGAAAAATAAGTCAATTATAGCGTTTAAGGACTTGGTTGAAAGGCTTCTCTTGGAATTTAGGGTCAAGTTTGAGCTTTGTGTTGGTTCTCAAAGTTACGTTTCTCTTCTCCAACCAGCACAATTGATTCATGCTTTGTTGAGATTTATATCACCTTTTAAACTTTTTAATATTGCTCATTCCATGTTGAGTAAAATTGATGAGGAAGGATTAACAAGCCCAAATTCAAGTATTATTCTCAGTTTGGGATTGGGTATTGCAGGTGGAGCTTTTGAAATGCTTGTATTATATTCACACCAGCCGACTGCTAAGAGAGGGGTATATGATTTGCTGTGGGAATTAGAAGAAAAGAATTATGCCAGTAACATCATTGAGAAAGTATATAGCATGGCATGCAAGTTTTCTACCTCTCTTGATTTGGATTCAGCAGATATTTGTTTGCTTAAAGTTTGTGGTGGTATTTTCAGGGGAAAACATAATCAAAATTATGCTGTTGACCCGTTGGTCTTGAAAATTTCACTGATTGTTGGAAGAACCCCTGAAGACTTGATTATCCATTGCATTAACCGGGCAAGCATAACCAGAGCCAAGATATTATTCTACCTTGTGGAGTCCAGTCCCTTGCATCTGTTAGTCTTTGGACACTTTTTCTTTAGTATGCTAAGTAAGAAACAGGATGACTCTGCTCTTACAGATGATCAGTTTATCATGCTTCTGCCTGCTGTGCTATCGTATCTGACATCAGTTATTGCAAAACTCGAGAAGCCTTGTAATAGATGTTTGGATATAACTTCAGTTTATTCAAATATACTAATAAATGGTTTTCTTCAGTGGCCGAGGTTTTTGGCTAGGTGCATCTTTGAAGAGAAGCATGAAGAGATTCTTCTGTCAACGACTGAGGATATGGAAACTATGTTTAATGCGAGTCTTATTGGGAAGGCAGTACGTATGTTTCAATACCACTTTTCCTTGACTGAAAGTCCAACTAAAGAAGATGATCTCTTTAAGGTATTTAATTCCATGTTTCCTCTCAGTAGTACTGGCAAGGAGATGTTGGATTACGAGATAAAGGAAGTGGACGTTCAGTCAGTAGACCAAATATTAAATGTTGCTATCCGTGTGGTTGCAAAAGTAACAGTTTCAAGGATTTGTTTGTTTCCTGAGGATAGCAGTATGTGTCATCTCAAACGTGCAGCAGGTACTTGTGTGAAGGAAAGTTCTTCAAAAATTGGATGCAATAGAGCAATTTTATCAAAGCCGTTGCTAGATGCTTTAGTTAATAGTTGGCAATGTGTTGTCAAGAAATCTGATGGATCTTTTAAAGGGAATTATGAAGGAAAACAAGACAGATGTTGGTCCTTGTGCAAAAGTCTTGAAAACTTCATTTTGAGAAGTATTCTACAGTTTTTGGAAAGCATGTGTGAGGAGCTTGTTCAATTGGATTCTCTTCCCTTCCTGGACAGATTGATGAAATCAGTTCTTCTCTATAGATTTGAGGACTCGAAGACACTGAAGATACTGAGAGAAATTTTCTCCTTATTGTCTAGAGGGAAGTACTCATATGCACCATATATCCAACGCTTAATATATCACTCTCGGTTTACACCAACTATCAGTTCTCTCTCCATATCATCCTCAAATACTGGTGAATTATTCAGGCCTGTCTCCAGCATCCTAAATCATCTTATCATCTTAAGTCCGGATTCTGTCAGAGTTAAAAGGTGTTGTCTTGAAGCACCTAAGTATGCAAAGCAGTTAGAAATTGTCAAAATTCTCAGAGTGCTGCTCTCCAATTGTGGAAAAGATTCAGGAATGAAAGAGCTGCTTTCAGATCTACACTTTCTTCTTTTGTGTTCTTATGGTGCAACTCTGAGAGAAATCGACTTGGAGATCTACAAGCTGATGCATGATATCAAGTTGATTGAGGCCGAACAGACACTGAATGTTTCTGAAACAGATTATTTGTGGGGTAAAGCTGCCTTGAAAATAAGAGAGGGACTCTCTCAGGATGCATCTGATGTTTGTCAAGTTGATTTAGTGGAAGATGTCCGGCAGGGTCTTATTAAAGAGAATCTTTGTGTTGATCCCAAAATCTGTGCTCTAACTGTTTTGTTTTTTCCTTATCAACGTACTACAGAGAAATCGGAGAATTTTTACCTATATGATGATCCAATAAATGAGGTACCCGTCTTTAGTTTTAATTTTCAGTTAGAAGTTCTTATACTTGCTTTTTTAACATCGATCAAATTAATCCCTCCTCCCTGTGTAGAAATGCTCACCTGTTATTGAAGAAATGGAACGATATGATCCGGCATTCATCCTGCACTTCTCGATAGACTCATTGTCCATGGGTTACATTGAACCTGTGGAATTCGCCAGCTTAGGCTTGCTTGCAGTTGCATTTGTGAGCATGTCTTCAGCAGATCTTGGGATGAGAAAATTGGGCTATGAAACTCTTCAAATATTTCTGGATGCCCTTGAGGTAAAATTTATTTTGTGTGAACTTATCTGTATGCATGTATCGTTCCTTTTGTAAATGGTACTTTGAGTAACTTTAAATTCTACAAAAGATGGGAAAAGATATTGTAGAGGGAAATATTTTGGCCTTCCCTATCTGCACAGAGGACTTGTGAATGCGACTGCTACATAGCAGAAGTATTTATTTTGTAGGAGTTTCGGGTCCTAATCCTACTAATGCTTTTCTTTTCTTTAAGTAATTGGTTTTGCAAAGGTTTAATGGTCAGATGTGTTCTCGATTATTCTAATGTTAAATTGGTTCTGAGGACACCGGTGGAAACTTCTTTGTTTAACGATAACTTTTTTGATGTAGAATTGTAGGAAGAACAAGCATGTAACAGGGCTTAGGCTTCTGCTAATGTATGTACAAAATGGAGTTGAGGAACCATGGCAAAGAATCCCAACTGTTTCTGCTATTTTTGCTGCTGAGACATCTATGATATTGTTGGATCCTTCTCACGAACATTATGTTCCCATAAATAAACTTTTGAAGAGCTCATCTACACTGAAACTGAGGGTACGTATTCACTGAAAACTGAAAACTCTTGTCTTTATCCTTTACACTATATGCCAGCATTCAAACTACTTACGATTTTTCTCTTTGTTAGGGAATACCATTGTTTCATGATTTTTTCTGGAGCAGCGCTGTTAACTTTAGATCGCAGAGGTTTTGGGAACTACGCCTAGTGTATCTGGGCTTGAAATCAGATGATGATGTTCAAATTTACATTAAAAACTCAATCCTTGAGACAGTGATTAGTTTTTCCTCATCTCCTCTTGCTGATGATGAAACTAAAAGACTAATCCTTCAGGTGATACTTTCTTTCCTTCATGTCATTTAGTGTTTGGTCTTCCTTATTCAATATCAATATAAGGTTAATGCTCATAATGTATTTATTTGGTCTGTAAACTATGGGTATCTTTTCTAAACCTTCAAGCCCTTAATTCAACGCTACATAAACTGTCGTCCTTTCACTTTTCAGGTTGTGAGGAAGTCAGTCAAATTCCATAAGATAGCCCGACATCTAGTTGAAAACTGTGGTCTGTTTTCATGGTGTTCGTCGTTTATTTCAAATTTTACTACAAAGCCGATTGGAGACAAAGATCTGCACTTGGTAGTTGTCTTGGAGGTATGTACAGTATATCCATTAATGGTATTAATTTAGTCATGGACAAGTGTGCACACTGTTTAAGAATATAGATTCTGTGTTATAAATATGATGATGAATGCAAAATTAATGAAATTTCTCAATGGTTAACAATGATTGTTGTCTGTTTTGCATCAAGAGTCCTTATGTAGAATAGTGTATTCGTTAATTGACTTACTTTGTGATATTGTTGTATCAGATCATAACTGATGTTCTCGCCTCCAGAAACATTACAGAGTGGTTGCAACGATTTGGCCTCGAAGGGCTAATGGAAATCTCATCGCGTTTATACAAACTTTTAGGTGGTGGCTTGGTATCAGTACAAGAAAATGGTACTTCAGTTGATTTGATTTTGCAGATACTATCTGCTACTCTAAAGATTTCACAGAAACGAAACATGTACCAGCCACATTTCACCATCACAATCGAGGGAATATTCCAACTCTTTGAGGGTGTTGCTAATTTTGGTTCTCCTCAAGTCGAAGCTAGTGCAGAGAGTGGGCTTATTACTATATTAATGAGCACCCCGCCAGTTGACATATTATGCATGGTATCTCTCTCCCTTTCTCTGACTATTGAGCATCCCTCCAATTTTGTTTGAAGAGCTTAAAGTGTTTGTATCATATGATATCTTTTCAGGACGTGGACAAGCTGAGAAGGTTTCTTTTGTGGGGAACCTCCACAGCATTAAAGAGTGACTTTAAAAAGGGATCTAAACCTAGTGAGTCTCATGAAGATACAAAAATACTCATTGAAGGACCACAAGAGGAGACTATGGTAGCAAAGTTTCTACGCTGGCTGTCGGCTTCAGTTATTCTTGGGAAGTCTTATTCTAAAGCCAGTGATTCGGACCCAACATTCTTAAGTAAAACAAAACCAGAAACTTTGCTGACATCGTTAGAATACTTTAAGAAAAGGAATCTCGAAGACAGCATGCAAAATTCAGAGCACATAATAGGGGAAGTAATTGTGCACCTCCAACAGTTCCTGAGTACAAACTACATGTTTCTTCTTCCCTCTGTTGTATTTGCACTTTCTCTCATGCTTCTTCACAATGACCTCGGGACTGGAGGTATGCTGCTTTTCACCGACATACACAACTCTTGTTTTCCGAATTACTTAGCTTTGATTGAGAATTGAGCTCTTGACTAGATTAGGTTTGGGTTTTGATATTGGAATCAAGATTTTTGCTTGTTTTTTTCAGCTGGTTAGAGATTAAGAAAAATGATCTGTTGAAACTATAGAATTATCCAGGCTTGTTCTTAGGTGTTAAGCTGCATCTACATCAGAGTCCGATGTCGACATCTACAAATCTGAAGCTAAAAAATTTCTTTCTTCTTTTCAGAGTCTGATGGCGATTACAAGCTCATCAAATCTCTGTGTTCTAAAATTAGTAGTCCTCCTGAGGCTATTCCGGGCTGGAGATGGTAAACGATTCCGCTATTGCTCATCATTCCAAAGTTTTGCATTGTTTATCACTCCAAATCTTGACCTGAATCCTTCTCCTCAGGTCATATTATCAAGCGTGGAGGGATCTGTCATCGGAACAAGCCACAGATCTGGATAAGATCAATGAACTCCATGCGTGCCAACACCTTTTGCTGATATTCTCTGCTATGCTTGGAGAAACGCCACAGGAATCTCAACAGGTGTTGCTTCGTAAAAGTTTTGACATGTCTCATGTATTCGAATGGGAAAGAAGTTTAGTTGAGACCTAGACACTAGTCATTGTATTGCAGGATTGTATCATCCAGATCTATCAATTTTGTAATATTAATGACATGAGTTGTTGGGTTTTGTTGTATCAATGAGATATGTTATGTGAGTCAGAGTCCATATAAATCAGGGTATCTCGCCGCAGAAGATATGTGTCTGTGAATTATATATACAAAAATATACAGAAACTTAACAATGGTTTTTTTTTTCATGTCTATTTAAAGACACTATATTAAAAAAAAAAAAAAAA
>Ga0041059_1000430_pt1 | contig 31291 bp, 28 predicted proteins | sample AraColnosormetaG_FD_56232 | JGI IMG/M metagenome (GOLD analysis project Ga0041059, IMG submission 56232) | Arabidopsis roots microbial communities from North Carolina, USA - Col MF nosort | ecosystem: Host-associated > Plants > Roots > Unclassified | place: USA: North Carolina | collected...
ATCAAATTTTTAGTGCTTTGCAGATTTTATTTTAACGCAAGCTCTTGTTTGTTGTTTGACTTGTTTAGTAGAGGATTGAGCTTAAGGCAAGATGGTAAGAATCAGTGTTCTTAACGATGCTCTCAAGAGCATGTACAATGCTGAGAAACGAGGCAAGAGGCAGGTCATGATCAGGCCTTCCTCCAAAGTGATTATCAAGTTTCTGATTGTCATGCAGAAGCACGGTATGATTATCCCACCAGATTTTATATAATAGAGATTCCTAAGATTCTCGGATGTTGTTCCTTAAATTATGTGGTTACCAATCAAATGCAGGTTACATTGGTGAGTTTGAGTATGTCGATGACCACAGATCTGGCAAGATCGTCGTTGAATTGAACGGAAGGTTGAACAAGTGTGGTGTTATCAGCCCACGTTTTGATGTTGGTGTCAAGGAAATTGAAGGTTGGACTGCCCGTTTGCTCCCTTCTAGACAGGTTCGCTCTTCTTATAAACTTTCTAGTTACAGTGGCCTTATGAATTATAAGATCAAGATTTGGAAATGTTTTTGAATCACTTTGCATACTGTCCCGAAACATCAATAGTAGTAGCTTTGTTTAATGCTCGCTAATGGTATTAATGGATTGAAGCTATTAAATTGTGCAGTTTGGTTACATCGTGCTGACTACATCTGCTGGCATTATGGACCATGAAGAAGCTAGAAGGAAGAATGTTGGAGGCAAGGTTCTCGGCTTCTTCTATTGAAGTTTTATTTTATGGGGAAACAGATTTTCATTGAGTTATTTTTAACTTTTGTCCTCCATTTTCTCTGAAACTACCTTTCTCTTTCTTTCGAATTTTGTGATAACTTTGATGGATAGTGTTCTGAAATCACTCTTTTTGGTTTGGAGCCCTTTTTTAGACTTCGGATGCACTCGTAAAATTATTCTAAAAATCTCTGATTTGGCTAGTCTCTTACCTTCTCTTTACCGGCTATAATCTCTAAGTTGCGGATAATGCTCTAATTAGTCATACGAGTTCATGTATCAAACGACGTCGTAATAACTCGGAACAAAATCATTGTTGATCTACATCATATCATCTACATTGAGGCTTAAAACATCATATCAATACCTTAGGATCATTTAGAATTCTTAGAACTGATTAACTGTAGATGAAATCACAGCAACGGATTAATACAATATGCGGTTATAAGTAAAAAGAAATAAGAAGCAAAAAATACTGACAAATCATAGTTGTTATATCATCAAGAAACGTGGAAAACAAAAGAAGAAGAAAAAAACTCTTCAAGAACCAAATGCCAAAGGAACATAGTTGCCCAATTTCTAACTCTAGTTTTCACCCATAAAATGGATCACACCTTATTAGAAAATGGTCTTACGGATCACACTTCCTTCTCCAGCCAAATATGGCCCCCGTCTCATCTCATCTCCGGCGATGGGAGCTCGAAAGTACCTTCATGTATTTAGATATGTAAGAGATAAGAGAGGAGAGAGGAAGGTTTGATGAGGAGCATCCATTGTTGATGGTCTTTTCGACCTTATCAAAGGAGAAGCCAAGTGAGAGAGACGTTTCATTTTGGGTTTATAGACCAAAAAAGTGGTCATTTGTGAGAGTATCTTCGAAAGCATATGCTTTGAACCATTAACTAAGCTGACCTGAGTCCCATTATTACTACTTTTGATTTTCTTCTTCTTTTTTCTCTTTTGTTAGTATATTAAAATCTATTTAAATTATTGAGGCGAGTAACATGGGTTGCTTCGCCACAAATCAAAAGTAGAAAAAAAGTGAGGTCCTCTTTTCTTCGCCTAGTTGTTTCTCATTGGACTGCTTCCAACTCTTGTTGGTTCTGTCAATTTTACGAGGTTACCAAATTTGGTTCAGTTTTGTGAATCACTTGGGAATTAGGTTACGTTGGTATTCTTCTGCGTTTATAAAACGTGCCTATGATCTAAGTAACTACCCAAGTCATTGTCTCCAGCTAGTGGAAAGCGACACGTTACTGATGTTAGAGTTGATATGATTTGCATATTTTCTTGTTTTAAAGCACATTTTGTGTTTGTGTTTACAATTTTACATGAAACGAAATTAACATTCCACCAACCATCAATTATACAAGTGCTATTAAATACAAGATTTAGGTCAGCTGTCTAATGCAATGGAACTTAGCAGCAATTTTGAAAAAAAAAATATGGTACTAATAGCATATTGTTGTGATAAATATTACTATCTGATCATCACAGTCATTCAAGTGGCTGTAGTTTAGTGGTAAGAATTCCACGTTGTGGCCGTGGAGACCTGGGCTCGAATCCCAGCAGCCACACTTGTTTTGGTTATTTTTTCATTTTTATTTTACATGGGCATGTGATTAGCTTTCTGCTAAAGCCCCTTAAGATAAATGACACTGATGGGCCTAAGTATTTTCTCTCGGGGGGATATAACTAAGCGTTATGATATATATTTTTTTGTTTTTGTCATCTAAGCGTTATGAATATGCAAGTTAGATATAATAATAATTAGGCCAAAATTAATTACATATTTATCCATGTTAAACTAATCCTTAATAACAGCAATTCTTTCAACTTATCCATCACGTTGCTCGTTGGATTAAATTAAAATTATAACAGTCTGTTGCTACTTATATTTCTGGATAAATCCTTTACAAAATTAGAGAATATACAATCCTGTCAGCAGATCCCATCCTTAAAAAATTAGCAAAAGAAATATAAAATCAGCGATTACCTTAGATAAAAAAAACATACGATTTTTGAATTCATCCTTTAATTTTATCTTTAAGGTAACAAAAAAAGGAAAACATAATCTTAAAATCACCAAATTGGAAAGAAATATGGTGACATAATTGAGAAAATATTTACAACAAATATTCTGATGATTCGATTTGACCAAATAATACAGCACTTTTAGTAGATTTATTTAAATGTCTCAATTAGTATTTGTTTATGAAAAAAAAACGAAGAACGTGATGGATTAACAAAAATTATCTCCTCACAAAGGAATCTTTATTTGGTAGGCAAAATATAAATTATATCGTGGGCATAAAGAAATGGATAAAATTTGGATTAAAAACGTTAAACAAGAATTATCCACAAGTAAATCGTAACGCAATCAAAACGCCGAATCAGTCTCTCTATTAGTAACGGATTCACCCTAAGCCTCTCCTATATAAATACGTGTCGCATCTCTTTCACATTTCACATCAAAACTTACTACTTCTTCTTCTTCTTCCTTTACCAAATCTTTTCTTCTTTACTCTTTTTCATCGTCGAGAAAAAATGGAGTTGGATCTTACACCTAAGTTGCCCAAGAAGGTTTACGGAGGAGATGGTGGATCTTACTCTGCCTGGTGCCCAGAGGAGTTGCCGATGCTCAAACAGGGTAACATTGGAGCCGCTAAGCTTGCTCTTGAGAAGAATGGCTTCGCTGTCCCTCGTTACTCTGATTCCTCTAAGGTCGCTTATGTTCTTCAAGGTTCGTTTTTTTCTATAAAAGTTTTCTACTTTATTGCGATCCATGCGTTTTTGTATAATGGGTTTGTTCGATTTCATCACTCTGCTTCTTCTTTTGAGGGTTTTTGATCTTTTCTATGTTCTGATCTTCTTTATTGCTTTAAAAGTTGTCAACTTTATGGTAATTCATGCACTTTGACCACTGTGATTAGGTTTATTGTGATGCTGATTCTATGATCTGATTTTTGTTGTAGAAAGTGAAAAATATGATAGTCAAATAGATCACGACTACTGTGTGCAAGAAAAAAAAGTAGTCTTTAGCTGTTTTTGTTTTGCTTAATCACGTCTTAATCGTTGATCTGATCAACCTCGCGTGTAAGGAATTGAAAGCTTGTTTATTTGACTCTTTTTCAAATTTCTGTTTCAGGATCTGGAACTGCTGGAATTGTTCTCCCAGAGAAGGAGGAGAAGGTGATCGCAATCAAGCAAGGTGATTCGATTGCTCTTCCCTTTGGTGTGGTCACATGGTGGTTCAACAACGAGGATCCTGAGCTTGTTATCCTCTTCCTTGGTGAAACCCACAAGGGTCACAAAGCAGGGCAGTTCACTGAGTTCTATCTTACTGGCACAAACGGTATCTTCACTGGTTTCTCCACTGAGTTTGTTGGCAGAGCCTGGGACCTTGATGAGAACACCGTGAAGAAACTTGTTGGTTCTCAAACCGGTAATGGCATTGTGAAGCTTGATGCGGGCTTTAAGATGCCACAGCCCAAGGAGGAGAACCGTGCTGGGTTTGTCTTGAACTGTTTGGAGGCTCCTCTTGATGTAGACATCAAGGATGGAGGCAGGGTCGTTGTCTTGAACACCAAGAACCTTCCTTTGGTTGGAGAGGTTGGCTTTGGAGCTGATCTTGTTCGGATCGATGCACACTCCATGTGTTCGCCTGGTTTCTCTTGTGACTCTGCTCTTCAGGTGACTTACATTGTGGGTGGAAGTGGAAGAGTCCAGGTGGTTGGTGGTGATGGGAAAAGAGTTCTTGAGACCCATATCAAAGCTGGTTCTCTCTTCATTGTTCCAAGGTTCTTTGTGGTTTCTAAGATTGCTGATGCTGATGGCATGTCTTGGTTCTCCATTGTCACCACTCCTGAGTAAGAACTTTTCTCTGCACTTTCCTTTTTGAGGTTTGAAATTGAAAGAAACTAATATGTTTGAAACTTTTTTCTTGTGTGTTTGTAGTCCGATCTTCACACATTTGGCCGGGAATACATCGGTGTGGAAGTCTTTGTCCCCTGAGGTTTTGCAGGCAGCGTTTAAGGTGGCTCCGGAGGTGGAGAAGTCCTTCCGATCCACGAGGACTTCATCAGCCATTTTCTTCCCTCCTTCCAACTGAAGAAGGAGAAGAATGAGAACAAGAACCAGCTTTTATCTTTTATCGTTTGTTGCTTTCCCTCAGAGATTTTTGAGGGTTTTTACTTTTCTTGTGATTCAAGGAAGTTTCTTAGTCTAGTTGTTTAATTCTCTTCCTGCCTTTTCCCCCTGGACCGGTTCTTGTTCTCGTTGTTTTAAAATATTAAAAAATCAACCTTTCCTATATTTTACAGTCTTCCTTCTTTTCAACTTTTGGAAAAATTGAATCAAAAGAAATTTGTCTTCCTTCAAATTCTCACTTTCATATTAAACTTCAGAATTTTGATGGTTCAAAAAGAAATTCCAATTACTGTAAACAAAAATTCCAATCAAACGAACACTATATTGAAAAGTAAGTTCATGTAACGATGACTGATAAAACATTACAACATGTGATTTTGATGACATGAAAAGTAAGAATGGTTTGATAACTACTATTAAAACCTTTGACAAACAGGAACAGGTACACCACACGCTTCTAAAACTTGTTTAGCAGATGTCATATATGGAGCAATCAATGGGTTTTTCAAGTACTCACAAAAACACGACTTTTTATCTTTCAATTTTGTGCAACATTTTGTCGATGGTGGGGTTTCGCCTATTATATCTGGTAGGCATGCTTTGAGATCTGTCACGACGCATGCCGCTTTCTCCTCTGCTTTGGTCGGAGCCATTGACGAGAGAACAAACGCAACGAAAACTAATGTAGTGAACTTCATCTTCATGTCTTGTAAGTTGTAACCTTAAGTTTCTCCTTCTATCTAATTTCTAGTCTTGCTTAGAAAATGCTTGAAATAATCGATTACGAGATTTGTTTAAGAATGGAGTAATGTTTTGCAGTATAGGCTGATGTGTGTGTTTTAGGTATATATATAGTGTCGACTGTCTTTAATTGTTGATTACTGGAATTAAGCTAACAAATTTGAAAGCACTGCCTTTTATAGAAACTGGAAAGATTTAATTATAGGAAATGAATCAATCAGTTCACATGTGTATATACAGTTTGGAAATGTTCGAAAATACATATAGAAGTTTGATATTAACAAATGATTTCAATCAATGAAAATCTTCAAAGATTTAATATAAATAAAATTTCTTTGGAAAGTAATTAAATAGGAAAAAAAAAATAAGAGATCTGGAAATTTATAAATTTATTTGGTTTAGGTTAACTGAGTATCGGTTTAAAATTGAGGTGACCAAGGATGTTAAAATGGGCTAAAAGTTTAGGGCCGGTCCGGATCCGTTGAAAAATATAAGCTCTGGGCCTGATAAAATTGAATGAGAGATTTTCGGGCTAAAACAAGGCTGGCCCTATTTGCGGTTTTCAGATTGGGGTAAACCGGGATTAAGAGTCTGGGTCGTGAAAACGAACCGGAGGCTAATTGGATTTGTTCTTCCTTCTCCACATTCCAATTTGAGGGCAGTGGAGGTGTAACAACAATGGCGCCTCTCAAACATCTGGAGAAGGAAAATCCAATCATCGACGCATGTTTCCAAGATTTCTGCGCCTCTCATGGAATTTTAACAAGTTGTGTTCTACATCTTCTCTTCTTGTATCTCGTTTTCTCGTATCGATTCTATTTGATTTCTCCTGTTTGCCTGCAAAAAAACGACTGTGGTTGGCATATGAACATGAGAAACACAATTGCTTAGTCCAATTACTGTAAGTTCACTTTAAAAAGTTTTGAATTCTGGAATCTGGATAGTGCGCTGTTTGATATTTGATCGTTTAAGCTAAAGGTGTTCGACGAATTAGATTTTTGTAGTTATAGAGTCGGATTCGGTTTGGAATGTTTGTGTTGATGGCTTTTCTCAAAATTGCAGTTGAGGATTTCCTTCTGCATGATCTCTACGAACTTACTGCATTTTCTCAACGGCAGACAAATGCAGATAGATTGAAAGAGGTTTTTAGCTTTTTACTTAACGTTACTGTCGATTTTTGAGGTTTAATTGTGTGTGTGCGCTCAAAGGTATGTGACATATGTTTTCCTTCGGATGCTTCAGGGTATCACTCTCATCCTCTCTTTGATAGAACGTCAGTGTCGGCCATTGGTGAATGGTTTAAAACTGTTGGAGGATCTACACCGTAATAAACATACTCTGTCGACTGGAGACAAAGAGACGGACTCATTGCTTCAAGGTGGATTCCGTGAGGGTCAGCTTACAGAACTTGTCGGACCTTCCTCTTCTGGGAAAACACAAGTATGTATTTTCTGTTAGGCATTTCACTATTCATGTTTTTGTCTTGTCTTCTGTGTGAAAATTATTCATAGATAATCGTTTTAAATCTTTAGGAATTGTAGATTGTTTCATTCAAACAAAGAGACTGTTCCTAGAAAAAAAGTGTTGTCTTTGCTTACCCTTTTTTTGTGCTCTCTCTTTACATTGTGTGATTTCTTATGAATGACTAGTTTTGCATGCAAGCTGCTGCAAGTGTAGCAGAGAATCATCTTGGCAGAGTCTTGTATTTAGACACAGGGAACTCTTTTTCTGCCCGACGCATTGCTCAATTTATCTGCTCCAGTTCAGATGCTACTTTAGGGCAGGTTTATTTATTTCTTGTACCCTAGCCTATGACCCAGTTCTTTAGTCAATCACCAATTATTTATGTTTTTAATCTTATGGACAAGAAACGTATAAGTGCAGAAAGTCATGAGCAGAATATTATGCCACACGGTCTATGACATATATACACTGTTTGATACGCTGCAAGATCTAGAGATTACTTTGAGGTTGCAGGTATTAAGCTAGCTAAAAGATGCAATCTCCTCAATGTCACTTTAATGTCTATATTCTTAGTGTTAACCATGAGTTATCTATTTCTTTTCACTTGCAGATGAATGTGAATGAGTCCCGACTACGATTGTTAGTTGTTGATTCAATCTCTTCTCTGATTACTCCAATCCTTGGAGGCAGTGGCTCACAGGGTACATACCCTTGTATGTCTATCACTTTTTCTTCACCTCAATGGTTAACAGTTGTGCGGGTGATTATGAAGAATGACTCAGAAATTGGTGTGTGCAGGACGCGCTTTGATGGTGGCAATTGGATATTTGCTTAAGAAGCTGGCTCATGAACATAGCATCGCTATACTGGTATTAAAGAAGTTTCAGGCCATTAAGCGTGTCCTTGTGCTTTAAAGTCAAAACCTTTTTTTTGTGTCTCCTTGTGTATTGAAGGTGACAAATCACACGGTGGGTGCTGGAGGAGAAGGTGGTAAAACCAAACCAGCTCTTGGGGAAACATGGAAAAGCATCCCACACGTGAGACTTTCGCTATCACGTGACCATAAGAACAGCAACTGCACCATCTCCATCTTAAAACACACATCCTTGGTACGTTGCTAACCAAACAAAATTTCTGTATCTCTTAGTCCAACGTCATTTCCTTTGGTTTTACAGTTTCTGTGTGTGATTATTTTCTTTGTAGCCTTCAGGCCAAGCTGCGAAGACCTTGACTCGCAAGGAGAATCAACAATGTCCATAAGCCTCCTTGGCTATATATTCCACGCCCATCGTTTGGATGTGCAAGAAGAGAACCACATAAATGAATGATCAGATGGATTTCTTGTTTCGGTTTTACATGTAGAATTATACTGCAGCAATGAAAATTAAAATTTGTTGAACAAATGAGTGGTGTGTATATAAGGATCACATGAATATAGAATCACATTTTAAAACTTTGCGCGCACACCAAAAAATAAAATAAAAATAAAGCTTTCTAGTTTATTCCGAGTTTGCATATTTAAGCTGAAACAGAGCAAAGGAAGAAGACGAAGAGAATCCGATGCGTAGAAGACTATCTTCCGTGCTAATCAACAATCAGTGCATCGCGTCCCAACGCCATTACCACACATCTCGACCTGAGAAACCCACAAAGAAAGCCAGCAGCCATGAACCAACTCACAAATTCACCAGGAAGCCATGGGAGGAAGTGCCATTTCTCACCGATCTCAAAGAAATCGAAGACCCAGAGGAAGCTCTTTCTCTCTTCCACCAATACCAGGAAATGGGTTTCCGACACGACTACCCATCTTACTCTTCTCTCATCTACAAGCTTGCAAAGTCCCGTAACTTCGACGCCGTCGACCAAATTCTCCGCCTTGTTCGCTATCGAAACGTCCGGTGCAGAGAATCCCTCTTCATGGGATTGATTCAGCATTACGGGAAAGCCGGTTCGGTCGACAAAGCCATCGATGTTTTCCACAAAATCACCTCCTTTGATTGTGTTCGCACGATTCAGTCTCTCAACACTCTCATCAACGTTCTGGTCGATAACGGCGAGTTGGAAAAGGCCAAAAGCTTTTTCGACGGGGCAAAGGATATGCGTTTGCGTCCCAATTCGGTGTCTTTCAATATTTTGATCAAAGGATTTCTTGATAAATGCGATTGGGAAGCTGCATGTAAGGTGTTCGACGAAATGCTTGAGATGGAGGTGCAACCGAGTGTTGTGACATACAATAGCCTGATTGGTTTCTTATGCCGAAATGACGATATGGGTAAGGCGAAGAGCTTGCTTGAAGATATGATTAAGAAAAGAATACGTCCGAATGCTGTGACATTTGGGTTGTTAATGAAAGGTTTATGTTGTAAGGGAGAGTACAATGAAGCAAAGAAGTTGATGTTCGATATGGAGTATCGTGGGTGTAAACCGGGTCTCGTTAACTACGGAATTTTGATGAGTGATCTTGGGAAGAGAGGGAGAATTGATGAGGCAAAGCTTCTACTCGGCGAGATGAAGAAAAGACGGATAAAACCAGATGTTGTGATCTATAACATTCTGGTAAACCATCTTTGCACTGAGTGTAGAGTCCCTGAGGCTTATAGAGTGCTGACGGAAATGCAGATGAAAGGGTGTAAACCAAATGCAGCTACATACCGTATGATGATTGATGGGTTTTGTCGTATCGAGGATTTTGATTCAGGGTTGAATGTTTTGAATGCAATGCTTGCAAGCAGACACTGTCCCACACCTGCAACGTTTGTATGTATGGTTGCTGGGCTGATTAAAGGCGGTAACTTGGACCATGCTTGCTTTGTGTTAGAGGTGATGGGAAAGAAAAACTTAAGTTTTGGGTCTGGTGCTTGGCAAAATCTACTTTCTGATCTCTGCATCAAGGATGGAGGAGTATATTGTGAGGCTTTGTCAGAAGTAATTTCCATCTAAGCAATGACCTTTTTAAAGGTAAGATTCTCATCCTTGTTTATTCATGTCTGTTAAAATTAACAGGGTGGACGAATTTATTTTCTTCTTAATCTTTGGTTAATTCACAGTTTCACACAATGGAACTTCTAAATTGATACATTCAAGATCTTGTGGTGAAGTTATAGCTGAAGTGTTCTGGCTTTTTTTTTCTTCTTTCTTTTCTCTATGTTTCTTCTCTAAACCGAACCACCCATATAATGGAAAAGTTGTCAGTATGTCACCTACTCTGTTTCATCAACTACATCTTCTTATATCACCAATATAGCTCATTTTATATATAAATGCTCCTCTAGAATCAACGTATATAAACACACGAGAATTAGAAACAATTCAACTCCAATTCAAATTAACAATCTTAGTCTCTGATCTTTCTACTTGTCAATGGCAGGCTGCAAAGTACTCTTCTTCCTGATTTTAGCTCTCGCCATTACTTTTGTCTCAGCTGCTCGGCTTCTTGATGAAGAAGAAGATATTGGGTTGGTCCCTTTGCCTACCACGAGTCCTGGTCCTTTACCAACAGTTGGTTTAGGCCCCTTTCCCACTGCTAATTCAGGCCCTGCAACTGGTATCGCTTCAGGTACAGGTTCAGCCTCAGGGGGTTTAGGTTCCTTGGGTACCAATACTGGCCCCGGGCCTCTATCGACCACTGGTTCTAGTCTTTTACCAGTTGCTAGTTCGGGTACCTTGCCTGTTACTGGCCCCGGTCCTCTACCAACCAGTTCTGGTCTCTTACCGGGTGCTAGTTCGGGTAACTTGCCTGGTTCAGGTTCAGGGCCTTTGCCTACTGTTGGTTCAGGTGCTGCAGCTACGGGTCTGGGCGCAGGTGCAGGGTCAGTGATTGGTGGTTCAGTTCCTGACAACACTTTGGTTTTCTTCATGCACGATATACTCGGTGGCTCAAACCCGACAGCGAGGGCTGTGACTGGAGTCGTCGCAAACGCAGCCCTCAGTGGCCAAATTCCATTCGCTAAGCCCAATGGTGCAAACCTCCCTGTTAGTAACGGCGTTCCATCAGACAATAACAACAATGGAATCCTGAACAATAACAACGTCCCACTTCTCGTCGGGCTTGGCGGAACCACTTCCAACATTCTACAGAACAATGGAAACAACATGTTGAACGGTCTTCCCGTGGCTAACGGCGGCCAGCTCCCATCGGGTTCGTCTCTTCAGATGCTCATGTTTGGGACATTGACGGTGATGGACAACGAACTAACCGAAGGACACGAACTCGGGTCTGGTCTGCTGGGTAAAGCCCAAGGCTTCTACGTGGCAAGTGCCCTTGATGGGACCAGCCAGACTATGGCTTTCACGGCTATGTTTGAGAGCGGTGGATATGAAGATAGCATCAGTTTCTTCGGTGTGCATAGAACAGCTGCATCGGAATCTCATCTTGGGGTAATGGGCGGTACTGGTAAGTATGTGAATGCGAGAGGCTTCGCAATTGTCAAGACTTTTACGGGTTCCTCCGGGACCCAGCAGCAGCAGCCGCACCAGTTCACAGATGGGCTCGAGACTGTTCTGGAGTGCACCGTTTATCTTTCTTACTAGTTTCTTTTCCCTCTTCTCTTATCTTTTTTGTCTACCAAGAAAACGTGAAAACCTATTAATTTGACAACCAATCCCTTGTTATTCCAACTTTTACTCTTAAGAACAAAAACAGAGAAAAAAGTTAGTTACCACTGTGACTGATCATTTAACAAACTATACCTCTAAATTAAGAAAGACAATGATGTATACATGCATGTGTTTTATCCATACAACCTGTAAATTTCAGTCTAAATTTAACACAAACAATTTGTTGTCCCAAAATCAAAGACTTAGAAAACAAAATGAGAGACATAAACGGATGACCAGCGTGTACATTTTGACGAACTTGGAACGGCTCCAACAAAAAAAAACAGTCGCCGAAACAAGAAACCGAAGATGGTAAATAAATACCCCAACACCTTAAGACCCATTTCTTCAAACCCAAGAAACAATGGTGCTCTTGAAACCCACCACCTTATCAAAATCCTCTAAGGTCGGGCCGCAACAGCAACAGGGCTTCTCCGAGTCTCTAATCGGCGATAGTGTGGAGGCAGCTGACGCCTTCATATGCCAATGGGTTACTCCACACCTCTGCGACTCTTCTTCTTCTTCATGCAGCCTCTCTTCCCTCTTCTCCGCTCAAAACCGCCTAGAAGGCAGACGCTTCCTCGAGGTTCTCGGCAAGTTACAATACGCCATTCAGAGCACCGTTGCTATGAATCCGGACTCCGCTAAGCTTGCTAAAGGACAGGATTTGATGCGGAAAGCTATGAAGCATTTGGAGAAGGAGTTTTACCGGGTTTTGAAATCGAATCGCCGCTTTCTGAGTCCAGAATCCGTCTCTGGTTGGTCTTCTGAATCCAACATACCTTCGAGATCAAGTGGAACCGCTTCGGATTCTTCATCAGATGGAGAGCTTTACTCTGAATCCTCATCGGAATTAGGTAAAGACATAGGAGGAGGAGGGAATTCTGATGCTATTGTTGATTTGAAGATGATAGCAAATTGCATGATCTCCTCTGGTTACGAGAAGGATTGTGTTAAAATCTACAAGAAGTTTCGCAAAAAGATCATCGTCGACACATTGTCTCATCTAGGGTTCGAGAAGCTAACCTCTACACAGATGCAGAAACTGGAATGGGAGATTCTGGAGAAGAAGATCAAAATATGGGTGATTGTTGCGAGAGTAGCAATCACCACTCTGTTCAACGGAGAACGAATCCTTTCCGATCACATTTTCTCCTCCTCCGTCGCTGAATCTTGCTTCGTTGACATAACGCTACAGAGCGCGTTAAACCTCTTCATCTTCTCACTAACCGTAGCGAAATCCAGAAAAACTGCAGAGAAGATCTTCCCTACGCTTGACGTTTACCAGACGATCTTGCAACTGACTCCCAAAATCGATCAGATTTTTAGCTACGATTCAACCGCTGCCGTTAGATTACAGGCGAATGAATCTCTAGAGAAGCTATCGGAATCGGTGAATGCAATGATGACGGAGTTTCAATCGTCGATTACGAAGGAATCGTCGAAATCGGCGATTTCTGGCGGCGGAGTTCATCAGCTCACGAGGTATGTGATGAACTTCATCGTCTTCCTCGCAGACTACAGCGATTCTCTCGCCACCATTCTCAAGGAGTCATCGTTACCTTTACCGGAGGATTACTTCAGTAGCAGCGGCGAAGAGAATCCAGGATCCGGTGATCGTTCTCCGATGGCGGCGAGACTCGCGTGGTTGATTCTCGTCTTGCTCTGTAAAATCGACGCCAAATCTCGGCTCTACAACGACTCGGCTCTATCGTATCTCTTCCTAGCGAACAACCTCCATTACGTTGTGACCAAGGTCCGTACATCGAATCTCAGACTCGTACTCGGAGACGATTGGGTAGCGAATCACGAGGTTAAAGTGAATCAATACCTCGAGAAATACGAAAAAATGGCCTGGGGGGATGTGATAGCGTCGCTCCCCGGTGATTCAACGGCGGGGACGGAGGCGGAGGAGTCTCTGAGACGGTTCAACGAGGCGTTCGAAGAGGCTTACAAGAAGCACAAGACATGGGTCGTACCCGACCCGAACCTGAGAGACGAGATCCAAGCGTCCATAGCGAGAAAACTAATGCCCGGGTATACGGGTTTCTATAAGAAACACCCGGTCGGGTCATGCAATATTGTCAGATTTACCCCTGAAGATCTAAATAATTACATAACCGACCTATATGTTGGTTTAGGAAGATCCGTGCCCGTATCCAAAACTAAGAAGTATATGGTTAGCCCAAGCCATACGACGGATTTGAAGTAATAGCTCCATGTAAAAAGCCCTCATACGTGTAACTCTGTGAAATCAACGAATCATAGGCCGGTCCTAGGCTAAAAGCCCATATATCAATTTTGGGCTTCAAATTATAGACCATAGATATAAAAGTCTACATTTCATTTGCCATATTCAGAATCAGTGTGTACTTGTGCTTGCTTTTGTTCTCTATTGATCTGATCTTCTTGTACGTGTGTTGTTCACACTCACGCCTAAATCACATTCTTCTTTATAAATCTTTTTGTTTAACCTTTTCTTCGCAAACCCATAACGTGTAGGGTTTAGTTTCCTTGTAGTTTTTAGTTTATTTTAGGATTCAGTTTGGTTCGGATTTATGCGTTTTTGTGACTAATAGTTTTAAATTTTGTTTGGCAATCGAATGGAGAAACAGTCATGCACAATAGTAAAGCAAATGACTTGTTTTATATTTTTCGTTACTTTGATAATGTTATTATGGTTAGCTATGGCCTATGCATGCAGGCGGATTTGAATTGAGTATATATTTGTTGAAACAAACATATTTTTACAAAAATGAAAGAAAAAAAGTACTCCATTGACTTTTTTGTAAAATTAAATAGATAAATCATATGATAGATGACCGACAAAATAATATGGCTCGTTGCTAAAAAAGGCCATGATTCGTCGCAGGAAAATAAAAAGAATTGTGGTTGGAAGTTAAGTAGTTAGATGAGCAAGTCTTTAATGATGATGGATTTATTTTAGTATTCTGTATGCAAACGTAGGAGACGTATACCAGTTTTCCCACGATGTATCTGCCATTTCCTTAAATTTTTCAGTGGCAACATGCAATGTTAACTTCAAATTCTATTGAAAAAAAAGGTTAACATCTCAACATACTACTTCTTTTTGTCCATATTTTGCCTGCATAAAAAATATTACCATCACATATCTCTCTGTCTTGCAACAAATTAACCAATATACATTTGGCCAACGATCTAGGGTTTGAAAGAAATGTTTTTAACACACGGACACGTAACTTGAATGCCGTTTATCATTATAAAGAAAACAAACAATATACAAGGACACTTAATCACTAAGCCACAATGAAAGAGACATTTGATTAATAATGCATTCACACGTAAATGATTGTGAACCAGTGTCATCTCTCCATTTGCTACCAATCGAATCGAAAATTTTGGTTTATTTGGATAATCTTAAGAAAAGTCAAACTTATAAAATGAAATGACCAGCTAACTAAAAACACCGGCAAACATTAACTCCTGTAATTATCAACTTAGAAAGAAAAAAACATTAACTCCTCCATTATTAGAACTAACCTCAAAACAACAACTCTTAATGCTTTCACAAAGTGTTTCCAATCTTCTCGACCATTTTTATAAAGCAAATTGACACGCAGTAAACGCGTGATCGTCATTGACAACATATAATGCGTCCAAATAAATTTAAATGATGTATAAAAAATCATAGTCTTTGTAGAATTAAAAGAGATGGTTATGAATTTGAATCGATCAATTAAATAAGAGAAAAAAGTAAAGGACGTAGTCGCACGCGGATAGTGTGAGTAAGCGTTACGTTGATGGCTTTGTAGTAAAAGAGAGATACGTAATTAAGTTGGTGGAGGTTGAGATGAGAGCTTTCATCACAACACTCTCACTTATATCCAAAAAAGTTCATTATTTCATAAACCTGTATATTGCTTCTTCATACTAGCTCACTTTCTCACCAAATCTCTTTATTGCTCTTTCACCTACAACCTCAAATTTTCTATATAGCATATAATAAAACATATTAATTAATTTTGATACCCAATATATCTAAACTTTAAAACTTAATTTGGTCCAACAAACGTCAATCGATACAATCATGTGTTCTTCTAGCTTATGGATTCTATTTGACGACATCATGAAGAGTTTGTACAAATCAATTAATTTGGATATTACATAAACTAAAAATATGTTGTTTTTTTTTACGGATGATCTTTTAATAACTGAAGATGAAAATTAATTTTAGTTAGAAATGTCTTGAATAATAATTAATGTCACAGAAAAGTCAGAACGTACCAAAGATTTCCGCGTGTATTAAACTTAATAAATAGACACAAGCCAAGTCTTAGCAGTGTACTACTACTAACACACATCCACATCAATGTGTCATCTTTGTTGTATGACACAAGTTAGTATGACAATCAGTGTTTGAGTAGTGATGGTTTAAATGGAATGTTTGAGAATCCAATACAATTGGCGGTCTGCTAATGGCCAGAATATCTGCCAAAGTTATTTTTTATCTACTGCTTATAAATCGTACAACAATCTATTTAGTTCTCTTTAGTTTTGACCTTGAAGTCCATGAATCTTAAGGACCTCTTCTCCACATCATTCAAATTCACATATCGGAAACACAGTACTGCTTGAATGCCCCTCCCATACAATATGTCTATCCACTGATCCACAATAACTCGATGGTGCATGTGTGTGTGTGTGTGTGTGTGTGTGTGTGAACTTCCTGGCTGTAATAAATTTAATAAATACTTAAATAGACAGGCGAAGTCCTCGTCCACTTTTCTACACCTAGCATCAATCATCAATGTGCCATCTTATTGTTTCAATTTTTCTTACCATAACTTTGTCCTTGCATGTAACTTTTCCAATTAAATACAAGTCTGTCTTTTATTAACCCCCGAGAATTTACTAAATGATATTGACATAATCTATTGGACGGAATGAGTTGTCAAAAAACGAGAGCTGTCTTTTCCTGCTCCACTGTCCTCTTATATATCCCACAACAATCTTTGCTACATTTTCATGCATTTTTAATCACTCCTCTTTCTAACTCCAATAAAAACACAATAATGGATCTTCTTGTTATGCTCCTCTCTCTTCTCGTCTCTTATCTCATCTTCAAGATCTGGAAACGCATAGACTCCAAGAGAGACCAAAACTGCTACATCTTGGACTACCAATGTCACAAACCTTCCGACGATCGTATGGTGAACACTCAATTCAGCGGTGATATCATCCTTCGAAACAAACACCTTCGGCTCAACGAGTACAAGTTCCTCCTCAAAGCCATCGTTAGTTCCGGTATCGGAGAGCAAACTTACGCACCAAGGCTCTTCTTTGAGGGCCGTGAACAGCGTCCTACGCTACAGGATGGGCTCTCGGAGATGGAAGAGTTTTACATAGACACCATCGAGAAAGTCCTTAAGAGAAACAAAATTTCACCTTCGGAGATTGACATCCTCGTAGTCAACGTCTCAATGCTCAATTCAACGCCTTCACTATCTGCAAGAATCATTAACCATTACAAAATGAGAGAAGACATAAAAGTCTTCAACTTGACGGCGATGGGATGTAGCGCGAGTGTTATCTCCATAGATATTGTCAAAAACATCTTCAAAACATACAAGAACAAGCTTGCTCTTGTCGTGACCTCAGAGTCACTTAGTCCTAACTGGTACAGCGGAAACAACCGGTCCATGATTCTTGCCAACTGTTTGTTCCGCTCTGGTGGCTGCGCTGTTCTCTTGACGAACAAGCGTAGTCTGAGCAGGAGAGCCATGTTCAAGCTAAGGTGTTTGGTAAGGACGCACCATGGAGCCAGAGACGATTCATTCAACGCCTGTGTCCAAAAAGAAGACGAGCTAGGACATATCGGTGTCCACTTAGACAAGACTCTTCCAAAAGCAGCGACTCGTGCTTTCATAGACAACCTCAAAGTCATCACTCCCAAGATTCTTCCGGTAACAGAGCTTTTAAGGTTTATGTTGTGTCTTCTTCTCAAGAAGCTTCGTAGCAGCCCTAGCAAAGGCTCGACGAACGTGACTCAGGCAGCTCCAAAGGCAGGGGTTAAAGCAGGGATTAACTTCAAGACCGGTATTGACCATTTCTGCATTCACACTGGAGGTAAAGCGGTTATCGACGCGATCGGTTACAGCCTCGACTTAAACGAGTACGATCTTGAACCGGCGAGGATGACGTTACACCGGTTTGGAAACACGTCAGCGAGTAGCTTGTGGTATGTTTTGGGGTATATGGAGGCAAAGAAGAGGCTGAAGAGAGGAGATAGAGTGTTCATGATCAGCTTTGGGGCAGGTTTCAAGTGCAATAGTTGCGTTTGGGAAGTTGTGAGAGATCTTAACGTTGGAGAAGCTGTAGGGAATGTGTGGAATCATTGCATTAATCAATACCCACCAAAATCGATTTTGAATCCGTTTTTCGAGAAGTATGGTTGGATTCATGAAGAAGAAGATCCTGATACTTTCAAGATGCCCGAAGGATTTATGTGAATGTTTTCTTGGGAATCATTGTAAACATACATATACAGTTACTTCAAACTGCAAATCCCACAAAAGGTGACTATATAGTTTATTTTCCTCTTTCTTTCTTTTATTTTATTTAATGTGGATTCTGAATTGCTACATTTTACTCTCTCTTTCTTTCTTTTTCTTTTTTTCTAATTGGATGGGAAAGAAAATATGAATGACAAAGATACTGCGATATACTAGTTTTCTCTCATTTTTTTAAATAAATAATTCTTTGGGTGTAATAATCTATTTATTGTATCCTTTGGTAAATAATAATACCCCAAAAATTTTAATGTTACGCTTGATGTGACATATTTAGTTACTAACTAAAGCTTGTCACATATTTATTTTTGTTAGCTTGTCACGTTACATGTTCATATGCCACTTTTAGTTGTTGTTCAAACAGAACATTATCATTTGTTATCTTTTTTTTTATCGCAACTCCTTGTAATCTGTTGTTCTATTCTTCATTACGGTGTATTCTCTTAAGCAAGTTATTAGGGTTTAAAAACAAAAAAAAATCAGGGTTTTCTTTTAGAAATCTATAATAATTGAGAATTAGATAATAATAATTGAGTGTTCATGATTATGAAAACTGTCTTAATGTGCTCGAGAGCTATTGCCTATATATGTGTATACATGTCATTTTAAATTGTATTATGAAATTGGAATAATGTGTCAGCATTCGATTGGTGAAAGGAAAATAAAAAAGGAAAAGAGAGTTGGATTGGTAGGATGTGCATTAAATTCGCATTGATTTCACCACCCGATTCAGGTCCCATATATTCCACCAACATATATTTCACGGATCAGCTTAATTAATCAAATATTCAGCCGCCACAATTATCTAAACTAAACCAATGGTGATTATTAATTGCGAAATAGTAACATTTATATTATGTCATTTTTAACGTATTCAGATCTAGAATTAGCAAAATTAAAATTGTTTTCTTCAATGGATGCTTACTACTTGTAGATCATTTTCTTTATTTTTTTTCACAAGATTTTCAGATGTTTGAATAGGAAAATATTCGAGTTAAAAAAAAAGGGAACTTTTATTGTTTGGATTTCACTATCATAATCTAATTCTAACGGTCCACAACAATTTTGACCCAAAAGAAAAGGGTCCACAATAATTAATCCGTAATTCCAAAAATTATCTTTGAAAATTGCTTTCACACAATATATTAAACTCGTCATTCTAGAATAAACCACATTTAAAGCAGCAGAGCAGTCAAATAGAGATGATGCACCATGTCCTTTTGATTGTAACAAAATTTACTTGGATTGGCTATATATTTATTATAGCATGGATTGGTCAATATGAAATCCATGTGTGGCTGAAGCTTTGAGAATTAGAAGAAGACTAGTGGTTAGAGAAATAAGAGAATAGTGACAGAAGATTTTTAGAGAAGAGCAGAGACCTGATGATGTATACCATTACCAAATAACATAAAGCAGCATATTTAAGTGGTTAGAATGTATTAATGTTGCCTAGCTACTTGTAGGCTTCTTTATTTGCATGAAGCTCTTCTGTTTGTCACTCACTTTTATTTATCTTAAACTTAATTCGTCTTTTCTTTGTTAAGAAAATGAATTTATATTTATTGCGCCGAACCAATCTTCCATTTATTATTTGAGGTGGCCGAGAAGTTTACATTATTATTTGGGTCGAAGACTTCTGTTACCTACAACGCAGAGTCATATTTAAAGAATAATAATTTACTACTTACCTTAGCTTCAAAGATCTTGGACTGCCAAAATATTTTCTTGGCCTCGAGAAAGCCTTCTTTTCTAAAGTCTCTTGCTCACAAAAACAGTAAGATTTTAAATATAGCTGATGAATTAGATGTGGTTAAGTCAGTGTTAAGCTTCTAAATATTATAAGGAGAACACTGTGGATTAAGTTAAGACTCTTTTTAATTGAATAATATATAAACATTTGATTTTGTTTCTAACGCCTAACCTAGTTGCTATCATGAAGAAAAAAAACTATCAGATGTGTTTGGTATCTTATTATTTGCATGGAATGGCATCGTTTGTCATAATACAAAAAAAATTGAAAAAATAAAGAGTAACAACTAAAAAAGAAAGCGAAAGCGCACACGAGGTCGAAAGGTCAAGAGAGTGGAAAGCAATTGCAAAATTGAACGATTAAAAACTTTATTATTGTCATACTGATACATCAAATTTTACTTTTAATTTCCAAACCTGCACTTATAGAAACGATCATACATCAAAGCTAAGAAACGAATCTACTTGCTATTTTTAAAAATAATGAAGTAGAGATTAAAAAGAAGAAAACATTTTATAAGATTGAAGAGTGTCATGATCACTACCTTTCAAGAAAGTTGCACAAATATTTATGTTTTAGATTCGTTTTCGTTTATTGGCTGATGGATTCACATACAAAAGTGATTGACGTTGCTTTACATGTGCCTCTCATGTTTCTTATTAAACTTTATTAATCTTGTTTCTTCCACTTTGTCTTCTTTCTTTCTACTTGTTGATCTTAACAAGAAGCACCAACTTTTTTTTTTTATGTCATTACATTTTCTTGTATATATTCAAAGTATCATCCACAAGAGCTGTCTCTGTAATATTTTACATTGCTGCCTGGTATGATCAATCATTCTTCTTTTTTTTCTTTTGCTGCTTCGTAGATGAGATATCGAACAAAACCCATAAGTTTTCTGCTAATATCCAATTCGTGGGTATTGTTTTTTGTTTTTTCCGAAAGATTTGGATTGTTTTCTTGATTACATCGATGGAAATGAATATATTTCGGTCAAACTTTGTTGTTATTCAAAAAGCTTAATGTTTTCAAAGATTGTGTGCATCACTAAGACCAGACCAGACTCATAATGTGCAGTTTATAATCTTTTTTTTTCTGCCTTGTAGAAAGAGAGTGATTGATCGTTTCATCGGATTCTTTTGAAAGAGAGGTTTTGTGACTGTATCAAAGATGGAAGGGGAAGAAGACACTGTGGCGGGTTCTAGCATACCAAAGAAGAAAATGATGAAACAGCTGACAGGAAAACGCGACGACACTCTGCTTCATTCAGCAGTGAGACACGGAAACAAAGACAGAGTTGTTGAGATTCTTACGAAAACCAGAGAGTCTGAGTTGAATCAGCTGTTGGGGAAACAGAACCAGTCAGGCGAAACCGCACTCTATGTTGCAGCAGAGTATGGTGATGTAGAGATTGTCAAGGAGATGATCAACTGCTATGATCTTGCTCTCGTTGAGATCAAAGCAAGGAACGGATTTGATGCTTTCCACATTGCTGCAAAGCAAGGAGATCTCGGTACGTGTAAAACCCTTTGAAAATTGCCACTAAAACCAGTTGATTGCGTCTTAAGCATTAGTTCTTTTGGACTTTTACAGATGTGTTGAAGGTTTTAGCAGAGGCTCATTCGGAGTTAGCGATGACGGTGGATCTATCAAACACTACGGCACTGCACACAGCGGCAACACAAGGACACACTGAAGTGGTAAACTTTCTTTTGGAACTGGGAAGCAGCCTTGCTGGAATTGCCAAGAGCAATGGTAAGACGGCCCTGCACTCTGCATCAAGGAACGGGCATGTCAAAGTCATTAAGGCTCTCTTGGCATCCGAACCTGCGATCGCAATAAGGATGGACAAGAAGGGCCAAACAGCCCTTCACATGGCGGTTAAAGGAACAAATGTTGAGGTCGTGGAGGAACTTATCAAAGCAGATAGGTCTTCTATCAATATAGCCGACACAAAGGGAAACACAGCGTTGCACATTGCAGCCCGAAAAGGCAGATCTCAGATTGTCAAGTTGCTATTAGCCAACAACATGACAGACACAAAAGCTGTTAACCGATCAGGCGAAACCGCACTTGACACAGCAGAGAAAATTGGAAATCCAGAAGTGGCTCTTATTTTACAGAAACATGGTGTTCCCAGCGCCAAGACCATTAAGCCATCCGGGCCTAACCCCGCTCGGGAACTGAAACAAACCGTAAGCGATATCAAGCATGAGGTTCACAATCAGCTTGAGCACACACGCCTGACCAGAAAACGTGTTCAAGGAATCGCCAAACAGCTTAACAAAATGCACACTGAAGGTCTTAACAATGCAATCAACTCGACTACTGTTGTAGCTGTTCTTATTGCCACGGTCGCTTTTGCAGCAATTTTCACTGTCCCGGGGCAGTATGTAGAAGACACAAGTAAAATTCCAGATGGGCATTCCCTCGGGGAGGCGAATATTGCATCGACGACTCCGTTCATAATTTTCTTCATCTTTGATTCGATCGCACTCTTCATCTCCTTAGCGGTCGTGGTGGTTCAGACATCAGTGGTGGTAATAGAGAGCAAGGCCAAGAAACAGATGATGGCTGTGATAAACAAACTCATGTGGCTTGCCTGTGTTCTCATCTCTGTTGCCTTTTTGGCTTTGTCGTTTGTTGTTGTTGGTGAAGAAGAGAAGTGGCTAGCCATTTGGGTGACTGCTATCGGGGCAACTATAATGATTACGACGTTAGGGACGATGTGCTACTGGATAATACAGCACAAGATCGAAGCTGCCAATTTAAGAAACATTAGAAGATCCTCCATCAACAGTATATCTGGATCCTGGGGGATTCCCCAGCTTACGGATTCTGATATTCTCCAGAACGAGTGTAAGAAAATGTATGCAATCTGACTTGACGATACTCAATCCGTTTTCACATTTATGTACACGGCAAGAACTTGATGTACCTTTTTCTGATACGGTTGATTCAATGAGTTGATGCGGGTGAAGCACTGGTATGGAGGAGTTACCTGAGATGCTTCGAACAGGAGAAATCGAATAAGGATTAGAGCAGAAAGGAAGAGAGTAACATTAATGTAACACCGATTCTAAATGGGGGAAGAAATGTGCATTGGTTTAACCTATAGCATGAAGAATTTCAGCTATATATGATCAACAACAAAAGTTACCAGGAGTTAAATAAACCAAAAAGCTAAATTCCGAGAAAAATACATGTTGGATACTGGTTCCTGTTCTATGAATTTCCTAACCAATGGATACTTTGGTAGGAAAGTTACATTATAAATACTGAAGAAGGCATAGTTTACACTCAATGTTGAGAATCTTGAGAAATGGATGGTCTTTTTTCCAGCATCTCGTAATAGAGAACAAAATTTTCCTGCAAAGAAATGATTTTGGGGTATTCTTCAGAGGCCAAATGAAGAAAGATACGATGAGCAGAATTTGGATGTACTCACCTTTTGAACGATCTCAAATGAGTTTGGATCAAAACAGTGATATGATCCTCTTTCATACGCATTTGTTTTCACGAGAGGTTCCCCGATTCTAATGAACCACAACCTGTGTTCTTTGTGGTAGAACCAACCCCTATTGTAACTGCAAAACAATAAGAGTTATGCAGCTTTATCCTTCAGTGCATTGCAATCTGATACCAAACCAGGAAATTAAGACAGAAACCCATTTTCAAGTCATGGAGAAGAAAGATGGAATCAAAAGTTGATGTTTTGCTTTCATATTCCCTTTCTTTTTCAAATGTGAAGACAAATTCATCTTCAATCTATATTCCAAGTTTAATATATGACAACTGTGAACAAAAAACTCCGAAGAAGCATTTTCATATTTACAATACTAGAGAAACAAAAATATATTATGATGAAAAGGACTTACAGTTCATTAGCCGCATAGAGTTGCGCCTCATCTTTCGGCATGCTGCACGACAAAAATTGTTATGGTTCCTTTGACAAGAGAGTGAATCAACAAGTACTTTCAATTCCAAAGACATATACCTATAGAATACGTAAAACAATGTTTCTACCAATAATTTTGCAAAGAGCCCTTGCTGCATCCACCAAAAAAAAATTAAAAGTTAAAAACAGCTAATGAAAAGAAAACACAAACCCAGATGGACAAATGAATGATGGTACTGATGAGAGACTAGAGTAAATTACATGTAGAGGTGGAGGGTTTTTTGCGTAGTAACACTGCGGTACACTGAATTCTGGATCAACTTTAGAGGGTTCATTGGACCAAGGCGAGCCAAAAGTCTTATGAAGATTTTCTGTTGAGTTCAAATTTAACCCCAGTGTTGTCAGATCAATACCAAGTGCCAAAGAAGTCAAGTCAGGGTCGCTCATCTTTATCACACTGAGCAAACCGAGTAAGCCAAACCGATCAGGATTTGACTGTGTCGATTGCATTGATTTTAATCCTACATCTCTGAAAGGTTGGCTAGCAGCTGACATCTGCTGCAAGCGATACTGGGCTGAGTTCTGTTGGTGCTGATATTGCTGGATGAGCTGCTGGTCATAACCCATCCCAGTGATAGAATTTGCAGAATTCATAGATCTTAATCCAATACCCGGAGCTCCACCAGTCTGAAACCAATCAAATATACCTTAGAAAGAACAAGAACGTTGGTTTCATGAAATAAAACCTTAAATGATCTCCGCCTGTTTTAAAATATTACAGACTACATCATACCTGTGAGTGGTAAGGCGGATGCGAAGATGAGAAGATGTCAGACCCATGTAAGGAAACACCACTACTACTCACAGCTTGAGCATGTTGTTGCTGTTGTTGAGGACGGTGTGATGTATATGCTCCACCTAAGTTAAACCCACCAGACCTTCCCATCTGCAAGGAGCCGCACTAGAGGATAAGGTAAATGTTTTGAGGAAAACTTTCAATGGAAGAGAATTAAACCCAATGACATTTTTTGACAAGCTACTCACAGATAATTGTTGAGATTGCATCATTAAAACTGAGTTCTCATGGAGTTGTTCTTTATGATGCAAATCCATTGGATAATCAGCACTACTACCTGTATAAAACCGATCAATCTTGTCATGACTGATGACTATACCTTAATCTAAAATCTATTTATACGAACAACAAATAATTTGAATGCAGACACCATGAACGTGTTGGAAAATTTAATAGACAGACTCTGTACTAGTATTATGATGAGATATTAAGAGAGTAATGTCACATTGGATCATGCAGATCATTAGTAATTCAGCTGGGTGTGATTACAAAATCACTCTCAAATCTCTCAACACCAAATATTATGCGAATGTGGAAGGTAGATGGTTCCTTTTGGGGTATGAATGTCAAATTCCATAATGCACACAAATATGACCCAAATTGAGACAATTTCTATCCAGTTGGACCATTTTAAAAAAGTTGCAGATCAGAAGGGTGACCTTTGTATCCTGGCAATGCTGGAAAATCTTCATTTTGGATGCTGAACTCTTGGTTTTGCTGAACTATAGGGCTGATTCCAAGGCCTTGTTTCAATCGAGACCCTAAGAAGTTTCAGAAAACAGCGGAGTATAGTTTTGCTTCAAACCAATAAAAGAAAGAAGATAGAATTAAAGGGTTTTTCTTACTTACCCAATTGTCCTTGACTGCCCGCAGAGCTGGGGCGGCTTGTGAGCTGAGGAAAATCATTATTAATATCAAACGGAGAAGTGTCGTTGGAGTTCATATCATTCAGCAAACCCATAGAGCTTAGACTGTTCATTGCTTGAACATGATTTTGGGAAAGTCCTCCAGCTGAAGGGTAAGAATTTCCCAGCATCGAAAGAACCTGCGGAGATCCTGAAGAGAAAGGAAAGAATATAAGAGTGTAAAGATATCATAAACGATGTGACGAAACGAGAAATTTGGGGAAAACATGAGGCCATTTGGTTACTGGAGTTCGACTGATTAGGAAATTCAAACAAAATCATGAGTTATTCGATTAATGATTTCTAAATACTAGTAGAAATCCGGTGTTGTTCATTTAATGATAAAGGATTTAACATCAATACTAACGGAATTGTAAATCAACTAAAACCATACAAATGCATAACCTATTTCAACAAAGAGCAGAAAAGGATATAAATCATGAAGTACCTTGTGGCAAGACCCCACCCATCATGCGATTTTGTCCAATATTTCCGGATCCGCTATTTACTGCCAAATTTAGCCGCGAACCAAGACTCGGAATCGACAATCCTCCACCAGAGCTCAAAGTCCTACCCATTGTGCCTCCACCAACCATATTCCCCATAGAACTCGTCATTCGAGAACCTACATTTCCCAATATTGGAGAAACTCCCAATCCTGGAACAGTAAACCAATTACCAATGGTGGTAGAGGTAGGAAGAGTTCAGGAATGGAACCACCCTATTAGTGTAACTACTGAATTAAGGTTTTCCAACAGTATTTATACCTCCCCTATTAGTGAGTCCTGAGTGTCCATGGGAGCTACCATGAGACATCTGCAAATAAGAATCCAAAAGAAAACTTTTAAGCAGAGCCAAAGCAAGGGTTCATATTTGCATTATTTTTAGGATACCAACACATAAGCATAACTGCACCTGAGAGAGTGCAACCGGAATATTGCTGGATGCAAATCTTCCATTCGAAATACTTCCATTTTGTTGTTGGACACCAGCAGATGGAACACCATTTAGACTTGAATTTCTCGATCCAAGACTTCCCGCCAAGTTGGGAACATTAAAGTTTCCATGAATATTATGAAGGCCCTGAATAGATCCTATAAAAAGAAAAAAACCAATATAAGTTCAGAAGAATTACGAAAGAAATAGCGCCGGAGACGTCTACCCACCAGCATGATGAAAAACTGGAGACGCTGCCCCAGACTGACCGGAGAAAGAAGAAGTAAACGTCCTCCCTGAACCGTCTGACAAATTCGAGGTAGACCCGTTTATTGAGGACTGAGGATATCATTGAAATAACCACAAGTCAGAACGACTGATAAACATTATTTATCCTAGAAGCTACATTGACAATACTGCAACACACTGATATAAAGATATGTGGAAGAAGTACATTAAGTAAACTTGACATTTGCAGAGATTAATCAACTCCAGAAGCAAAAGTTCATAAGCAAACCAAGCAGGAACCCTTCAGTGAGCTCAGGAATGTGAGATTGCAGTCGTGACCTGAAAAGAAGGATTATATGGTGAGACAGTAAATACATGGAAAGGAACAAACTTTGGATTCATCACAGAACTATAAACAGTAAAACTTCAACGTATCTGAATCATACATTACAAACAATCAAAACCCTTTCAACAACCGATCAAGGGTTCAAGAGAAAGTTTAACCATTGCGAAATCGGAAAATAAACAAAAACCCTAAAGCACTCAGATTTATAATCAGCAGTCAAACGAAATTAGAACCTGATAAGAATATGGACCCAAAGGATGAACAAAGAAACTCAATCTCGAAGCTCCAAGGAACGAAATTCTCGAAGATGGAGAAGAAATCGGAATAAAAAAATCTGATCTTTTTGTACTACTGACCGTTTTTAGTCTTATGTGTTTAGGACCCCGTCCTCGGAGGCGAACAAATTAAAGGGACCTTTTTTTTCTCTACATAGTAATTTTATTTACTTTCAGGGTTTACTAGTAATTAACCATGTTATTAAGGTAAATTATCAATAATTATAGTGACTAATAAAATTAGGTTGACTATATCCGAATGAGATAGTTTCTTAATTGATCATCATACCATATGAGACAAGTTGCAATCTGGTTTAAAGATCTTGCGGGGACCAAAAATACTTATCAAGTAACCAAAACTAGTAAGCTGTCACTGCAGATTTTGCACATATATACTATAAGTATGTGGGTTATGAAGACATAAAGGCAAACAAACAAAAGAAAGAGATCAAAATGTTGCATCTGTCTTATTCAGTATGACATCTTACAAGAAGAAGGATGATGCTGTGTTGTTCAATATAAGTTACATCATATTCAATGATTTGGGAAAGGTAACCCAAAGAGTGCGGTTTTGTCGAATGTTCTTCAAGATTCCGAGGATGTATATTTGAGAATAGCTGCGTCGATCCTCTCCTTGTCTCTAGTTGCAAATGATTCTAAGAGAACTCCGTTTTTGTAGAAGTGGAAGAGAGGAACCGCCTGTAAGATTGTAGTATATCAAACTCTTTACTACGCTGTTCAGTTAATTTTTGAGTGTTGTTAGTACCAAAATTCTAAAGAGGGATTACCTTGATACGGAGCCTTTCTGCGACTTCAGATTGTTCATCATATTCATCTACCACCTGCAAATAGCAGCATTAGAGCTATTAATGGATTTTTTCTCTACTTCTTTATTGTTTATACATCAAAGATGAGAGATCAGAAACTCACATTATGCTTAAGGAAGATAACAGGAGCTTCTTGGTCACCAGATTGCTTGCACAGTTTTGAGAAGCCCTGCTCTATGTATTTACAACTCCCACATGCAGTGCGATAAAAATCAACCACAACCAAAGAATTAGTTTCTTTCGACTTTTCAAGAACGCTAAGCAATTCATCATCTGTCTTGAACTCAGTGACACACTCCACAGGACATAGATCATCATTTTCATCAGATAACTCCACTAGGTTTTCCTGACTTAAGCTTTTTGCTATCCCACGCTGAAGCGTACAACCCATAGTGATGTTTATAGAAGACTCGGCTCTTGGAAACGACAACCTGACTCCGTTGTTGTGCCAGACCCATCTATGGTTTTCAACAGTGTTTATGCCTCCCCTACTAGTGAGTCCTGAGTATCCATGATAGCTACAGTGAGATATCTGCAAATTAGAATCAAAAATCAAAATTTTGAAGCAGAACCAAAGCAGGGGGGTCATCTTTGCATTGAAATAATCCTAGAAGTTACATAGGTAATAGTGATATAAAGGATATGTGGCAGTACATTAAGAAGACTTGACATTTGCAGATATTTAAACTAACTCCACAAGCAATAGCTCATCAGCAAACCAAGCAGGAACACTTTCAGTGAACTCAGGGGTGAAAGATAGCACTCGTAGTTGGTTGAGTGGCCTGAAACGAAGAATTCAATGGTGAGGCATGAAAATAACCAAAACAGAGATATGACATGTAAAGGGAACAACTTTGAATCCGAGTACAACACAGAGTTCTAAACGGTACAAGATCAACGCATCTGAAGCATAAATTTCAAGCAATGACCCCAAAATCTAAACCCTTTCGGCAACTAGATGGGGATTAAGACAAAACATGGAATGAACCTTCTAATGTCAGCAAATCAGATTAAGGATTCAACTGAAAGATCAACCATCCCCAAATCGGCAAAAACCCTAAAGCAATCAGAATTGTAATCTACTCACCCGTCAATACTATGGACCCAAAGGATCGAACTTTCGAAATAAAAGTTGCGTTCTTTTGAAAGTACAAACCGTTTTTCTGTAGATGCGCTTGAACCGTCCTACTTGGGACGGAAATCGGAACCCAGACGAACTTGGTATCGACTTTGTCAGCCATGACATTGAAAGAACCTGTTGACCTATTTTCAACCACAAATCAAAATTTCGTATCTTAGTTAGATTAGATGGGCCCATGCAACAAATGGCGCTACTACGACCCTTATTATTTTGAATAATTACATTTATGTAGAGGCAGTAAATAATTTGTGGAGAATATATATATTTAGATTTTATTTGATAATGAATCTAATAAGACTTCTATTTTCAGAAAATAAATATTGAGTTTGGATATAAAGATAACTAAATCTTATCTCCTCAATTAAATTTAAGATAAATCTAAATAATATTTCAGAGATTAATGTAAATATTTTAAAATTAAGATATTTTACATCCTTCTCACTTTCTCAGTATTCATGTTTCATAATTTTGATCTCATCAAAAGATAAAAATTATAAAAAGTCAGTTTCACTGTAATTAAACTCATCATCAAACCAAGTTTGTTTTAACCAATTTCATTATTGAGTTTGATACTGTCCTTACAATCAAGATCCGTAAGAGAAATAATCAATATGTACACATCGCAAATTCAAAAGACATAACACAGAATCAAGTGATCATTAACTAATAAAAAATCACACAGAGAAAAAATAAAATAAATCTTTGAGCTCCCAACGAGGTGGTGATATATAGCGGTGATGTTGTTTAGACATGATCATCTGCTTTAGCAGTCTGATTTCCCGATGTCCCATTAGGTTTTTCAGCAGTAGTACCTTTAGACAACAACCAAAAAATGTGTTAGCAATTTATTAATAACTTTACTAATCTATTGAGAATGTATAATAAGTTACGTTGTTCAGTACTTTTAGCCTTTTTTGCTTTGTGCCTGAGACAGCAAACTAATAAAAGGCATATAACAACGACGATCACAATGAAACCCACAACTGCTGCGATGATGATCCCGATCAAGGCTCCAAGTCCAACAGTCAATGCTCCTATTTTAAAGCTCTTAAGTTTCTTTTTCGCACCTGCAATTTTGTCCAAGTTTGTTTATTATATCAAAATTAATGTACCTACAAGAGTACATGGTCCAAACATAATAACATGAATAAGCTCACCAGCCAGTGATCCTATTTTCTTATCTTTTTCTTTCTTCTTCGAATCTGCAATTTAAGTTTGTATACTGTATCAAAACTAATGTACTGAAAAGGCTTAATAATAACTGGTCGTAACATAATAAATTAAGCGATCTTTCTTTATAGTTTAGGAAACCTTTTTTTTTACTTTTGCTTGGAGAGCTCTTTGAACTTGATTTATTCACAACAGCTCCCGAGCGAACGACTCTGGTTAGAAGACGACGACCTTTTACTACATCTTCAAGAACGACCATTGAAGAATCTTGATCACTCGTAGTCATAATATAGGATTCATCGTCTTGTCTAAAACAGAGAGAAAGCAGAACAATATGTTTATAGTTAGTTGCAGCTTTAAGAACGTAACACAAGTGAAAAAGTAGGGTTTTGAGGTGTTCTTACTTTGAGACAGCATCTCTCGTGGAAAAAGAATATCCAGAAGCTAAAGAGAGGGACACGAGTACGAGGAGGACGATGAGGAGAAGATTAGAAGCCATTGAAGTCGTCTTCTTGTGTTTTGTCAATGTAGGAAATGTACGTATAAACATGAGAAAAGACTTTGCTATATATAGGAATTTCTCTATTTGCATATCTCTCTAAATGCTCACCTTTTTTTATTACCAACTGATAATTGTATAACTCAGATAGTTGTTGGATGTGCTTTATGGACCGATTGGTAGGCTGTCTTTTTTTTTTTTTTTGATTAT